>Ga0187833_10005523_pt1 | contig 11915 bp, 10 predicted proteins | sample ETNtaG_37_FD_167968 | JGI IMG/M metagenome (GOLD analysis project Ga0187833, IMG submission 167968) | Marine microbial and viral communities from oxygen minimum zone, Eastern Pacific Ocean - ETNP2014_SV_400_PacBio MetaG (Illumina Assembly) | ecosystem: Environmental > Aquatic > Marine > Hypoxic... | reverse complement strand
CGAGCCCGAAGAAGATCGTGCCCAGCAGACAGAAGCCGAGCGTTCCGGTCACGACCCGCCAGTCGACCCCGACGCCGACCACCGTCATCCCCCACGGCAGGATCGGTTCGATCGACGTCATGAGTAGGTCGGCCGCCCAGACCGCGACGACTAGCCCGACGGCACCGCCCACCACTGAGAGCACGAATCCCTCAACCAACAGCTGCCGGATGACGCGGCCGCGAGCACCGCCGAGCGAGAGCCGGATCGCGATCTCGCGGCGGCGGGTGGCGCCACGCGCGAGCAGCATGTTCGCGAGGTTGAGGCAAGCGATGAGCAGAACGACCCCCGACATCGCTAGCACCAGGATCGAGATGGCCGAGAATTGGCCCTCAGTTATCGGGATAGTTGTAACCGACAGTCGCGGCAGCGGCGCCGCGCGGAATGTCTGATCGGCGTTCTCCGCCGGGTAGGCCTGCTCGAGCCGCGCGGCGATCGCCTCGAGCTCGGGGGCCGCCGTCTCCTGCGTGAGCCCGGCACGCAGCCGCCCGACGACGATCAAGGCGTGGTGGCCCCGCTCACTGAGCGACCGCGCCTCCCCCATGAGGGCGGGCGTGGTCGAGCCATAGGACCCGAGCGGCAGCCACAGCTCGGGACCGAGGAGCACGGACGAACCGGTAAAGCCCTCGCCGGTGACCCCCACGATGGTCAGCAGGTCGCCGTTCACCCGGATGGTCTGACCCAGAATATCCGCATCGCGACCCGCGCGTTCCCAGAAGGCATGGCTGATGATGGCGACCCGCACGTTGGCGTCCGGCTCCTCTTCGGCCGGGGTGAAGGCGCGGCCGAGTGTCAGCGGCGATCCGAAGGCCTCAAAGTAGTTGGCCGACACAATATCGGCGAACACACGCCGAGTGACGGTCCCGTCGCCCACCCCGACCAGCGTCACATTGTGCGCCGCCACGCTGGCGAGGACCGTCGCACGATCACGCAGATCACGGTAGTTCGGGTAGGAAAATGCCCGATAGCCTCCCGGGGGCGTGGTCTGCTCACTGTAGATGCCGACCAGCTCGCCGGGTTGCTCGATCGGCAGCGGCTTGAGCAGCATCGCGTTGACGAAGCTGAAGACCGCGCTGTTGGCGCCGATGCCGAGCGCCAGCACCAGGATCGCGATGGCGCTGAACCCCGGGTTCTTCGCCAGGATGCGGAGGCCGTAGCGAAGATCGGACACCATGGAACAGGACCTCCCTGCCGTCAGCGCCAGGCTTTGGGCCGATGGGTCATGGGCTCTAGGCAACCGGCTTCGGACGGACAACGCCGTGGGACGTGTTCGCCACTCTTGCACCGAGAGTGACGATAGGAGATTCTAGAGTCCCTCCCCGATCGCCGAGCCAAGCCCTCGACCGCCCGCCTCGACAGGCAGATTGGCCCCCGTCACGCGATTTGCCTCCCCTCACGGGCGGATTACTGCCCCGCTGTCCACGTTGGGGCGAGAGTGCCGGTTTTCAGAGCGAGGTCAAAGCCAGATCCACGTGTGGAGGCGGACGTCGAGTCTGCTGACGGTTCAGAGGCGAGCCGAGTCAGGCGGGTCTACGACGAAGAACTCGCCGTGAGCCTCGACGAGTGGCAAGGCCCTCAAAGAGAGCGGCATCACCGCCCGCCCTGCAGCGTGCAGATGTGCGGGTGGTTCAGGCTGGAGATGGTCTTCGCCTTGCGCTCGAACCGCTGCTTGAGATCGGGGTCTGCGGCGACATGCTCGGGGAGGACCTTGATGGCGACGGTGCGATCCAAGCGGGTGTCCCTGGCTTTGTAGACTTCACCCATGCTGCCCGCGCCGAGGGGGGCTTGAATCTCGTAGGGACCGAGTGTGGTGCCGAGATCAAGGGGCATTGCTATGGCGTGGCCGTCCCATAGGATGATGCCGAGGCCGCACAGTGGCACCAACGGGCCAGAGAGCGAGGGTGGTGGACTTCATGGTGTGGCTTGCTCGGTGATCCGGTACAGCCTCGACGCCGTCCGGATGAAGAGACTCCCGTGCGCGATGGCAGGGGTTGCCATCGAGAACTCGTTAAGCGAATTTCGACCAAGAACCTCGAACCTGGGGCCGGCGCGAATGACGTAGGTGTCACCGTCCTCGCTCAGCGCGAAGATCTTGCCGTCGTAGGCCCACGGCGACGATGTGAAGGCCGCGCCAACCTGGATGCGCTGTTGACCGTAGATCTCCTCCCCGGTGCGGGCATCGTGACACGTGAAGAAGCCCCGATCGAGCAGCGTGTAGTAGTAGTCGCCGTAGATGATCGGCGACGTGTTGTACGGTGCGGCCTGCGGCTGCGACCACACAATGAACTCATTGCTCACCTCGGCGTCGCCAAGCGAAATGTCACCACTCGCACCGGGCCGAATCGCGAAGACCGGCCGTTGCTGATCCCCGAGATACCCTGAGCTGAGGTACAACATCCCAAACTCGACGAACGGGGTCGGTACGGTGAGCGATGACATTCCGGTCAGCTCCCACAGCAGGGTGCCGTCGAGATCGTAGGAACGAACCTTGTCGGAGCCGGTCGTGACGATCTCGGTCCGCACCTCGTTCTCCCAGATGTAGGGCGTGGACCAGTTCGTACCTTCGTCGCGATCCGTCCGCCAAACCTCCGCACCGGTGTCCTTGCTGAGTGCGAACAGGTAGGACTGCTCGTCGTTGTCGTTGACGATGTAAAGATGGTCACGATACAGGACCGGAGAGGCCGCCGTGCCCCACCCGAGCCGGGTATCGGCGGCCTCGATCTCATACGACCATTGCACCATGCCGTCCGTATCCAGGGAAAATACGCCGACGTTACCGAAATAGGCGTACACGGACTCTCCGTCGGTCACCGCTGTTTCAGAGGCCAAGGTGTTCTTCAGGTGGTGTGCGCCCTCTGGAACGCTGCGATGCACTTCGCGCTCCCATTTCACTGCGCCGGTCTCGACATCGACCGCGTAGACGAGCCACCGGTGCTCGACCTGAGACGGGCGCCACGTTTCCCGACCTCGATATAGCCCACCCCGGGGTCCCTCGACCGGCTCGGAACTGACCACGGTGGTCAGGAACACCGTGTCGTCCCACACGATCGGCGAGCTCCATCCCAGGCCGGGAATGTCGGTAATCCAGGCGACGTTCTCCGTCGTACTCCAGCTGGTCGGCAGTCCGGATTCGTCGGAGATCCCCCGGGATCCCGGGCCTCGAAATTGCGGCCATCGATCATCAGCCTCCGCGATCTGACTCCACATCATGACGAGGAGCACCAGCATCAGCACGCGAGCTTGTCGATTCATTCGATCCCTTTCCCATTTCCTGCGCCGATTCTCGTCGGCTGTTCGCACGTTCTACCCACAATGACCGGATGCTGCCCCATGTCAGCCGGCCAATCTCCGCATGTCGGTCCTGCAGCTTCCTGTCTCCGGCCCCGTACATCTCGCCCATCCCGCCTTCGCCGATCTTGGCGGTGACGGAGTAAGGGCCGAGGGTGGTGCCGACGGTCAGAGACATAGCGGAACGGCTAGCAGACGCCCACATTCCACGTCTAGCTGAATGCCGGCAGGCGCCCGACTTTCGTCCTGGAGGATGTTCCCACACCCAGGAAATCGAGCGCACGGGCTAGGCAGGCACAGACGCCTGCGCGATCTCGCTCACATCATCCAGCGCCTCGATATTCCAGCAGAGCGTCATGACGTCGTTGATCTGTGCCATCGGTAACGTGGTGCGGGCCTGGTCTGCGAACTTCTCCTCGAGCGCTTCCCTGGTCATCGGGCGCTCCAGGCTGCCGATGGCGTGTTCGATGTGTGTGTCGAGCACGGTGCCATCAGTGAGGGTGATGCTGACGAAGGCCTCCTCTTCGCTGACACTTTCATCGATCCGAGCCGTCACCTTGTCTCGAAGCGCGATGACCTCCGAGTCTTGGACCACCGCGTCGGTGAACTCGTTCGGTCCTGCCGAGCGTCGAACAATGGCGGCAGCACTAGCGTGGTAAATGCTGAACTTCGCTTCGAGACCCGTTTGCGGTGCGGGCTTGCCGGTCAGCTCGATGACGAGCGGGTGCACCCGGAGTGACACACTCGAGATCTGGTTCGAGGTCAGATTGTGTGCATTGCTGAGCTGGATGCAGCCGTCGATGATCGGGTGGGTGACTATGCCGCAGGCAAAGGGCTTGTAGGTATTCTTGGCGACCTCGAACGTTCCGCCGAGGTTATCGGTGATCTGTGAGAAGTCCTGCTCGTCGGAGTAGGTGAACATGAAACCTTCGGCCGCCTCGAGAGCGCCGTTGGAGCTGGTGTAATCCTTCGAGGCGAGAAATGCAGCCTTCAGGCCGTTCTGGCCCGCGCTGCCGGGGTGAAAGGGCTTGCACATCGTGCCAAACATCTCCTTCAGGCCGGCGGACTGTGTGGCTGCAATCCCCAGCGCCCAGACCATCTGCTGTTCGCTGAGCCCCAAGAGCTTGCCCGCTGCCGCGGCCCCGCCGAACACGCCGGCTGTGCCGGTGATGTGGAAGCCACGCTGGTAGTGCGAAGGATAGACCGCCTTGCCGACGCGGCACTCGACCTCGACCCCGAGGATGAAGGCATGCATGAAGTCGACGCCACTGGTGTGCTGTCGTTCGCCCAACGCTAGAATTGCCGAGGCGACCGGGCCGGCGGGGTGGATGATGGTTTCCAGGTGCGTGTCGTCGTAGTCCAGCACGTGCGAGGTGATGCCGTTCAGGAGTGCGGCATGCATGACGTCCAGCCGTTCGGACCGACCGAGCACGGTGGCCTCAGCTCGGCCGGAGAACTCCCCCAGCGCCGCCAGGGCGCGGTCTGTCGTCACGTGTCGTGCCCCCCCGAGACAGCACCCCACCCAGTTGAAGACCGAGCGCACCGCTTCGAACCGCGCACTGTCCGGGATGTCGTTCCATTTCGAGCTGACGACGTAACTGGCAAGCTGCCGTGTCACGTCCGGCGGGGCGCTCGCGCCCGTCTGGGCCATCGCGGCGCTGGCGACCGGCGACATCGCGGGCAAGGTCGTGCTGCCGAGCGCAAGGCTGGACGCCTTGAGGAAACTGCGTCGGGAAATGGAATCGGTCATCTCAGTGTCACTTCCCTCTGAGCCGGCGCAATTGTCGCCTGCAAACTGATACCTCGCTGTCTTCTCGGCCCGACAATGGCCTCGAAGCGGGCCATCCGATCTGGATCAGCCGCGAAGGCGTCGGGGAGGATCTTCAGCGCGACATCGCGGCCTAGCTGGGTGTCAGTCGCCTGCCAGACCTGGCCCATGCCGCCCTGTCCGATCTTGGCAGTGACCTCATAGGGACCCAACCGAGTCCCGGTGGCGAGTGCCATAGGCGTCCTGGGTCAGCCAGCGCCGCACCTGCACACGGCACCGGTGGATACACGGACTGAGGATCCGATCCTTAAGGGAGGCTGCGCCAGCCCGCCATGACGGGCGTCATGTCCTAGGCCACGAACGAACGGGCGAGGCATGCCAGGAGCGGGTCGATCAGGCCACTCTTGGGAGCCGGGGAGTGCGCCGACGCTCAAATTGTCCCATGCCGCCCTCCCCGAGGAGGGAGGTCACGTCGTAGTGGCCGATGGCCGAGCCCGCTTTCATGAGTTTGAGGTTCTTCCTGGCGCGTCAGTTGTTCGCCATCGTCCGGATGGCGGCACGTATCTCAGCCAGAGGCACATCTCGCACATGCTGGTGGAAGCTCCAAAGGTGTCCTTCGAGGTCTTTGGCCTCGTAGCGTCTATCCCCCCAGAACTGATCCGCCGGTTCCGATACGATCTCAGCGCCCGCGTCACGCGCTCGCTGGCAGTGTCCATCAAGGTCGTCCAGGTAGACAATGAGCCCTTGGGTGACGACGCCAGTCGTTTTCGGGCTGACGATGCCGTGGCCACCGGCGAGGCCGATCATGACCCTGCTATCGACGACGGTTATCTCGGTCAAGAAGATCGACCCATCTGGCTCTTCAAGTCGTGCGTCCACCGCTTCACGAAAGCCGAACGCCCGTTCCAAGAACGCGACTGCCGCAGCCACATCGTCATAGGCCAATCTGGCCAGGATCCGAGGGGTGCCTTCCGGTGGGTTCTGCGCCATCACAACGCCCTGTCGCGGAAGTGCAGCGCCCTGGGTTCGTGGCGATAGACCTACCCCATGCCGCCCTCGCCGATGAGGGCGGTGACGTCATAGTGCCCGAGACGGGTGCCGGCGCTGAGAGACATGATGGTCTTGGAGGAACTGGCCAATTATACGGGAACAGCCCTGCGGACTGTGACGAGCGCGCACTGCGTCCCAGAAACACTGGTGGATTCAAGGGATCGATGCAACGCGATGAAATGATCACCTCAAGGAGGGCTCATGGAACGCGTTTGTCGCCCAAGCATGTCGACCGCCGAGCGGGCCGAGGTCTGGAGACGGTGGAAGCGAGGCGAGTCAGTCAGTGACATCGGCCGTGCCTTGGGGCGTCTCCGTAAATCGGTCCACCGTGTCGTCGCCGCGCACGGCGGCGTCCCCCCCACGAGCGCGCACGCGAGCACGGTGCGCGCTGACACTGGCCGAGCGCGAAGAGATCTCACGCGGGCTGGCCAACGCCTGCTCGTTGCGGCGCATCGCCTGCCTGCTTGGGCGGGCCGCGTCGACCGTGAGCCGCGAGGTGCGACGGCATGGGGGCCGGACGCACTACCGGGCAGCGGCGGCCGATGTCCGTGCATGGGACCGAGCTCGGCGCCCCAAGCTGTGCCGGTTGGCGACCGAACCCAGGCTGTGCCGCCTCGTGGCCGAGAAGCTCGCTGACGATTGGTCGCCGCAGCAAATTTCGGGGTGGCTCGCACGGACCTTTCCGAGGGATCCTCGGCTCCACGTGTCGCACGAGACGATCTACCTGAGCCTCTTCGTCCAGACGCGCGGCGTGCTCAAGAAGGCGCTGATTGCCCACCTGCGGCGGCGGCGACGTATGCGCCGCTCCAAACTGGCCAGCACCGCCGGACAGCAGCGTGGCCGCATCATCGACGCGGTCTCGATTCGCGAGCGTCCGGCCGAGGCGGAGGACCGTGCCGTGCCCGGTCACTGGGAGGGCGACCTGCTGTCGGGCGCCCGGAACTCACACATCGCGACGCTGGTCGAGCGGCAGTCCCGCTTCGTGCTCTTAGCCCGTCTGCCGGGGAAGGACACCACCCGCGTGGTCCAGGCGCTCTCGCAGGCGATCCGGGCGTTGCCCGCGGGCCTCATGGTGTCCCTGACCTGGGACCGCGGGCACGAACTGGCGGCGCACAAGACATTTACCGTCGCCACCCAGGTCCAGGTCTACTTCTGCGATCCGCAAAGTCCGTGGCAGCGCGGCACGAACGAGAACACCAATGGCTTGCTGCGACAGTACTTCCCCCATGGCACCGACCTACGCAGGCTGATCTGGACGCGGTCGCACGGCGCCTCAACTCACGTCCCCGCAAGACCCTGGGCTATGCCACGCCAGCTGATAGACTCGCGAACACACTGTTGCATTGACCGGTTGAACTCACCGTCTTTTCTAGATCCCGAGAAACAGCACCGCAGCGCCGCTGGCGGCGATGGTCAGGCCGGCCAGTACGTCGATCCGCCCATCGAATACCCCGAGCCGAGCGTGGCTGAGACCCAAGTAGCCCAGCGTGACGACCGCCAGCATGGTGCCGACTGTGAAGAGGCCGAAGACGCCAACCACGGCGGCCAGCACCGACCAGGACCGCTCCACGGCCGGCACCATCATCAACGGAATCAACGCCTCGCAGGGGCCAAACGCAAAGATGAGAAACAGCGCCCATGGGGTGACGCCCCGGCCAACACCGTGCGGGTGCAGGTGCTCGCGCTGATGGTCGTGCGTGTGGGCGTGGACGGTCCCGTCGGCGTGGGTGTGGAGATGCGTGTGGGCATGCCCGCGGAGTCCGCGCCAGAACGCCCAGGCGGCATAGGCCAGCCCGAACCCGATCATCAGCCCGGCCGCGACCTGACCGCGTGTCGATTCCAACCATGCCAGCCGATCGAGCGCGATTCCCAGCCCCACACCAAGCGACCCGATGAGCACCGACGAGGCGACGTGCGCCAGACCGCACACACCAGTGACCCCGAGCGTGCGGCGTAGCGACCAGCCTCGTGCCCGTCCCAGAACGATGAACGGAACCGAGTGGTCCACCCCGATGAGGGTGTGAAACGCGGCAAGCGCCGCAGCGGTGCCGAGCAGCAGCGACACGGTGGGTTCGGTCAACATGAGCATCAGTGTGCGGGCCTCGCAGGCTCCGTGACCGTCACTCCAGCCGGGCTATACTGATGCCCTGAGTAGAGCTGTGCCTCGAACCGCCCTGCATCATTCTATGCCGAGTCTGGACGACAAGATTACGCAGCTGCGCGGTCTGCTCGCCGAGCTGAACCAGGTCGTCGTCTGTTTTTCGGGCGGGGTCGACTCCGCGTATCTGCTGGCCGAGGCGGTCCGCGTCCTCGGGGACCGGTCAACCGCGTTGACCGCCGTCTCGCCAAGCCTAGCGCCGGAGGAAGGCGCCGGCGCAACACGACTCGCCAATCAGCTCGGGGCCCGGCACGTGCTGGTCGACACCCACGAGCTCGACGACGCGCGGTATGCGGCCAACCCGGTCAACCGCTGCTATTTCTGCAAGACCGAAGTCTATACGAGAGCGGTGGCCGAGGCGGGTCGTCTCGGCGCTGCACACGTGCTCGACGGCTTCAACGTCGATGACAGAGGCGACCACCGGCCAGGCCGCCTGGCCGCCGGCGAGCATGACGTGCGCTCGCCGCTCGACGAGCTGGGGTTCACCAAGGCCGACATTCGCGAGGCGGCCCGCCGACTCGGGCTACCAGTCTGGGACAAGCCGGCGCTGGCCTGCCTCTCCAGCCGGTTTCCCTACGGCGTCAGCATCACGCCGGAGCGACTCACCCGCGTGGCCACCTGTGAGCGCGCGCTCCGCGACCTCGGTTTCAGCGTCTGCCGGGTCCGCTTTCACGACACGATCGCGCGAATCGAGGTCGAGCGCGACAAGATCCCCAGGCTCCGAACGCCAGACGTGCACGCCGAGGTACTGCGCCGGTTTCGTGATGCCGGCTTCGACAGCGTCACGGTCGACCCCAAAGGCTATCGCACCGGGTCGCTGAACGAAGGCCTCCCGCTGGCCGTCGTCGAGACGACCACAGCCTGAACCCGGCGCGTTCATCTGTGTTGCGACGTCGCCGAAGGATCAGCGGGCCTGAAGGCCCTTGCTACCACTCTCGGCCGGTCGAACATGCGAGCCGGCCACCCTCAGTTCGTCTCGGCCCGCTGGTTCTTCCGGACGATATTGAAGAACGCGAAAATCTTTTCGAGCGTGTCCCTGCTCGAATTGATGAAGCGCGAGTGGTCGCCGCCCTTCACCTCGACGTAGACGTGCGCCATGCCGATCTCCTTCATCTTCGCGACCCACGTGCGGGTCGTCGTCACCAGCGGGTCCTGGTCGCCTTGCAAGACGATGATCGGCACGTCCTTGAAGTCCTCGAGCTGATCGGGCTCGACCGACGGCGCCGGCGCGGCCACACCGACCGCCGCCCACAGATCAGGATGCTCCGCCGCCAGATGGTAGGTCCCGGCCCCGCCCATCGAGTGCCCCCAGAGATACATCCGGTTCTCGTCTATGTTGAATTCCTTCCGGACCATCTCGAAGACATTCATCACGTCTTGCTCGCCCAGCTCGCCCAGATTCTGCGGCAGCTGCTCGGTGTCACCCTCGGCCCGGCGCATCCGCGGAATTCCGGGACCACGACTGCCATACCAAGCCCGCGGGTGATAGCCCTTCGGCGAAACCATGATGTAACCGTCGCGCTCGGCCGCGTCGATGTTCCCCTCGTAGCCCATCATCCAGTCGTAGGGCCGGCCGAGCCCGTGCAGCGTGACGATGAGCGGCCACTCACGCGACGCGTCGTAATTGGACGGCACGAACAGCGCGTATGGCACCTCCTTGCTGGTTCCCGGGAACGTGTAGGTGCGCCCCTCCACGCGGTCGTCCCGCGCCACCACCGACCCCGGCTCCTGCGCCAGTGCCGGCGCGACACCAAGCACCACAACCAGCACGACCCCGACCACCGCCACCGCCGCCGCCCGAACTGGCTGCATTGCTCTCATGATTATCCCTCCCGGTCGCCGAACCCTGCGGGCCTAAAGGCCCTTGCTACCGTGCTCGGGCAGCAGTTGAAACGAATGACGGCGAAGCCCTCCGGCCTCTCCTGCCTTCTGCCTTCTGACTTCTGCCTCCTGTCTCCTGCCTCCTGACTCCTGACTCCTCCGAGCACACGAGCCTACGACACGTCGACGAACATCTCTTCCACCGGCACCACACGCACGCGGTCCGGGTTGATGGCAAGCGGGTACGGTTTAATCGCCTCGTCCTCGGCAAGAATCTCGTCGCCCACCGCGGTGTTGTAGGCCACCGGGGACGGCTCGCCCGACAGCAGCTCGTCGCGGAACGCCTCGGCGTCGCGCGTCACGACCGCAATGGCCAGGTTGTCGGCTTGCAGATACCGTCGGATGGCGGCGTTCACCTCGTCCACAGTCAGCGCCTCCAGACGGCTCCGAATTTCGTCGATGAAGAACTCCGTCTCGTAGAACCGCGAGTCCATCGCATAGCCGAGCCGCCGGCTCGTCGTCTGGACATACAGCTTCGAGTAGTTGACCAGATAGTCTCGGGTCGCCTCGAAGTCTTCCTGTGAGAGGCCGTTCTCGACCAGCAGGGCGAGCTCGCGGACCGCCTGACGTAAGGCGAACGCCGCATTGTGGTGCGGCACCGGCCGGATCCAGATGCTGAAGAACTGCTGGCGCCGCGGGGTGTTGGGCACGGGGAATGTGGACCCGCCATCCTGGATGAAGTTCTCGATGTAGGAGTAGTCGCCGTAGTTCAGTCCCCGCAGCCCGCGCATCTGGTTCATCAGCCGACCGTTGAAGGTCCGATGCTCGCCGAAATATGAATTGGCCACCATCAGCGGGTAGAAATCGTCGTCGGCGCGCGTGATCTCGATCGGGAAGCCGATCGAGATGGCAGTCGCGATCGCGTCTTTCTCCACCAGCAACAGCTCGCGCCCCTCGACGGCGCGCGGCGGAGGCAGCGCGCCGTCGTCGCCGCCGGTACCTGCGGCCGGGAGCGCCGCGGCCAAGTCCCCTTCGACCCGCTCGAGAAACCCGTCCGGATAGCCTCCGGCCACACCGACCAGCATGTTGTCGGCGGTGTAGCGCTCGGCATGGAACGCGCTCACGTCATCGTCCGTGATCGACGCCAGGCCCCGCTCGGTACCCATCTCGGTGGCCTCATACGGGTGCCCATCGTAGAGCAGCGCGTTCAGGGTCTGCTTGCCGAGCTCCTCGTCGTCGTTGCCCCGCAGGGCCGACACGATTGCGTTGGTCAGGAAGTCGCGATTGCGCTCGAAGTCGGCGGTGTCGAGCCGGGGCGCCACAATGAGGTCCCGGAAAATCTCGTAGAATGGCTCCAGGTGATCGCGATGCACTTCGCCGATGATGGTGGTGACCTCCTTGTCGTGCTGCGCGCCGATCGACGCGGCCCAGGGATACAGCGCCGTCGTCAGCTCCTGGTAGGTCAACGACGCCGTCCCGCCGCGCCCGATCATCAGCGCAGTGAGCGCGTTGAGCCCGTTCTTGCCGACCGGGTCGTCGACTGACCCGGTCTCGAAGGTCACCCGCAAGGTCACCAGCGGCGAGTTCGGCGTCTGCAGCCCAATGCCGTTCACCGCCGGAGCCGTGTCTCCGGCACCGCCGCACCCCGCCGCCACGGCGCTCGCAATCAGGACCAGGCAGATCGGTCGGCTCATGCCGCGCATCACCGCTCCTCCTCGGTCAGCAGAACGACCGTGCGGTTGGCATCGCTGAAGTAGGTCGCCGCCACCATCATGATGTCCTCCGCCGTCA
>Ga0187833_10005516_pt1 | contig 11929 bp, 8 predicted proteins | sample ETNtaG_37_FD_167968 | JGI IMG/M metagenome (GOLD analysis project Ga0187833, IMG submission 167968) | Marine microbial and viral communities from oxygen minimum zone, Eastern Pacific Ocean - ETNP2014_SV_400_PacBio MetaG (Illumina Assembly) | ecosystem: Environmental > Aquatic > Marine > Hypoxic... | reverse complement strand
GTCATCGGCCTCAGAAATTCCATATCTCCATCCGCCGAGAAGGGTGCGCAGCATGGTTCGATGCGCATCATCGTCATCCACAACCAGTATTTGGTTTTTTCCATTCTTGATGCCCATCTTTCTCTTTACTTCTCCCTGTTGTTTTTATAATTCGGTAACAGGAGCCTTATCGTGGTTCCCTGACCCGACCGGCTCTCCACCTTTATTTCGCCGCCGTGGTTCTCTAAAATATTATGAACGATGGCCAGTCCCAAACCGGTTCCGGAGTTCTTTGTTGTAAAGTAGGGATCAAAGATGTGCGCGAGATCATCGGCACGGATGCCGTTGCCGGTATCTGAGACCCGAATTTCTATCTGTTCTCCATCTTCTAAAACCGACAGGGTTACCGAAAGACAACCGCCCTCATTCATCGATTCTATGGCATTTAAATAAAGATTTAACAGCACTTGATTGATTCGGTCCGGATCTATAAATCCGAAGTCGACTTGAGAATGAAAATCTGTTTGAATCGTTATCCCCTTCTCTTCTGCCTGGCGAGTGACCAGCTTCAAAGAGTCCTCGATAAACGGTTTCAAAGAAACCGACACCTTTGAAATGATGACCGGTTTTGCAAAATCGAGCAGTTGGCCCACCACTTTATTTAATCGGTCGACTTCTTGGATCATGATATTTGAAACCTGCTGATCTTCAGGTTTTTCCTGATATCTTTCTTTGAAATAGGTGGCAAATCCCTTAATCGAACTGAGCGGATTCCGGATCTCGTGGGCAATCCCGGCTGCCAACCTTCCGACGGTTGCCAAGCGCTGACTCCTGACAACCTCCTGCTTGAGTAAACGAACTTCGGTCAGATCCTTAAAGAGGGTCACAAGGCCGAGAACGGTTCCTGCTTCGTCTTTGAAAAAAGAAGCACTCACCTCCAGGGGAACCACACGCCCATCATGCATCGAGCAGTCGATCTCCTTTCCCACAACTCTTTTATCCACACTGATCCCCTTTAATTGCCCCCACAGTTGAGGTGGAAGTATCTTTTTCACATCTTCGCCGATTGCATTTTCGGATGATAGGTTCAGGATATGACCGGCCACTTGGTTGAGAGAGGCGATTCGGCCATCGTTGTCGGTGGCCAAAAGTCCGATCGGCATATTCTCCACCAGATTACCGGAAAACGCCTTAATTCTTGAGAGGGATGCCCTGGTACTGCGATAACCCTGGGCCAGAAATAGCAAAATAATCCCGGCAAACCCGACCAAGAGGAGGATTGATGTCATAATCACTGTGTGCCGCGTGTCCGTCCTCCTCGCTTCCTCAACAGAACGCATGTCCAGGCCCACAAAGATTACCAGATCGACCAATTCATCACTTTCCCATTGGTTGAAACGCTGTTGAAACAATCGATTGAGCATCATGTGACCCCGTCGAAATCCTGGAAAATCACCTGTGGGTGAAAATTTTCGAACAACTTCAAAAATCTTCTTGCCATCGGGTCTTGACAAAAGGCGCCAGTTCAATTTTTTCGAATGGGAGATGAGGCTCAGGTCCAATCGCCTTCCATGTTTTCCACCAATCCGGGCTGCATCATTGTGCGCGAGAATCGTTCCACGATGGTCGGTGACGAGGAGATAGACGATGTCGGGCTGCTGGGCGGTTTCGGTCAGCAATTTTTGAAGTTGAAAGCCATCCCAACCCATTCCCATCATTCCGGTTCGGGTTCCTGCCTCAAATGACCGTATCAATGCCGCTCCTTTTTCCAGCAGGAGGCGTATGCTGCTTTCCTTCTGGCGGTTGATATCCTCCAGGGTTACAAAGGTAAATATCGGAAAAAGTACAGCTACGGCTCCGATAAATACCCACGGGGGCACCGCCGCCAAAAACCGTTTTTCTCTTGATCGATTTTTCACAAAATTGTTCTATCCTGCTCGGCTTTTTCAGAAAAAATTCTATTTACCCTTTGGCAGATGCGGCTTTTCTCAAATTATCAGTGGTTAATATCCCTTATTTCGATTTCCGTTTCAAGACATATTGAAAATGAAAAGCCAGCAGATGCCCAAGCGCTCGTTTGTTTTCTTAATCGGCAAATCTGACAGCCTCGTAAAAAGTCATGTGCGAACGATTTTGAGCATTTTGGGATAAAGCGTTTTGATAGGTGGCATGTTAAGAAATTCAAGCTGTTTGAGGAGTTTACGACAAGTTCTTGAAATTTAGTATCGCCTATCCAAACGCCTCAAAATGGTCATTTAGAGAGCAATATGGTCTTTTTACGAGCTCATCAAATTTAAAAAAAATCCCGTGGCACAAAGCGCACACGGGATTTAAAGGAATTGATAATCGACAGCTATTTCTTATCGTCTTTTACCTCTTCGAAATCTGCATCAACGACTTCTTCATCAGAGGCCGGCCCTTCGGCCTGCTGACCGCCGCCTTCTGCCTGGGTTCCCTCCTCAGGACCCGCCTGCTGATCCGCTGTCTGAGAGGCCTGCTGGTACATCGCCTCTGCCAGCTTGTGAGAGGCCTGAGTCAGCTCTTCGCTGAGCCGCTTAATCTCCTCGGTGTCCTCCCCCTCCATCGATTTTCTGAGGCGGGTGGTGGTATCCTCAACCTGGGCTTTCGTTGCACTATCTACTTTTTCTCCCAACTCTTCGATCGACTTTGCACTGGAATAGATCAAAGCATCAGCGGTGTTTCGCGCCTCCACCACTTCTTTTTTCTTTTTATCCTCTTCCGAATGAAGCTCGGCATCTTTGACTAGCTTATCGATCTCCTCCTGGGACAGACCGCTGGACGCTGTGATTTGAATGGACTGTTCTTTTCCGGTTGCCATATCCTTTGCCGCTACGTGCACAATACCATTGGCATCAATATCAAAGGTCACCTCGATCTGAGGTATCCCCCTCGGCGCAGGGGGTATGCCCACAAGTTCAAAACGCCCAAGGGTTTTATTCCCTGCTGCCATCTCCCGTTCACCCTGGAGCACATGTATCGAGACCGCCGGCTGGCTGTCGGCAGCCGTTGAAAAAGTCTGGCTTTTTTTAGTAGGGATTGTCGTATTTTTTTCAATCAACCGGGTCATCACGCCGCCAAGGGTTTCGATACCCAGGGAGAGCGGCGTAACATCGAGCAGTAGAATGTCTTTGACATCCCCTTTCAATACCCCGCCCTGAATGGCAGCTCCGATAGCAACGACTTCGTCGGGGTTAACCCCTTTGTGTGGCTCGCGTCCAAAAATTTTCTTGACGCGCTCCTGAACCGCCGGCATCCGGGTCATGCCGCCCACAAGGATGACCTCGTTGATCTCCCTTGTAGTGATCCCTGATTCTTTGATGGCAATTTGGCAGGGTTTTCCCAATTTGTCCAAAAGATCACTAACAAGCGATTCCAGCTTGGCCCGGGTCATTTTAATGTTGAGATGTTTGGGACCACTCTCATCGGCGGTAATAAATGGAAGATTAACATCGGTTTCCACCGCAGTCGAAAGCTCCATTTTCGCTTTTTCCGCCGCTTCTTTTAACCGTTGCAATGCCATTTTGTCATTTCGAATATCAATTCCCTGATCCTTTCTGAACTCAGAAGCCAAGTAATCGATCAGCCGAAGATCAAAATCTTCACCCCCGAGGTGAGTGTCGCCATTGGTCGCTTTCACCTCAAACACACCTTCCCCGATTTCAAGTATGGAAATATCAAAAGTGCCGCCCCCCAGATCAAAAACAGCGATCTTCTCTTCTTTTTTCTTATCCAAACCATAGGCCAAAGACGCAGCGGTCGGCTCGTTGATGATCCTCAACACATTAAGGCCGGCTATTTTTCCGGCGTCTTTGGTCGCTTGTCGCTGGCTATCGTTAAAGTAAGCGGGAACAGTTACTACGGCATCGGTTACCTTCTCACCCAAATAGTCCTCCGCGGTCTTCTTAATATTTGCAAGAATAAAGGAAGATATTTCGGCAGGGCTTTGAAGCTTTCCCCGAAGATTAATGCGCAGATCACCGTTGCTGGCCTGTTCGAGCTTGTAGGGGAGGATCTTAATATCCCCTTGTACCTCCGGAGTTCCATATTTACGGCCGATAAGACGTTTTACGCCAAAAACCGTATTTTCAGGGTTGGTAATGGCCTGCCGTTTTGCAATTTGGCCCACCAGCCTCTCTCCGCTTTCTGAAACCGCAACAATTGAAGGTGTGGTGCGACCCCCTTCAGGATTTGTGATGACTTTTGGCTCATCACCTTCCATAATCGCCACACACGAATTGGTGGTGCCAAGATCGATACCTATTACTTTACTCATTTGTTGTCCTCCTTACCTCACACAAAATATTTACTTTTTTTCTATTTTTATCTTATCTGTTTCATCATTTATCAGGTCGTTTTTTTCCCCTTTTGACTTCGAAACGATAACCATAGCAGGTCTGAGCAATCGATCATGCATCTGATATCCTTTTTGCAATTCCTTCAAAACAACATTATCAGGGTAATCCTCGGTTTCCTCCTGCATGACCGCCTGGTGGAAATTCGGATCAAATGACTCATTAAGAGATAAAATTGGTTTGACATTGAATTTTTTAAAAATTTTGGAAATCTCATCGATGGTCAGGGTCACGCCTTCTACGATCGTGTGATTCTTTACTCCATCGTTCTGCGACGAATCCACGGCCCGTTCTAAATTATCCACTACACAAAGCATGTCCTTTAGCAAAGATTCATTTGCAAATTTCCTGAATTCATCAATTTGACGCGTCGAACGCTTTTTGTAATTTTCAAATTCGGCCGAAACCCTCAAAAAACGATCATAATTCTCCTTGGCTTCATTTTTCGCAGATTCAAGCTTTGACTCAAGCTCCTTTAAAGACGCCTTTGGCTTGGTCTTTTTTACTTTCTCTGGATCGTGTTTTTTGTTCTTTTTTCTGTCTGAATCAGCCTTTTCGGTTTCTGAATATATGGGTATTTTCTTGCTTTTCGTTTCGGTCATCAGCCTATGATTTCTCCGGAATTATTCAACTAAGAACGCATCAAGTCCTTCGCATCTTTTATATAACGGTGTTTACCGCTCAATTTTGATAAAAAATAAGACTGTCTGATAGGATGTCAAGATGGTAAGGGGTTTTAATACCGATAGAAAAAAGCGAAATGCCGTGGGTGTCAACTCCTGTAGTAGATTGAGATAGAGTTGGTTGTGCACCCTCCATCGAGATTCTTCTGAAAACAGAGGTCATCCAGATGATCGGAATCTTTCCACGACACAGATAACGTCACTTATCGCTGCTTCCTTCCGGACCTGACGAGGTTCGTGGGCTTCTGTTGCGCGGTGGCCGATCATGATGACGCTCACGTTTTCAAAATGAAACCCTCTTGAGGGAGTTCAGCCCCGCATGGAGCGGATTTCGGGAAAAGGGAACCGCTAGCTCCCCGCCTAGCACAACCAGAACTATATTTAACTCAAAAAAAATAAAATTCAAGAAAAAAAGAACCCCGCATACCATCTTCCGATCAATGTTTACTGGTACAACCGCCCTTGATATTGTCTGTTTATTATTGACAGAAACCCATTATTCGCTATAATTAACTCAAGCTTCGCACCTGATATTTTAAGGAAGGTCGCATCAGGCGTAGGGTAAAAAGAAATTTTTCTGGAAAAAATTGATGATGAGCGCTTTGACAACGGCACAAAACCTTTTAAGAATTAGCATTTCAGAAGCAACTGATATTACAAAAGAAACCAGACCATCGCGTGCCTGTGCACGGTTATTACTTTAGGTATACCGGTTCAAATTGATTGCCGCATTGTTTTTCCAAAAAATTTTATTTACCCACACCAAATGCGACACCGTGGTCCTTTGGGGGTGCGAAACTTGAGTAATTAATTATAACCGCTCAACCGGGATCATCCATAACGCAACCATACGCTCTATCCACCCCATGTTTCCAATACCATCAAACAAAAATGGAAGTCCATATCGCTTCAGATTGCTGCATACCGTAGAAAAGACCATCGCGACCTATCAAATGTTTCAGCCCGGCGATGCTGTCCTCGTCGGTGTCTCAGGAGGGCCCGATTCGGTTGCACTTCTCCATGCACTGATCATTCTGGCGCCTAAGTTCCCCCTTCATATCGGAATTGCCCATTTGAATCACTCTCTTCGCGGCAAGGATTCGGATCATGATGCCCAGTTTGTCAAGTCCCTGGCCAAACAGTTGAACCTGTCGATTTTTCAAAAAAAAATCGATGTGCGTAAATGTCAGGATAATAACGGGGGTTCTCTGGAAGAGGTGGCGCGAGATCTTCGCAATGCCTTTTATCACAAAGTGGCGGAAAAAAAGGGGTTCAGCACAATTGCCTTGGGTCACCAGGCCGATGACAATGCAGAGCTCATTTTGTTATATATCTGTCGGGGAAGCGGTGCGCTAGGTGCCACAGGGATTTCTCCGGTCAGAGAGGTCAGCGGCAAAGTTAAAAAGATTGTTCGCCCCCTTATTCGGGTTGGACGATCCGAAATTATGGGTTTTTTAGAACAAAACAGATTACCGTATGTTTCAGATGAATCTAACAAAGATCTGACCTTTCTTCGAAACCGGATACGTCATCAACTCATTCCCAATCTAAAATCATCGTATAATCCGAAAATCATCGATGCCCTGAATCGGTTTGGATTAATCTTAAGTGCCGAAGAAGAATGGGCTGAAGTGGTCATCGATTCCGTATTTAAAAAGACAATCCTGGCAAAACAAGACGATTTAATGATTCTCTCGGCCAAGCGGATTGCAGAGCTTCATATCGCAGCCCAAAGAAGGATTATCAGAAAAGGAATCGAAACGGTGAAAGGAGATTTGAGACGAATCCAATATTCCCATATCGAGGCCATCGTTCGACTTCTCAAAAAGGGACCGATGAACGGCACATTAGATCTTCCCGATCGTATTCGGATTTTGCGAGGTTACGAACGGCTCCTAATTTCAAAGGAAAAAGACGATTTACGCAAATTTAAAACAGGCTTTGGCATTGTTTTGTCATTTGAGTACAAAATGTTATCTCCCGGATCCTTATTTATAAAAGAGGCCGACATATCCATAAAATTTTCTGAAATAGAGGCAGAAGACCTTACCAATGTCCGTAAAACCGGCGGCAGCGTTGTTTTTATGGATAAAGATAAATTGAGTTTCCCCCTGACCATCCGAAACGTTAAACCGGGAGACCGCTTTACACCCCTGGGGATGACCGGTACTCAAAAAGTAAAATCCTTTTTTATAAACAACAAAGTTCCCAGACCAAAGCGTTGGGAGTGCCCCATAATGTTGAGCCGAGAAAAAATCATGTGGGTCGTCGGCCACAGAATTGATGAATCGGTTAAAGTGATGCCTTCCACCCGAAGGGTCCTGAAAGCAGAACTTTTTCTTGCCTAATCCTTAAAGATGATTAATATCCATCTTACAATATCGAAGTTTATGGGTACACAGTCGGGATCTTTGATACGCTTCGACAAGGTGCGGGAAATGCGCTCGCTTTTTCGATTCAACACCCTTTTTACATCAAAAACTGGGAGGGATAGATTTTGAATCCATTTCATAAAAATTTGGCATTATGGTTGGTCATTACATTGATGATGATCATGCTCTACAACCTTTTCAGCCAACAGCAAACACCAGAGACGACAATCAGTTATACCGAATTTCTATCGATGGTAGACAATGAACAGGTGGCCAGAGTCGTTCTGCAGGGTCAAGAACTTTTTGTCACAGATGTCAACCGGAACCATTTCAAGGTATTTGCGCCACAGGACAGTGACATGATCGGGATTCTCAGAGCAAAGGGCGTGACAATTGAGGCCAAACCGCCACAGGAAGCGCCCTGGTATATGAATATACTCGTTTCCTGGTTTCCGATGATTGTATTGATCGGAGTGTGGATCTTTTTTATGCGCCAAATGCAAGCGGGCGGCGGTAAGGCTCTATCTTTCGGAAAGAGCCGCGCCCGCCTCCATTCCGACCAGCAAGCCAAAGTCACCTTTGAAGATGTCGCTGGGATCGACGAGGCAAAAGAGGAATTGGGAGAAATCATCGAATTTTTAAAAGAGCCTAAAAAATTCACCCGCCTGGGAGGACGGATACCTAAAGGCGTGCTGCTGATGGGCTCACCTGGTACTGGAAAAACGCTTCTCGCCCGGGCGATTGCAGGTGAAGCAGGGGTTCCATTTTTTAATATCAGCGGTTCTGATTTTGTGGAGATGTTTGTCGGCGTCGGTGCGTCGAGGGTACGGGATCTTTTTGTCCAAGGGAAGAAAAACGCCCCCTGTATCATCTTTATTGATGAAATCGATGCCGTTGGAAGACATCGTGGAGCCGGCCTTGGCGGCGGGCATGATGAAAGGGAACAGACACTGAACCAACTGCTGGTCGAAATGGACGGTTTTGAATCAAATGAAGGGGTTATTCTGATATCCGCGACCAACCGCCCGGATGTGCTCGACCCTGCCCTTCTCCGGCCCGGGCGATTTGATCGCCAGGTGGTGGTTCCGCTTCCGGACATCAAGGGACGTGAAAAAATTCTAGATGTCCACATGAAAAAAACACCTGTCGCACCTGACGTGGATTCACTTGTACTGGCAAAAGGAACCCCGGGGTTTTCCGGAGCTGATTTGGAAAATCTTGTCAATGAAGCCGCCCTTTTGGGCGCTAAAAGAAATAAAGAAAAAATCGATATGACTGACTTCGAGGATTCCAAGGACAAAGTTTTTATGGGTTTGGAGCGAAAGTCGAAGGTGATCAGGGAAGAGGATAGAAAAACCACGGCATACCACGAAGGCGGGCATGCACTGGTTGCCCGTTTCCTACCCGATACGGATGTTGTTAACAAGATAACGATCATTCCACGGGGCCGTGCGGCCGGTATTACCTGGTTCTTACCTGAGGAAAGGGATTTCAAATATAAAGATCAGCTCGAGAGCGAGTTGTCGATCGCATATGGCGGGCGGGTCGCCGAAGAAATTGTTTTCAATCGCATCAGCACCGGTGCTGCCAACGATATCAAACAGGCGACAGAGCTCGCTGAAAAGATGGTTCGTTCCTGGGGAATGAGTAACGACTTGGGGCTCCTTTCCTATGCAAAAAATGAGGAACATATTTTCCTCGGGCGTGAAATCGCACAGCATAGGGACTACTCGGAAGAAACCGCAAACAAAATAGACGCTGCAATAAAAAACCTGATCGATCAATCCTATAAACGTTCAAAAAAAATCTTGAATGAGAATGTAGATATCCTTCATAAACTGGCCGACCTCCTCCTGGAAAAAGAGACGGTTCTGGGGAAAGAACTCGATGAGCTTATTCATTCCTTAAGGCCGGAGATCGAGATTCCACCAAAAAACCCTGAAAATGGAAAAGAGGCAGATAACTCCGCCGCAGAGGCGAAGGCATCGGCATTCGAATCGTAATCAACCACTCGTTCTTCCAGATGCACACCCAGTATCACAGAACTTCGCCGATAAAGACCCATTCGATGTTATGGGATGGACACCGCCTTGACATTGGTAAACGTACCTTGATTATGGGCGTTGTCAACGTGACACCTGATTCTTTTTCAGACGGCGGTAAATTTTATTCATGTAGAGATGCGGTTGCTCAAGGTTTAAAGCTTACCGAAGATGGGGCCGATATCATCGATATCGGCGGAGAATCCGCGCGTCCGTATTCCGATGAGATTCCTGAGGAAGAGGAAATCCGACGCGTGGTCACTGTGATCAAAGAACTATCGGGGCAAATCGCCATTCCCATCTCCATCGATACCACCAAGGCCGGTGTTGCCAGGAAAGCGATTGAAGCAGGGGCTTCCATTGTCAACGATATCAGCGCGCTCTGTTTTGATGACGAAATGGCGGGTATTGTATCCTACTACGAAGTTCCTGTTATTTTGATGCATATGCTTGGGACGCCCAAAACCATGCAGGTGGCGCCCAATTATGATAATGTTGTCCAAGAAATTAAAACGTTTTTAAAAAAGGCCGTCAAAAGGGCGGAAAAAGGGCAGATTCGCCGATCGAAGATGATCGTTGACCCCGGGATCGGTTTCGGAAAAACAGTTGAGCACAACCTTGAACTCCTCAACCGGCTGGATGAATTCCACACATTGGGACTTCCCATTCTGATTGGGCCATCTAGAAAATCCTTCCTACGAAACCTTCTTAAAAAGAAAAATAGTAACGATATTTTTTCGGATTACCAGATGGTGGAAACCGGAACCCAAGCAGCTGTCGCAACTGCAGTCCTCCGTGGTGCTCACATTATAAGGGTTCATGACGTTGCCAATACGTTCGCGACCGTTAAAATTATCGATGCCATAAAAGGCACATAAAAAAAGTCTTTACAGTTGGGTACGTTTAAAGATATAGAAAATTTTATATCTTTTAATCCATAAAACCCTAAAACACAAAAATCAGAACTGGGAAACCATAGGGCATCAGTTGCCAAGATGAGCATGTCCTATTGATAGATTGCGGCATTGAAAACAGGACGCTCAAATAAATGCACGTTTCATTTATGTCTATTGGGAGCAGCTATTCTTCTGCTCTTCAACTGTTCATCATCATACGAAACCGACATATTTATTCCGATTGATGTTCAAAATATCCCTAAGGGGTTGATCATAACCGAACACCCACCAAAGGGAATTGAAGCTCGAGTCCGCGCCTTGAAAGCCCTGGCAAAAACCCTTCCTGAGATGGAACTGCGATACAAAATGGACGTATCCGATCTATTGATCGGTATTCATGCCATTCCGGTAAACCCTGAAAACGTCAAGCTCCCACAGGGAATTTCCATCCTTAAGATCAATCCGTCTTTTCTAACGATGAAAATGGAAAAGGAAGTGAAAAAGGCCGTACCGGTTGTCATCTCTATCTCCGGAGACCCAGCACCCGGATTCGAGGTTGTTGCAACAAAAGCAGAGCCGTCATTCATCATTTTGAGAGGTTCTGAGAAAATCGTATCCCAACAAAAAGAAATCCCGACAAAGCCAATTGATGTAAATGGCATATCTGAATCATTTCAGAAAAAAATAGCGCTTGATCTCCTTGAAGGCACTGCAGCTCCCTTTATCTCTAAACCGATACACGTTGAAGTACAAATCAAAGAAAGGATCGTTTCCAGAAAATTTCGAGATATTCCTGTTGCGGGAAAAGGATCGCCGTATCCTCACAAAATCACCCCACCTGTTATCAATATCGTGGTGAAGGGACCTGAGAATGTTTTGAAAAAGCTCCAAAAGGACAAGGAAATCAAAGTGCAAATCGACCTGAACGCTCTCAAACCCGGAATATACCCAAGACGTGCAATCATCACCCTGCCGGTGACCACGACCCTGGTCAATGTAAAACCCAAAATATTTACGGTGACAATAAAAGACGGTTAGTAATCCAAGCAACGCAGATCTCTGCCTTCAACTGACCGAGTACCTTTTGTTTGGCGGGAGAAGTACAATGCCGCTTCTATATGCTGAGCGCTTTGGCTAATTGGTCTTTATATATCTGGTAAAGGATTTTCTGGTCGGACAGGCCTCGTTTCAAGATCTGTTCAGTCTGATAAATTTTGCCGGTATCAATGATCAAATTGACGCTTTTGTTAAACGCTATCATCTGATCCATGGTACGAAACCTTTTGTTGATCATGACCACAATAAATATTCCGGCGCACCGACATGTTCAGATCTTCCAGATGCTTCATCACCGGATTGGTTTCCGGGTTGTCGGTGTCAAAATTCTCATCGACCACTATAAGATCAAAAAGACGATACCACATCATTCTTAGAGCATCACGGACGTTTTGGGCGTTTAAAATATGGTACGCCATCGATTACTCCAGGTTAAAACGGTATGCTCTTTTTGAGTTATAATGAAGTCGTTTCAGATTTTTTCAGCAATTTTACTTTCGAATCTTCTTCATCCATCGCCTTCATGTC
>Ga0187833_10005513_pt1 | contig 11933 bp, 13 predicted proteins | sample ETNtaG_37_FD_167968 | JGI IMG/M metagenome (GOLD analysis project Ga0187833, IMG submission 167968) | Marine microbial and viral communities from oxygen minimum zone, Eastern Pacific Ocean - ETNP2014_SV_400_PacBio MetaG (Illumina Assembly) | ecosystem: Environmental > Aquatic > Marine > Hypoxic... | reverse complement strand
TTTGGAATTTTCAATAATATGACTTGAAACATGGAATAACCACTGGATTTCTTCTTTTGTCAAAAGTTTATCTTCATTTGCTTTTTTAAATATCTCATCTAGACGTATGATACCCGGTTGTGGAGCCGGAAAAATAACCCCTTTTTTATGAAGTGCTTGAAACATATTTTCTACACTGCTTTCTTCGTTTTGAATATCAAAATATTTCAGGAGCTGAGAAAGGACTTGAACAATAGCGCTTCGAGTTTTTTTGGCAGATTCTGTAAAGTTGTTTTTTTCATACTCATAGTGTGCACTTTTTAGGAGTGTAATCGCTTTGTCTATATCAGCTGAAATAAAGGTATAATTTTGAGGTGTAAAGACCTTAGTGTCTATAGTTTCCATATCATTGCTAGAAGTTTTGTTTTGTGTTGCAAAGCGGTACATTACCGACAATACTATAACAGCAGTAATTGTTAGCATGAACCATAATAGTAAGTCACCATAACTTATCTGAAAGATAGGTTGCATATCTATTCTAATCAAGAAAATCGTTTCCTATAAACAATTTATTTTATCCGATTCTATATAATAATCTGGTGTTTAATTAAAAAACGAAAACTCATCATCTAATCAATTCATTAAAAATAGGTCCATATTTTGGTTTATAAAAAATAATTAATCTTTCTTAATGACCTTCTCAGCTAAGGGAACAGCCGATGGTGCATCTGGAGCCCATCCATCAGCCTCGATCTTGTCAGCCCAATCTTGAGAAGTGGGTGCACCTCCAACTATAACCTGGTAAGTCTCTATATTATTCTCCTTAAGATAAGTAATAACTTCACGTTGATTTTGCATAGTGTTTGTCATTAACGCTGAAAGCCCAATAATGTCTGCGTTAACTGCTTTAGCTTGTTTAAGGAATTCTGCTGAAGGTACGTCTTTTCCTGCATCATGGACATTAAAACCATTTACGCGCAGCATCGTTGCAACAAGATTCTTTCCAATTTCATGAACATCTCCTTTCACAGTTCCTAATAGAATTGTGCCTTTTCTTCCCAAACCTTGACCCTTTTGTCCTTTATCGATTTTATTCATGAAAATCGCTACTGCAATCTTCATAGCTTCCGCTGAAAGCATAAGTTCTGTTAAGAAATACTCTCCTTTCTCAAATCTTTCTCCAACTATAGATACCGCTGGGTATACACATTCTTCAATTGTCATTAGGGGGTCTAAACCTTCTCCAAGAAGTTCTTCAGAAATTAAACGAGTTGAATCTTGATCCCCATCTATTATGGCTTGTTTTAGATTCTCAATTTTGTTACTCATCTCTTAGCTCTCCATATCTATTATCAAAAAACCTAGTTATATCTACTTATTCCATATTAAAAAAACTGATATTATTTTTTTTATAATATCCTTATTAAAATATATTTTTTACACCACTCATTATATTATCAATAGTCTACAATATAAATAATGAAATAAATAGTTCAGACAGTGATTAGGATAAATTTGAATGTAAACGCAGTACTCTTTGATTTAGATGGAACACTTACTCAATATAATCTCGATTACCAATTTGCAAGAGTGAAGATAGCAGAAGAAATAAATAATCTTCACCTAGGTAGGATAGATCCTAACTCAGGTTTAACAATTAACGCAATGTTGTATCCACTTGAGAGAAAGATGAATAAAAAGGATTTCATGATTCTTCTGCACCGAATATATGGTGTGCTGGAAAAGTATGAATTAGAATTTGCAAAAAAAGTAGAACTTTTACCTAATGTTCAAACAACCTTGAAGACTCTGAAAGATAAAGGTCTAAAGATTGCAATTGTCACCAATAATGGACGATTGGCTGCAAAGGAAACTATTACTCGTTTTCATATTGATTATTTGATAGATGTTGTAGTGACACGAGAAGATGCTTATTTAATTCATCAAAGCATGGGTAAACCTGACGTTGCAATAGTGAAAGAAGCTTTGGCAAGATTAAAAATAGATTCTGGAGACGCAGTTTTTATTGGTGATAGTATTGTCGATATCATTGCTGCAAGAAATTCAAATGTGGTTTCGATTGCAATTCCTTCTGGACCTACCAGTAGTAGTGACTTGCTAGAATATTCACCAGATTATATGATAAATTCAATATCTGAGTTATCCGCGCTTATTGATGTCATCTGAACAAATTCATATTAAAAAGATAAAAAAACTGGTAATTAACGTTAGGCTGACGCCGATGAAGATTCAGAGTTGAACAGAATCATGAAGAGAAGGCATTTGTCTGAGGCGTCTATCCGAGGAGAAAAAAAGATAATTATAGGTATCTCCTAGAGATAGTTTGAGCGGCAAATACTGAGAAGATTCATTAAAAAAAACTGGAAAGTGTTATAATAATGCAAGAAGATTCAAAGCCTAAACGCAAACCCATCATTAACGCGATGATGAATATTGGAGTCATCATATTGGGTATGGTTGTAATCTATTTTGGCTTCACTTTTTTTCTTGGTACAAGTACACCTTTCTATGTAGTCTCTAGCGGAAGTATGGTTCCTACTTTGGCAATAGGAGATATAATCATAGTGAATGGTGGTATTGATTTTGATGAATTAAATATTGGAGATATCATCGTTTTCGATGAACCTAAATCTAGATCGAAAGTCATTGTTCATCGAGTAAAAGAGATACATGAGGCATCTACAAGACGAATTGTTACAAAAGGAGATCATAATTTTGCTTCAGATGATTGGTTAGTAACATCTGAGGATTTTCTTGGAGAAGTGATATTCACAATTCCTAGAATTGGATATCTTACTACAATACTTGCGCCTCCAATGAATTATATATTGATTGTGATGGTTGTTATCACTATCTTTGTATTGGAAATACGAAGTAATCGTCCTGGACCCGAAGAATCTGATACTGAAGAATCTGAAGATGAATGGGAAAATCCTCATCCACCGTTCCAGATTTCACCGGAGATTTCTTAAAGGATTTCGTTAATTGATTTTTTTTAAAGAAATATCTATTCATACAAATAACTGAAAGTTACAAATATGACTATGCATATTCCTCAAATATTTGTTGCAGAGATATGGTGAAAGTTTACGGCAAGAATGTTAAAAAAGGTATTAACTGGAATATTTAATGAAACTGAAATACAGCTTCTCTATGGTGGTTTCGATGTTGTAGGAAATATCGCTGTGATTAAGATTCCTGACTCACTTATGACCAAAAAGAAGATAATAGCAACTACTCTACTAGATCGGATAAAACCAGTCAAAACCGTTCTTATGCAGAGTACACCGGTTTCTGGAGATTTTAGAACTAGACACCTTGAATTAATTGGTGGAGAAGATAAAACCACAACTGAATATCGTGAACATGGATGTATCTTTAAGATAGATTTAGCTACAGCTTATTTTTCACCAAGACTCTCTACCGAGCGTCAAAGAATCGCAGAACTTGTTCAACCTGGAGAAACAGTGGCAAATCTATTTGCAGGAGTAGGTGCTTTTTCAATAATTATAGCGAAAAAGGTGCCTGAAACTCGGATATATAGTATCGATATCAATCCAAAGGCATACCCGCAAGCAATAGAAAATATCCGAATAAACAAAGTAAAAGAAAATGTAATTCCAATTCTGGGCGATGCTCGAAATGTGGCATCACAAATAGAAGGCAAAGCTGAACGGGTGCTGATGCCGCTTCCAGAAAAAGCTGCAGAATATCTAAACACCGCTATAGAACTACTGAAACCTCCTTGTGGAATTGTGCATTATTATACCCATACTTATGCTTCTCGAAGAGAAAACGCCTTCGAAGAACCCGTTAAAGAGATTAAAAAGAATGTGTTTAAGAATCAATATTCAATAGTATCTAAACGAATAGTTAGAGAAGTCGGTCCTCGGTGGTATCAGGTAGTTCTAGACCTTAAGATATCTACTCAGACTTAGTGGATTCTTTTTTTGCTTCAGGTTCTTCGGGAGTTGAAATCTTTGATGAACTAACATCTTCAGGTACCTCCCCTACATCTAATGGTTCAGGTGGTGGAGTTGTTGCCATTGTGTATCCTATCCATGCGATTATAGCTAGAATCATAGCTACACCTAAAAATGCGGTTATCTTTAAAATCATGGTTGCCATACTTGCACTATACAAGAAGAGTAACCAACCGTAAATCAGAATCCCTGCTAATCCAATAATTAAAAGCAAAGAACCAGTTGATTTATCGCTTACCAATATCTATCAACGTAATCGTCTTTGTTATGATGTATTTATATTTTTAATAAACTCTGTTCTAATTCAAAATTTGAGATTTCAATTAACATTATTTTTATTCGGTAAGTTGTATCCCCATCAGATTTGCCTTTTCATTATCTCGGTAATATCCACTTATAACTGATGTTATTTTGAATCCAAGTTGCTTGTATATTGCTACAGCTTCATCGTTTGTAGCTCTTACTTCTAGATAAACCTCGTTACATCCTTTAAGTTTTAGAGCATTGACAGCAGAGCTTATGAGAGATTTCCCTAATCTATTTCCTCTATGGTTTTCAAGGACTGCCAAAGAAACAATATGCCCTTTTCTACTAAGACTGAATCGCTTAAAATTAGAGAAACCATATTCAATTCTACACATTATGTAACCAACAATCTTCTCATCCTTCTCTGCCACGATGAAACTTTCTGGAGAAGATCTTAGTAGATCTTCAAAAAAATAATCCGAGTAATGTTCTGGCAGAGTAATGAGATTTATCGAGATTACTTTTCTCAAGTCTTTCATAGTGCATCGTCTCAATACATAATTTCCAACCCTCTCGGCGAAGATGTTCTCCAATTCTACCGCAGACTTTACCTCTAAATGTTATTAAGATTTATGCGTAGTTTTATTTTTTTCGAATTAATATTCAGGTTCATTCCTTAGTCTTTCCTATTTATTCAACAATTTATCATTCATTAAATGAAATTGATTATCATTTAGAATAATGAGAAACATCTTTAAATATTGTATTTGAATTTTAATTAATATTGGACCCTATTGAAACTCTTATGACTGAACATCGGTTGATTGAACGCATGTTGAAGGTTATAACAGTTGTATCAGAACAAGCAGAAGTTGTTGAAGTGGATTGTGATACATTTGAAAAAGCTATTGACTTTATCCAAAATTTTTCTGATAAATTTCATCACGCCAAAGAAGAAGGTGAACTTTTTCCTCTAATTGAAAGTAAAGGTATTCCAAAAGAAGGTGGTCCTATCGCTATGATGTTGCAAGAGCACGATGTAGGAAGAAACTATGTCAAAAATTTGGTTGATTCTCTTAGTAAGTATAAAGAAGGTGACAAATCTCAATCTACTGCTATTTCAACGAATGCACAAAGTTTTGTAAATCTTCTTGCAGAGCACATTATGAAGGAGGATAATATCTTGTACCCGATGGGTAATCAAGTTATTTCAGATCAAGATAGGAACTCTCTGGTTCAGCGGTTTAATGAGATTGCGAAAGATGCTGATGAAGGTGTACCTGAAAAGTATCATAAATTGGTAAACGATCTTGAGAAGAAATTTAACATCTCTTAATATCTGAATAGATCATTTTAGAAAAGTAAGCTATTTAACAGAAAAGAATTCAATCTTTATACTGAGTAAACATGGATGAAGGGGAAGATCAGGTACTGATGAATTATGATGAATTAGTTGAAACTGTCCAGAATCTCTTTACTGTAGAAGATACACGTCAAAGAGAGGATGCATCAATAGAATTCATAGTTACTGAATCTGTTACTATGAAACAAAATTTTAAAGCACTTATTGATAAATTGAAAGTCTACGGTTATTTAGCTGTCTTAAGACGAAATAATGAAGAAATTGTTCTACGGGTGGGTGTCGCTCAGAAAAAAGAGAAGAAGTCTTCCAATACGCCCTTTTTACTTCTCGCTGCAACAATCATAACTGTGAGTATCGATGGATATTTCAGAACACCTTCTGTTCCAGGCTATAATTCTACATCAACTATGCTCCTTTATATTTTGGGAATTTTGGGGATAATTGGTATGCATGAACTTAGCCATAAAATTGCAGCTGCAAAGCATGGAATTCGTGCATCTCTTCCATATTTTATTCCGGGTTTGCCTACTGTGCTTCCGACTTTTGGTGCTTTCATTTCTACTCAAGATCCACCAACAAACCGAGACTCGCTTTTTGATTTAGGTTTATCTGGACCAATCGGAGGCTTGATTGTTACTCTATTTGTTGGGATTGGAGGTGCTCTAACATCCTTCGCAACTTCAGTTGAAATAGCAGAAGGTTTAGGCACTCAAACCGTAACGGTTGATGTGTTTACAAATACTATGCTAGATATTTTTGCAAGTCAACCAGAAGGATATGTAGTAATATTATCCCCACTTACTTTTGCTGCCACAATTGGATTCCTTATTACTTTTCTCAATCTAATGCCTGCATGGCAATTAGATGGTGGACATATGGCATCAGCAGTACTCTCCAGGAGTCAACATAAAGTTGCAACATATGTGAGTATTCTTGTACTATTTTTATTGGGATTTACACTTATGGCTCTGTTTGTATTAGTTCTATCTATTAGAAGTTCAGAAGCTAGTCCTTTGGATGATGTTTCCGAATTATCCGTATCTCGTAGAGTAGTTTTTCTAGGTGTGATAATCTTGGCTATTTCACTTTATTTCTTCACAATAGCTAATAACCCATTCTTTAGTGTTAGTTTCTAGATGTAATTTGATCCTACTTTTTCTTAGAGAGTAATGTTGTAGAACCATTATGAAGAATGTGAATTTTTGTTCTAGCTCCTGTAGTACTCAATATATGTGAGAGAGCATCTCCTGCCTTTCTGCAAGCATGAAACCCCATCTTCACTTCGGTATAATAGTCTGGAAGGGCTGAAACTAAAATGAGGGTGGATCTATGAAGTACAGTTTGTTTGTACACTAAATCTTCAAATCCTTCGATATACCCTCCACTCTTGAGAAGTTTCTTTACATCGAGACGACCCGAAACATACATTTTTAGTGCCTCAGAACCCAACCCACCAGAACATTCAGATATCAATGCTAAATGTCCCTTATCATTCATTCCACTAACGATATTCCACACCGCTTTAAGGCTATTAGCTAATGTTGAGCCATTCTCATATCCTTTTGTACTCATAATAAGTGCACGAATATCTCTTCCACCATCAACTTGAGAAGTATCAAGGAGCTGCTTTGATGCAGACTTATGAGTATCAACTAAATTCCCATAATGAATTCCAGATATCCCATCCTTAGATGGTAAAACTTCAATACTGACTGATTCATTTAAGAACTCCGCAAATTCGTTTGCAAAGAGTAATGGCTCTGATTCTTCCCCGGGAGAAGGATAATTATTTTTTCTTCTTCTAAATGCTTCAGCAACTGCATCTCCTGCAAAATATCGGATTAAAGAGACAGGCCCACCTGAGAATCCGAAAAGGGGGTCTAGTCCTACATCAGTGATAATAATTCGAGACTTAGTTTGTTGTAGTGTTTTAGGTATTTTTACTTCTATCCCATCAATCTTTCCTATTTTCTCGGTTGGTTTCTCAATTCCATAGATATTAACTTGTTTATCCTCAAACGATTTTTTTATTTTAGATATTTTGGTTTCATCAGTATAAATTGTGATATTCGAAGAATCCAAACCTTGTGATGTGAATTCTCCTAATATTCTTCTTATTATCTCAATAGATGAATTGCTAGGCTTGGGTGAGAATATTGTGGTTCGATTTTCTAATTCTATCTTTTCAATTGTTTCTTGGATAGATTCTTCACTCATAGGTGGTGCTTGTTGATTAATTTCCTTGGCAAGATTCTCAGCCTTGATGCTCACTGCAACTTCAACAGAACCGTACGGTAACCATATTTCTGGCAATCAGGGTCATAATACCCTCTTGTTCTTAATATTTAATTTGTCTTATTCAACGGGGGGAATACGATTTAATATGTCTAGTTTAATTGATACGGTTTGAGAAGAGAGAATTTTGAATTGGAATGCAGAACGGCAACTCCTTGCTAGAGATCTTGGACAAATACTTGCTGAGAAAGGAGTAGTGCAATTTGGAAATTTTACTCTTTCAAGTGGTAATATAAGTCCATATTATATCGATTTAAGGTTGGTTCCTAGTTTCCCGGAAGTTTTTGCTAAAGTTATAACCACATATGAACGCTCATTGAAGACTTTGATTGGATTGGATAATGTGGGAGCAGTGGGAGGTGTACCAACATCTGGACTTACATATGCTGCAGTAGTGGCACATAATCTTGAGAAACCTTTAGTTTATGTTCGTGAAAAAAATAAAACTTATGGAAAAGGAAAGAAAGTTGAAGGGGTTCTGAAACCTGGGTGTAAAGTTGCCTTAATTGATGATCTAATTACTACTGGTGGTTCATTGGTAAAAACAATTGATGCTCTGAGACAGATAGGTGGGGAAGTTGATAATGCGGTCGTTTTAATTGATAGATTAGAAGGAGGGCGAGATCTACTTGCTGAGAAAGGAGTGAAACTTGATGCAATTATTACTATTGTGGAGTTGGCTGATTTACTCTATGAAATGGATAAAATAGATTTTAAACAACATGAGTACATAACATCACAGATTAAATCAAATTCTTAATTACCTATTCGTTTGTATATACTGGAATTCTAGTATAACATTAGTTCTTTTGCTTCAAGGTTAACATGAAGATTATTTACTGCTCTGTACACCTCAACTTCTTTTTTGGCTCCAGTACAGACTAGTTTTCCACTAGCAAAGAGCAAAATTACAGTTTTAGGATCACTCATTCTGTGAATAAGTCCAGGAAACTGCTCTGGTTCATACATTGATTTCTCAAGTCGTCTTGCAGCTTCTTCAAGATGAACCTTTCCCCCAAGACTTGCTGAAGAAACAATGTTTTGAATTTGTATTTCTGCGTTCTTAAGGATTTCAACACCACCTTTCCTGAGCTTTTTAACAACAGTGTTGACAGCTTTCTTAGCCATGTCCTCAGATTTTGCTCCTGTGCAAACCATCTTTCCAGAACTGAAAATCAATGTTGCTGTTTTTGGAGATTTTAGCCGGAATACAAGTCCTGGGAATTGGTCAGGATGGTATTCAACATCAGGGAAATCGCGAGTAATTTGATTAAGATCTATTCTCTGATCTACTGTAGCGGATGCTACTACGTTTTCAATACTGATAATGGGTTTGGTTTGTGGCAAAGATTGTCGGCGTAACTAAATTATTGGTACTTATATAAAAGATTAATCAATTCTTTTCAATTGGGAATATTATTTCGACTGTATCTTTAATCTCATGTCTTAACCGTTTTTCAAAATTCTGTCTATTCCGTGAGCTTCCAATGAGATTTCGTACAAGTCTGTGAGCTGAAGTTGGATCTTTAATTTTCTCTACTTCAATTCCTTGTCCAACCTTTAAGATTATGCTTCGAATAAGAGGTTTCACAAATGTCCTTGTTCCATCCTTTTCGAGTGTAACTAATTCAATTTTTCTCATATGTCTGGCTATAACAGTGTTAAAGCGACTCCAAATCTCTTTGTAGCTCTTTGAACGGGTATTCAATTTTCCAGTTTCAATAAGATTCCTAGTTCTCTTTTCAACCTCACCCAATACGCTTCGACTTACAGGATACTCTAGTTCATCAAGATATATTCCTTGTTTATAACAAACTTCCAAGTAAGCACTAAGTGGTGCTCGATTATGTTCATTTAAAACTTCCAAGAATCGTTTGATATCCATCGGGGTTTGGAAAATAATGGTCTTCAAATCAGTATGTTCACCATTTTTTTATGTTATTTTTTCAACAATATAGTTGATATGGTTAAGTTGTAAGTCATTCTTGTTGAGCCTTTTGAGGTTCTCTAGTGAGGTAATAGTATGTTTTTTCATCCTTCTGTTTCCTGTCCAGCTTACTATCAGTTTTATTTACACGTGGTCGACCGGTATCTATATCTCTTCTATAGGTAACACCGAGGTTCTGAAGGAAAGTATTCATCCCTTCTTCTTTGTTCATAGGTTTTGATGCGGTTCCACTTATTCCTGATTGTCCACTAAATATCAGGAGTGAATCCGATACAATGTCTACTAATTGAATATCATGATCTACAACAAGTGCTGATTTTCCTTGGGATTTAACAAATCTATTTATTCCTTGAGCTAGGACAATCCTATCCTCAATATCAATAAATGCAGAAGGTTCATCTAATACATAAACATCCGCATCACGCATTAGACAGGTGAGTACAGCAACTTTTTGCAACTCACCACCACTCAGATCACTAACTTCTTTTTCGTAAAGCTTTTGCACTCCGAAAGGAAGAATAAGGGTTGATTCTATGGCTCCTGCTTCATAGTCTCCATTGGAAGACTCGTCAAGAAGCATCTTTACTGTTCCATTATAATCTGATGATAAATATTGTGGCTTGTATGAAATCTTAGCCTTAGTAAATATTTTACCTTTATCTAACTTTTCTATACATGCCACCATTTTTATGAATGTAGTTTTTCCAAGTGCATTTCCTCCTAGGACTCCCGTTATTTGTGCTTCTCTCAAAACTCCTGATTCTACTTTCAGTTCAAAACCGGGGAATTTTTTCAATATATCCGTATATTCAGCTAATGTTTTACTCTTTACACATTCGTTAGTTGGTGAATATATGTTAAATGTAACTGGCTTATCTCGGAACCTAACATTTTCGTTCGGAAGATATCCATCTAGTAAAAGGTTCACTCCTGTTCTTGATGGGTGGATAGTTGAAACTATTCCATAAGCTCCTGGTTCACCATAGAAAATTTGGATGTAGTCACTCAGATAATCTAGAAAGGTTAAGTCATGCTCTACAAGTAAAACATATTTGCCCAAATCTGCTATGCTCTGAATAACTTTCGAAACAGCCATTCTTTGGAAAACATCATTATATGAAGAAGGTTCATCAAAAAAGTATATGTCAGCGTCTTTTGAGGCTGTAATTGCAACTGCAAGCCTTTGAAGCTCTCCACCACTCAATTCTTTAATATTTCGATTTGTACTTTCTTCAAGGCTTAAACTTTGAAGAAGTTCTTTGTACACATTTCTTTCATCCACTTTTTTCAAAAGTGATTTTGTACTGTCTTTCCAGATTGTTGGGATTTTATAGACAGCTTGGGGTTTTAATGATACTTTGACATTGTTTTCAACTATTTTTTTAAAATGTTCCTTTAATTCAGAACCATGATAATATTCAATTACATTATCCCATCTTGGTTTTGACTCTAAATCCCCAAAATTTGGAATTAGATTTCCTGATAGGATCTTAAGAGCGGTTGTTTTCCCAATACCATTACGACCCACCAGCCCAATTACTTCTCCTTTTTTCAATACTGGTAATCTATAGAGTCTGAAATCATTTATTCCATATTGGTGGATCTTTTCTTTTTTCAGTTCTTCTGCTAATTTAACAATTGTTATAGCTTTGAAGGGACATTTCTTAATACAAATGCCGCATCCTGTACAGAGTTCTTCATCTATGAGTGAAATCTTGTCTTCATTTAAAACAATGCATTCGTTCCCCATCTTGTTGACTGGACAAAATTTTATGCATTCAATCCCACATTTTTTTGAAACACAATTGTCTTTATCCACTATTGCAATTCGATTCACCATTGTCCATTACCTACTGTTCTAATGATTTAGTTTGAACATTGGAGTATCTATTCATTTTATAACAGTACACACAGCTAAAAGTGGAAATATCTTAATGTTTCTTCGTGCATGTGTTACACTATGATATTCCCATTTAATCCACATCTCGATGTGGTTTTCTAATTACCGATTTACTTTTGAAACTTAAAGAGTGAAATCTGGGTTAGTTTGTAAAGGATTTGTATTTTGTTTTGGTACTTCTGGGAGATTATCTATTTT
>Ga0187833_10005509_pt1 | contig 11937 bp, 12 predicted proteins | sample ETNtaG_37_FD_167968 | JGI IMG/M metagenome (GOLD analysis project Ga0187833, IMG submission 167968) | Marine microbial and viral communities from oxygen minimum zone, Eastern Pacific Ocean - ETNP2014_SV_400_PacBio MetaG (Illumina Assembly) | ecosystem: Environmental > Aquatic > Marine > Hypoxic... | reverse complement strand
CATGTTCTTCGCAAATTAACTTACTTTTACCGTAATCAGTTGAGGGTCGCAAAGTATCACTTATAACTACTGGTTTATTTCGATTTTCTTCGCCATATACTGCTACAGAGCTCAAGAAAATTATATGTGCTGTTCGTTTCCCAAAAAATTCCAGAACATTATCTGTAATTTTCAGATTGGTTGTTATGACAGTTTCACCTTTTGGTGGTTTTTGCCCATGTGCCAGTGCAGCTGTATGAATCAAAACTGAACATTGGGGTATTTTATTATAAACTTCAGAAACCTCGTCTCGATCCAGCAAATTTACTCCAATAACTTGCCTATCATGATCCGATGCAATATCGATACCCCATACGTCATAACCATCAGCACGGATCGCTTTACTTAGAGCCTGACCTATAAATCCATTAATCCCGGTAATTAGAACACGATACTTATCAGACATTTGAATGGAACATAGTATACTACCTCAGAAGTTCTTTTCTGAGTGAAGAAAAAGTTGTAAACCTGTAGCCACTTTCTTTCAACAGATCAATTAGCCTTGAAAGCTTTTCAGGAACAGTTGAGCGACCCATTCCAAAGCGCAATTTATTAAACCATTTTGTTGCTGATGGAAAAGGTGGATTTGGTTTTGAGGAAAGTTCAAATGGATGGATATATAACATATAAAATTTACCTTGATTAAGGTAAGACCTAATTAATTTTTTAGATACACTCCAAGGCAGGAGACGAAGGTAGCCACCACCCGAGATAGGCATGTTTTTACCATAAACTGAATATGTATTCGCTTGGAATTCAAAAAAATCATTATTTCTAAAGATATTAGGCATAACCAATTCATATCCATCCATGTCTATTGTTTCATAAAGTGGATGTGTGCTAAAGTCGATTCTGCTTGAATCATAAGAATAACCAGCTTTTTGTACTAGATCAAGTCTTTGACGATCTAAACTGAAGCATGGAGCCCTATAACCTTCAATTGAATTACTTGTTAAGTCCTCTAAAGTTTTTTTTGACCTATCTAACTCATTGTAGAATTCTGATAACGAAATAGTAATTGGGCGAATATGATTTAAACCGTGAGAGCCAATCGCATGTTTTTCCTGCGCAATTTCTCTTAAAGTTGAACTTATTGATTTTGCGATTTCACTGACTATAAAAAAAGTAGATGGTATATCATGAATTGATAATATTTCTCGGTATACATCGATACCATCCAACATAGAATATTTTCTGTCGCACTGGTTACTATTAAAGTAATCTAAATGATACCAATCTTCAATATCCATTGTGAGTATTGCGTACTTCATAATTAAATATTATTATTTAATATTATTTTCACGTAATACTCTCTACCATTATTAACTATTTCATAATTATCTAATCCCAAATCATTTAATAATCTTTTTATTTGATTTTTTGTATAAAAAAACAGTGGACACTTTCTAATCTTATATCTAATACTTCTTTGTAAGGTCAATATATTCCAAAACTTGGGAAAAGATCCTAAAATAATTTTACTGGTATCTTTACTTAGCTTCTCTATTAGCAATTTTGGATCACTTATATAGTCAAATAAACCCATTAAAATTGTAACCTCAAATTTTTTATTAAATGTATAGTTAAGATAATCACCATGGATAAAGTGAAAATCTCCATCTGGATAATTACTCTCACAAAGATATTTTGATATCTTTAACATCTCCTCTGCTAAATCTATTCCTACGACACTTTTATTATATTTTAAATATTCTAAACAATATCTTCCTGATCCACATCCAACGTCTAGAATTGAATTAATATCATCATTTTTTATAATATTTATTGTTTTTTCAAACCTTGAATACATTGCTCTACGAAAAAACCGATCATTCATTCTTCCAATAAAACTTCTTTTATTATTATGTCCATAAATTGAATCAAAACTCTTTGCGTATGATTCAAAAAATAACCCAACATTTTTATTACTTTGTTTTTCTACACTTAAGATTGATCTATCCATGGATATATTTTTCCTTAATTGTAATAGGTTTGAATTTATTTAGCTGAGTATAACAACTAATTGCAACTCAATAAATACTTTTAAATAAAGTACTTGTTTGGTAAATCAGTAATGTAAAAAAAGCATATTTAACCAATTGAGAATATAAATGAGAACCAATGTAGCCATTGGCACCAGAAACTAATATTTTCATTCTAAAACAAGATAAATATTACTGATCTTTTAACCGAGTCTTAATTTTAATATTGTATATAATATGCATTATCACATAATCAACTATGTTCTAAAATCAATGGGAAAGGGTATAATTTTATCTAAAAATATATTAACTGGCTACCGGTAGGTTCAAAATTAAATTCTATTTCTGTTAATTTACTAAGAGCACCTCTGAGCTGTTTTTGATGTTCTTTTTTACAATAAAATAATAAGAAACCTCCTCCTCCAGCACCAAGTATTTTACCACCCATCGCCCTATTTTTTAAAGCTATTGAGTAAATGTCATCAATTTTTGTATTAGAAATCTTACTAGATAGACTTCGTTTCAATTGCCAGTTCTCATCTAAAATTTTACCAAATCCATCTAAGTCTGAATCAGAAAGACAACATTTTGCTTTTTCAACCAATTTTGTCATCTTTTTCTGTGTGTCAAATATTTTCTCTTGATTAATCAAATTATTTTTCTGATCATATAATATATCTGATGCACTCCGAGTTTTGTCCGTATAAAATAATAGAAGATTATCTTGAAGCTGAGTATATAAACTGTTTTCCATTTCTATAGGTTCTATTTTCACATCACCTGTAGGTAAAAACCGAATTATGTTTAATCCTCCATAAGCGGCAGCATATTGGTCTTGCTTACCAATAGGTTCCTTTAAAATTTCTATTTCTATTTCTGACGCTTCACTAGCGAGTGTTTCTGCAGATATGTTTTGGTTGGTATAACCATACAATGCATGCAATAAACCAACGGTATATGAGCTAGATGATCCTAAACCAGTCCCAGCAGGTATATCAGCAATGGAATTGATATCAATTCCAGATAAATCAAATTTTTTCAAAGACTCTCTGACGATAGGATGAATCACATCGTCTATTTGATCAACTAGTTCTGTTTTAGAATATTTTACCTGAATACGATTATCAAAGAAGGGATGTACAAAAATATACATATATTTATTTATGGTGGTACTTAGGACAGAACCAGGTGAACGAGTATAAAATTCTTTTAAATCACTGCCGCCACCAATGAAACTCATACGAAACGGTGTTCGAGTACCTATCATAATTGATTTCCCAAAACTTTATGGGCCTTCCCATAATCTTCAGGTGTACCGATATCGATGAATAATTTATCACACAGTAGTGAACCCACTTTGAGATTTTTTAGGTTAGTTACTATGAAATCATTGAATGAGAACTTTTTATTGTTTTCATATTCACTAAAAATAGTCTTTTTGATTAAGTAAATACCCCCATCTATTTCACCCTCAACCCGGTATTTTTTTTCTTCCAGTGAAAGAACTTCACCGTTTAAGTCAGTTTTAACAAAACCATAACGATTGAAATTTTTCATTGGTTTGAGAGAAAAGGTTATGTCATTATCATTTTTGTAATGTTCTTTAAATAGACTTTTTAGATTTACATCAAAATAGGTATCACCATTGATAACAAAAACATGATCATCACATGCCATTAAAAGAGCAGCCTTAATTGCGCCGCCGGTGCCTAGTTCTGCATTATCAATTGAATAAGAAATAGTTATTTCTTTATAATTATTTCCATAATAATTCTTTATTAAATCATATTTATAATAAACGGAAAGAATTACTCTTTTAACTTTATTTTTTATTAAATAATCAAACAAATAATCCAAAAAGGGTTTATTATTTATAGGCGCCATTGGCTTGGGAATATTTTGCACTCTACTTTGCAATCTTTTACCAAAACCACCGGCTAATACAATAGCTTCTATCATAAGTGTCTAAATGCAATTTCTTTTTTAACTGATAGTTTTATAGCTTCATCAGATGTGTGGGTAGAAGACCAACCTAGTTTTTTTATTTTAGAGGTGTCATAGAAAAACTTTTCCACATCACCTATCCATCCAACATTTCCACCAGTATAACTTATCTTTACATTTTTAAGGTTTAGTAGATTAATAACTGTGTTGGCTATGAAATTAACATCTGATAAACTATCTGATGATACATTATAGAGTTGAACTTTACTGTCATTTTGTTTAATTATTATATCAAAAGCATCTAATAAATCTGATATATACAAATATGGTTTTGTTTGTTTACCATTACCCAATATAAGAAGTTGATTAGGGTCATCTAGTAATTTATTAATGAAGTCAAAAATGACACCATGTGTAAGTCGCCAACCAATTACATTTGGAAACCTTATAATCCACGCATTAATATTATAACATTCACAAAAAGATGAAATATATGCTTCAGAAGCTAGTTTGGCAGCACCATAATTTGAGATCGGCATCAAAGGCCCAGAGTCTTCTTTTAAAATGTCAGTATGATTCCCATATATAGCAGAAGATGAAGCAAAAGCAATTTCTTTTACATTATTTTTTTTCATGCAACATAAAATATTATATGTTGATAAAAATGTATTTTTATAATCAACATTTATATCTTCATATCCCTGTTGGATATCTGAATTCGCAGCCAAATGGTAAACTATATCAAAATTTTGTTCGCGGAATAAACAATCAAGCGTTTCTAAATCCAAAAGATCAAATTCACGCAACTGAAAGTTATTATTTCCCAGCGCATCTGATAAATATTCTTTCTTCCCCAACAGGAAATTATCAACACAAACGACTTTTTCACCTCTTTCTAATAATCTATCAACTAGATGGCTACCAATGAAGCCTGCGCCACCGGTCACCAATGCTTTCATATTCTTCTAATCATTTGTGATGTTCTATACCAGATCATTAATGATAATTATGATATCCCAAGCGAAAGAAACACGAAATTTCATCACTAAGCAGAATACTCTGCGGAACCTATTAACATATCAACTATTGCAAGCAACCATATATGATGAGTCATTTCAACAATATTGTAGGCTTTACTATCAACCCATATATTTACTTCACCTTCTTGCTTAAGCTTATTTTCCATACCAAATCCAGTAAACGTAGCTATACTCATTCCCATTTTCCTGGCTTCAGTTGCTGCATTGACTAAATTCATAGAATTACCGCTTGAACTTATTAAGACTAGAGAATCCCCTTTATCACCATAAAATTCTAGCGCTTTTTTAACCCATTCATCATATCCATAATCATTAGCAAAACAAGTTATTAAATCAGCTTCATTAAAATTGATTGCTCGGATACCGGCATTCTTTGTCAAATCAACTGAACAATGGCTTGCCATAGCTGCACTACCGCCGTTACCTACAAATATTATTTTTTTTCCTTTGCAGTCTGTTTCCTCCCAAATATCTTTGATTCTAATTAAATCATCATAAACATCGGGATTAAAAATTGACTCATTATACCTATCAAAGTATTCAGTTAGCCATAAGTGATTATTTTTCTCATTCATGTTTTAATAACTCCTTAAAATATTTTATTGGTTGTTTCAAAATTAAACAGAATCATAAACCTTTAAAATGTTATCATACATTCTATCTAGATTAAAATATTCCCTAACGTATTCAGCTTCCTTTTTAATTAATTCCATTCTTGTTTTTATCATGCTTTTAGCCTCAACCAGTTTTTTTACGAATTCCACAATTGCGTACGGTTCAACTCCGTAGACTGAACTATACTGATCGGATAAATCATTAATGCCATTAATACGAAAACCAACTACCGGAATTTCACAAGCAAGTGCCTTAAATATTGTGACTGGCAAACCTTCATATCTAGAGGTAATTACAAAAGTATCAAATACAGAAAAGTAGGGTTCAACATTATCAACATATCCAGGTAATATGAACTTATCAGATAATGCTAATTCATTGATGTGTTTTTCCATATCTTCTTTATAGGCTCCTTTACCAATCCATAAGAATTTTGCATCATTATCTATCTTAGAATAACTGCTGGCAATTTCAATAAATATTTTAGGATTTTTCTGATAATCCAGCCTTCCTACAGTACCAATTACATGATCATTATCACTAAATCCTAATTTCTTTCTTAAGTCAGTACGGAATTGCTTCTGTTTATCCAGTTCGAAAAAATCTGCTCCAGGGTAAATTATATGAGACTTTTCTTTAATCTTGATATTACCTCCTAATTTGATAAAATCTATCATATCCTGATTACAGACGAAAATATATTTTGTTGTCAGAATATAAAACAACTTTTCCAGCCATAAATATAACTTGCGAGACAATCCAATTGATCTTGAAAAACTCCAGCCATGGACATGGTATATAACTTTCTTAATATTTAGTAGTTTACAAACCATACGAGCCAGAATCCCAGTTTTTGAACTATGAATGTGGACAACTAATGGTTTATAACATCTAAGCAGTGCACAAATTTTAAAAAAAGATTTTAAATCACTTATTAAAGAAATTCTATCATTTAAAGAAGGAATAACTTCTACTGGTATCTCTTCTCTGTAAACTGCTTCAAGAATCTTATTATCTAGTGCAGATAAACTCTTTTTAGTATCTGATAACCCTGTAAATATTACGACATCTCTATTAGACTGGTGCATGCGTCTAGCTATTTCATAAACAAGTTGCTGGGCACCACCCATAGCCAACCTTGTTATTATGTGGACTACCATACGAGATTAAAAAAACAAAGCGATTAAATAATATCCCCGGCTATTTCGGTTTTAATAGTACATCAAAAACCGAAACACATAAATCTTTATCCGATAGATTTCTGAAATCATGTGAAAGTTTGGATCGAGGGATTGGAAGTTTATCCCAAGTCTCAATAATTACAGCATCAACATTAAAACCAGTTTTCTTGAATATGTTCAACATTTGAGAATATCTGATTCGATTAGTATAGAAACCGGATTTAGCCATTAAATCAAATTCCCATATCCGTTCTGAAAATCGCAGATTATTTAAGCCTCCGACGAGATGATCTCGTAAATCAATATTATGAGATACAATTCCACTGGGTTTTAAAATACGATGTATTTGTTCTTGAGTTGCTATAAAATCATGAAAAGCAATGTGTTCTAGCGTTGCTTGCGAAAAAACAAAATCTATACTATTGGTTTCTAACTTTTTTAAATCATTTATTCCTTTAGTCAAATAATATGAATTATTATTTAATAATATATCATTAAAGTCAAATGAAGTATCAAATACTAAACCATTGAATCCCTTTTTTGTTAAAAAATCATATAGTTTCTTGTATTCTGATATATCTCTTGTAGCAAAATTTCCATTATCAATCAAATATGTTTTTGAAGACCCAAAACATGGTGCTATTAATGCTGTTGAAATAGAATCCCCTGATCCCAACTCACATAATGTGAAATTATCGGGTAAAAATTTTTTCACTTTCAAAAAGTGATGTTGGAAAACGCCATAAGAATATTTTGGATTATTCATCTGTCCGTGGACAAACAAGCCTAATTTTTTCCAGGTTTTATATTTTATAGGTAACCTAAAAAAGATTATTTTCAAAATAATCTTTATCCACCAAGTTTTCAACATAGGGTCATTATTTGTTTAGAATTGAACATTAGGTTGTACCCTTGTTAGAGCATTAACCCACTTTATTATTTAAAATTAGATTAATTCAGCCTATTAAATACAAGAATCATAAATATTGTTATATTTTTCTACCATCATACTTAGTGAAAAATTATTTCCAATTCTTAATCGTGCGCTATTACCCAATTTCTTTCGATCTTTTGATGGCATTTTAATTAATCTCATAAGAGCATTGGCAAGTGCATTGGGATCATTAGCACTGACAATTACTCCTGTGTCACCAACAATTCTAGAACAATCACCAACATTTGTAACTACACATGGGATACCACTCGCCATTGCTTCACAGATTATATTTGGAAAACTTTCAAAGTTTGATGGAGATACTAATATATCACACGCAAATAAAATATCAGTAATCTTTAATTTACTATCAGATATATGAATAATATTTTTAATACCTTCTTCATCAATCATTTTCATTAACTTTTTGTAATATATTATTCCTCCACCACCTCTATTAATTTCAAGAACAGAACCATTTAACAAAAATTTGACATTATTAATCTTTCTTTTTAATAAGCTGATAGCTTTGATAAAAGTATCATGCCCTTTAACAGGATGAAATCTGGCAATGAGACCAATAACTATTTCGTTTTCTTCAAAATATTGTTGACGATATTCATTACGTTTTAATTTATTCGGGGAAAATATATTAATATCTACACCATTATGAATTATTTCCATTTTTTCACATTTATATCCTAGTCCTTTTTGTTCTAGATATGCCGCTTTAGAATCAATAATAATTTTATTGGGTATAATCTTTGATAAATGTGAACAGAGTTTAAATATCAATACATTTCTAAATTTATTTGATTGCAACGACAGATCATTGCTAAAAATATTCCATATGATAGTGACTTTTTTAAATAATTTTGCAACAATTCCTCCAATCAAAGCAGATTGGATTAAAAATGTATGTACTATTTGCGGTTTAAACTTTCGCATTATGCGAAATAGTCTAATTAATCCAGGAATCAAGTTAACAATAGAGTCTATTTGCAAATTATATATATTAATACCTAGTCTTTCTATTCTTTCACCCATTATCCCTTTTTCACGTAATGTAATAACTAAAGGATCATACTTTTTCTTGTTGATTTTCATTAATAATCTTAACAAAACAAATTCAGCTCCGCCTACATTTAACCCAGTAATTATGTAAATTATTTTTTTCATAACAAATTAGAAATATATAGACTAAAAAGAAATTGATAGTAACTAATATAAATTATTTTTAATAATTTTTTATTAGATTACCCATTCCCATAGCATTAATAGAATGTTCTAAACCTTCAAATAAATCATATTTTGGAATCCAATTAAAATGATTAATGAGTTTTTTATTGTCAACTATACAAGATGAAATATCGTTTTTCCGGGGTTTCAACAAAATATTTATTTGTAATAATGGACTAAAGGTTTGAATAGCCTGAGCAACCTCAAGGTTGCTGTAAGATTTCCCACTACCCACATTAAACACTCCTACAGGGGATTTTTCTGAATCGAGTAAACAAAATATTAAATTAACAAAATCTTTAATGTACAAATAGTCTCTTATAGGGGAAGAATCGTATACCAATAAGTCTTCATTATTCAAAATATTATGTAATAAATCTGAAATAAGCCTACCTCTTTTTAAACCCGGTCCATAAACATTAAATAATCGGAAAACAGTTAATGATATATCTTGTTGTTGGCAAATATCAGTACAAATTTGCTCTGCTATCCATTTACTGCTCATATAGGGATTATTTGGTCTTACTATGTGATCTTCATCAATAGGCTGATACTTGGGATCTCCATATATATAGGAACTTAAATAAAGTAATTTTGCTTGACTAATTTTTGCAATTTCAATTGCATTTAGAGTACCAATTAAATTATTTCTATATGTAGTAAATGGATCTACAAAACTTTTTTCTATATTAGTTTTTGATCCAAAATGGAAAAACCAATCTAATTTATCTATACCTTGTTCATTTGGCCTATCAGTCAATTTTCTAGTTATTTTATCAAAATCAATTATTGAAATTGATTTTGATCCTAATGACTTGATTACATGATTGGCTAACCATCCATTTGTGCCCGAAAATCCAATTTTTAGGTTCATAATTTTTTTAAGCCAGAATCTGAATAGTATAATTGAATAAATTTTCGATACCAATCAATTGTTTTTAATAATCCTTTTTCAAATGAGATTATTGGCTCCCAGTTTAATATATCTTTAGCCAGTTTATTATCCGCACTCATCCGCCATATTTCTGTGGGGCGATTAGGAAGTGCACCAATTAGTAATTTTGATTTAGATTTAGTTAAATTGTGAATAGTCTCAACTAATTCTTTTATTGATATTTCTCTATTGCTACCAATATTGATCGATTGATCCGGGATATTATTAATTGAAGCAGCCGTAATGAAACCATCAATTATATTTTCAACATAATTAAATTCACGAGTTTGCAATCCGGCAGTAGTCTTAATTGTTTTCCCATTAAGGCACTTTTCTATTATTTCAGGAATTATTGCTCTTTCACTTTGATATGGCCCAAAAGTATTAAAAGGTCTCAAACAAATTATTTCTGTGTTATCTTGATGCCTCTTTAGTTTAGCATAAAGTTCTCCTGAATATTTTCCTATGGCATAAGGAGAGATTGGAAAGGGTAAATTTTCCTCATTAAAAGGAACCTGTTCTTGGTATCCATAAATTTCTGATGTGGCAGTATATATAAACCTATTAAATTCTGGACCGTATTCAATCAGATTAGCAGTACCTAATAAATTTGTCATTAATGACTCCTGAACATGCGCAAAACTATCACCGACATGATTATAGGCAGCTAGGTGAAAAATATAATCATATTTTTCTTTTAATGATTTAATATATATAATTGAATCAAGGTTTCGAAGATCTGCTTCAAATACATTGATTGAATCCCAAACGCCAACTAATCGTATACAATCAATTAAACTTTTATATTTTACCATAACAGTTACATTTGCCCCTAAATCAACCAAGCGTTTCACTAAATGAGATCCAATAAAACCAGCTCCACCCGTAACTAAAATATTTTTATTTTTCATAAGATTCCTTTACTGTAAAGTATTTACCAATTTTTTTATTTGCATATTCCAAATCTTCATTCGTATTTACTGTAACTTGAAGACCATCAAATTGATATGCATTTACTTGCCTCAAATTAGAAAGAAACTGTATTGTTTTTACTATTCCGAATCCATCTGGCGAAGTAATTATGTCACTGGGTATTATGTTAAATATTTCCGGTTGCATTATAGCATAACCTATATAATGATTTAAAACCGGTTTTTCTTTAAAATTGATTACCTTATTATTTTTATCCAAATCAATTATGCCAAAAGGATTTTCAATTGAAGCTGTAACAAGCGTTAATAATGTATTTGATTTATTATGTTGTTTCAATAAATCAACCATATCTATTTCTGCATAAGTGTCACCATAACTAATAATTGTGGGGTTCGTAAAACTTTCTCTAACTGCATATATTCTTTCCAAAATACCTGGATTTTCTCCAATATTCGAAAACTCTCCATTAATACCTAATTTGATAACTCTTTTTTCTATTTTTTCTCCTTTATAACCTGTACAAAAAATATAATTATTTAACCCTTGGCGCTTATAATAATTCAACTTGTGTTCTAAAATTGAATGTGTTCCCAACTTAATAAGCGGTTTGGGTAGATTTTTTGTTAATTTCCTTAATCTGTTTCCTTTACCTCCACAGAGTATTATAACTTTTGTATTTTCCAACATTATTTAGATAATAACTATAATAAGTTTATAACTTGTTTACAAATTGTCGATTGTTTTTTCGTACTGGTTAATTATATTTCGCAATTCATATTCATATTTGACTGATTCAACTACTTGCTTTGAATTAAACTTCATTTTGCTAACTTTTATCAAATGCTTAGCAAAGGCCTCTATATCTCCCACTTCCACTTTGAAACCATTTATACCATCTTTAATGATTTCATTTATACCACCAGGACAATTAAATGCTACCACAGGTAAACCAGTTGCACAGGATTCTAATAAAACATTAGGAAAACCTTCGTATCTAGATGTGAAAGCCAATACATCTGCGTGTGCCATATATTTATAAGGATTATTTTTAAAACCTAAAAAAGTTACCCTGGCACCTATTTGCAATTTATTTGTC
>Ga0187833_10005508_pt1 | contig 11942 bp, 12 predicted proteins | sample ETNtaG_37_FD_167968 | JGI IMG/M metagenome (GOLD analysis project Ga0187833, IMG submission 167968) | Marine microbial and viral communities from oxygen minimum zone, Eastern Pacific Ocean - ETNP2014_SV_400_PacBio MetaG (Illumina Assembly) | ecosystem: Environmental > Aquatic > Marine > Hypoxic... | reverse complement strand
CTTTCCATATTTTTTCAGATAAAAGCAGGTTTTCAATTTTTTTTGCAGAATTGCCTTTTCCAAAAAATTTCCTTTTAATTATTTTCCTATCTTTAACCAGATTTACTGTATTTATAATTTTTTTTTCACTAAAAAAGATATTTTTAATAAGTTTAGTTTGTAATCTATTTTTTTGTCTATTGCCAATATCAATTGTGCTAACTCCATAATAAGGTGCTTCAACAATGCCAGAACTTGAATTACCAATTATAAATTTACAATTCTTTAGTAAAGTTAAGTAATATTCAAATCTAATAGATGGAAAAATTTTAAAGTTTTTATTAGCTTTAAGTTTATGTAATTCCTTCAATATGGTTTTTGACCCAAGATCGTTATTGGGATATATAATCAGATAATTTAATTTAGTTTTTATTAAGCTTGTGAAAAAAATTTCTGCATCTCTTTTACTATTGCTAATATTTGTTGTCTCTGGATGCAAAATCGCAATGCTAAATTTTTCAAATACGATATCGTACCTTTTTTTTACTTTTGCTAATTTAGGCAGATTTTTACTAAGAATTAAATCTACATCTGGTGACCCTACCTCAAAAATAGTTTTTTTATTTTCTCCCATTTGAATCAATCTTTTTCTTGCTGTTTTATTAGAAACCAAATGTAAATGAGATATTTTTGATATTGAATGTCTCAACATTTCATCAACTGTTCCACTTACTTCGCCGCCTTCAATATGAGCAACCAAAAAATTATTGAGTAGCGAAGATAAAGCACAAGCTAAAGGTTCTATTCTATCCCCATGAACAATAACTAAATCGGGTCTAAATTTTATTAAATAAGGTGAAAATCCCCTTATTGTATCCATCAAAATTAGATCCATTTTTGAGGATTTGGTTTGATTGTTATATCGAAAAATTCCCTTAATTTTATCATCAATTAATTCATTATAGGTATTTCCATACAATTTCACATTATGCATACCTGAAACAAATACTTTAGAAATGAATCTATTATTTTTTTGAATATTTATTATTGTTGACTTCAACTTTCCATAATCCGCTCTTGTACAAGATACGAATAAAATTTTTTTTTTTTTCATTTAATTGATTTTTTTTTTATGAGACGATTTTCTTTAATAAATTTTTTTGCTTTTTTTCCAAATAAATCATAAATTTTATAGGACGGGAAATCACCAGTGCCAGGTCTTTTTGTTGTAAGATTTTTCCAACTTAATTTCTCATTTTTATTTATATCTTTTTTTGATACAACAGAATGAAATGCAAATTTTCTAGTCAAATCTTCCTGATTAATTATTTCTTTTTTGGAACTAAAAGCCGCATGAATATTATTTGAACTGACTATCAAATCCTTTAATTCCGTTTTATCCATCGAACAAATAATATCTGGACCCTTTCCGTTCCTTTTTATAACGAAGTGTTTTTCTATAATTTTTGCACCTAAAGCTAAAGCTGCAATCGGGATAGTATTTCCAATTGAGTGGTCAGAATATCCAATAATTGAACTTTTAAACATTTGAATCATTTTTTTTAATCGATGCAATCTTACATATTTATAATTTACAGGATATAAATTAACGCAATGAAGAAGCGCATGTGGTATTTTGTGCTTTTTAACAATTTTAACTGTTTTTTTAACCGATGTAAGATTGTTCATTCCAGTACTTATAATCATAGGTTTTTTGAAAGAACAAACATATTTAATAAACGGGATATTGTTGCATTCTCCAGATCCAATTTTGATAATTTTGACATTATTATCATTTAACCATTTTGCTGCTTTATAAGAAAAAGGGGTAGCTATGTATATTAATTTCTTTTTTTCTATATAATTTTTAAGTTTTTTTTCTTCTTTTAGTGTTAAAGAATTTCTTTCAATTATTTTAAAAATGTTAATATTTGAATTTCCAGGTTTAATTTTCTTGGCTTCTTCGCTCATTTCTTCATCAGGTATATGTATTTGTACTTTTACAGCTTCCGCGCCTGAATTGCTTGCGCAATCAACAATTTTTTTTGCAATTTTCAAAGATCCATAATGATTTATACCTATCTCAGCAACTACTAATGGTTTTGAATCTTGAGAAATAATTCTTTTTCCTATTTTAATCATTTATTATTCTTTAAAATTTTTTTTATTTTTGTTGCAAGGCTAAAATGATCCAATCTGTGATATTTCAAGACTTCTTGTGGTGTACCACAAGCAGGAAATTCATTGGGAGCAAACTTTTGTAAAAAACAATTATTTAAAATTTTATTACTTGTTATAAAAGATATCATTAAATCTGACATTCCTCCATTTATGTTGTGGTCTTCTAGGAAAAATATATATTTAATTTTTCCTATTATTTTTTTTAACCAATTTCTATTGAAATTATTGATACACGGCATATTAACAAGCTTTAATTTGATATTTTTTTTTAATAATTCTTTATGAGTTTTGTAAGCCTCGTTCATCATTGTTTGACCATATGAAAAAATAATGCCATCAGAACCATTGGTTATTACTGTGCCTTCTCCAGGTACGAAACTGTATTTTTTTGGTAATTCCGGTAAATTTAGTGGTGGCGGACCAATGGAAAGTCTTATTGCACAATTATTTTTTTCTTTATTTACGCAGTATTTTAGAATTTCTTTTGTTTCCAAGAAATTGTATGGATGATAAATTTTCATATTTGGAATGCTAGATAAAAGAGATATATCTCTTAAACTTTGATGCGATTTTCCTGCTCCGGCAGGTAAAATTCCCGCATAAAGACACATATATATAATTTTTGTACATTCCGTAGAATTATTATAAATCTGCTCGTTTGCTCTAGCTGTTAAAAAAGATGCATAAGAATTGACTACTGGAAGTAGACCCATTAATGCTAAACCTCCTGCCATAGAAACCATATCTTGTTCTGCAATTCCATTTTGAATAAATCTTTTTGGAAATTTTTTAGCAAATTTTTTTAAATTTGCATCATCGGAAAGATCAGCGTCTAAAAGAATAATTTCTCTTTTTTTATTTGCAAGTTTAATCAAACAATCTGTAAACGACGAAGTTATATAATTTTTTTTTAAATTTGAATTATGCATTTATTTTTTAATGTATTTCAATCGAACTTTCATTTGATTTGATTTTTATTTTTTTACTTATTTTTATATACTTAGGAGCTGGTAAAAAATGTTTGTCAAAATTAAATTTTATTTTTTTTAACAGTTCATTTTGTGCTTGATAAAAATCTTTATTATATGGTGCTCCAGCATGCCATTTGTAAATTTTTTGTTTTTTCATTATCTTATTATGCTCCATGAAAGAAACTCCTTTTCCTTTAATTGTGTCCGCAATTAAAAGTTTTGGTTTATTTTTAATTTTAGAAAATTTTTTAAAAACTTTATTTAATTTTTTAAAATTATGTCCGTCACATCTTTCTACAAACCAGCCAAATGTTTCAATTTTTTTTTTTAAATTTTTTAAATCAATAATTTTTTTAACAAATTCACTGCTCTGAATTTTGTTATGGTCTATAATTACAATTATATCATTTAATTTTTGATGGCTTATTGTTTGCAAAGCCTCAAATATTTGCCCCTCTTGAAACTCTCCATCTCCAGTAACTACTATTACTTTTCCTTTTTTTTTTAAATATTTTTTTGCCCATAAAATACCTTTAGCTTTAGATAGTCCCATACCTAATGAACCAGTATTAGCATCTATACCTGGTATTGAAACATCTGGATGACCGTCTAGACCTCCAACTCTTCTTAAATTTAAAATTTTATTAAAGTTTATTATTCCAAGAGCGTACAAAACACTGTATAGAGCAGGAACATCATGTCCTTTTGATGAAAAAAAAATATTTCTAAATTTTTTATTTATATCCTGCTTATTTGTTTTAAATTGAAAAAATTTAACCCATACAAAAATATCTATTGCACTAAAACTTGTCCCTATATGACCAGATCCAGCATTTTTAATCATAGCCAAAGTGTTCAATCTATTAATTAAAGAAAGCAATTCGGCCTTTGCATAGTTATTAATTTTTAAATTTATAATTTTTTTTATTTCTTTATATGGAATGAAAAATATGTTCAGATTCATTTATTTATTTTTTTAAAATAATTAGGATTTGACCAATTTATGTGTGAAAGATCAGGAATAATGTTTATTTTATGCATAAACCAAAAAAACTTTCCAGAAGGTCCATTCCTAGGGAGGGAGGATAAGTATTTTACCGTAGGCATTGACAATAAAGTTGACAGTGGGTTTCTTGGAAACATTTCTGTTTTACAAGGACCAGGACTCATCGTATTAACTTTTATATTACAGTTCTTTACTTCTCTAGAAAGTGTTTTTGCTAAAGTATTTAGTGCTGCTTTAGATGCACTATAGGCTGAAAATGTTTCCGCGCAATTTACCGATCCACCAGAAGAAATATTAATTATTCTCCCATAATTTCTTTTCTTCATTATTTTTAAAGTCTCTCTTAGAAATATTACAGGTGCAAATAAGTTTACTTCAAAAGTTTTCTTTAAATCTTTATAATCAATGTTTTCGATTTTTGCTGATCGTAATAATCCAGCATTATTTATTAGAATATCAATTTTGCCAAATATTTTAACGGTTTTTTTTATGAATTTTTTAATAGCCTTTTCATCAGATATGTCCACCTTTTGAAAAAAAACCTTTTTTTTATTTTTGCAAATTTTTTTTAATTTGGACAGTCTTCTTGCGCAAATTGATATGTTTGCATTTTCTTTTATAAATTCTTTTGCTATTCTATGTCCTAATCCAGAGCTTGCGCCAGTAATAAGAACAACTCTATTCTCAAATATCTTTTTTTTTACCAAGCTGTCCATCCTCCATCCACCACTAGGTTAGATCCTGACATATATTTAGAAGCATCACTTGCTAAAAATAGTATTGCACCGTTATAATCCGTCCAGTTGGCCATTCTACCAAGTGGAACTTTTTTTATATATTTTTTAACAAATTTTTTTTCCTGAAAATCAAAAACTCCACCGGGAGTTAGAGAATTAACTCTAATATCAAATTTTCCACAAGTGGTAGCCAAGTATTTCATAAATCCAAGTAATCCACTTTTAGTAGAACTATATGAAACTGGTGTAGTTAAAGAATACTTCCCACCATAAATATTTGTTTTATTTTTTAAATTTTCATAAATACTTAGATCTGGACCGACTATTCCATAAGTAGATAAAACAATAATTATATTACCTGGTATTTTTTTTTTTTTGAAATGGCTTATCATGAATTGAGAAGATAAGAATGCACCTGTTAAATTTGTTTTTAAAACTTTGTCCCATGTGCTATGATCATAATTTTCAAAACTCTGATAGTAATTTTTAGGTTTAGAATAAACATTGTATATCATTACATCAATTTTTTTTTCTTTTTTTATTATTTTGCGTAAATTTTTTGAAATACTATTTTTTAAGTCTACATTACACTTTTGAAAAATAATATTTTCATTTTCCGTTTTTTTTTTAATTTTATCTAATAGATAAATTTTTGCTCCTGCTGATGACAGAGTTTTTGAAAAGTTAATTCCTAAGTTTCCTGTACCTCCGAAAATTACAACTTTTTTATTCTTCATTGAAAAAATGTCATTATAATCAAATTTATCTCTTTTTTTATTTATCATACTTTTTTACCGTTTCTGTTTAAATAAAAGTGGATTCTATTAATATCATCTTTACTATCAATATCTATCGATCGTTCCACTGGTGTTTTAAATATTAGTGTTTTTTTGGGAATTCTTTTATTTTCTATAAATATTGCTTTCCTTGAATAAATCCAAACTATTGTATTGATCTCGTAAACCTTCGGAACTTGCTGCCTTCTTCCTGGATTTTTACTTGGATTTTTACTTAACCTAAAATATTTTCCTTTTTTTTCTACCATGCTATAGTATGGATTATGTTGCGCCTCGTGAACAGATAACAAAAGATCCGGTTTTTTTTTATCAAAAATTTTTATTGCACTTTGAATATCTTTTATTGATCTCAGTGGAGAAGTGGGATCAAAAATTACTAACTTAGACACTTTCTTTTTAATTTTTCTTTCAAAAAAATTAATTGCATTTTTTATTACTGGCAACATTGGAGTATTACCTTTGGCTAAATTTTTATTTCTTTTTAATTTTATTAATTTTCCGTTTTTTTTAAGTAAATTTAGTATTTTAATACTGTCGCTTGACAAAATAACACTATCGACATATGTACAATTCAAAGCCAATTTTAAAGCGATTTTTGTTATTTCTTGATTCCGAATTTTAATTAAATTCTTATTTTTTACACCTACAGAACCCTCTCTTGCAGGAACAAGTCCTAATGTAATTTTTTTATTTTTATTATTGTTCAATAATTGAACAATATTGATTTATGGAAAAAAATCAAGGTCAATCAAATATAAAAGCAATTAATTTTATTTATAAAGTATTTTAATATATAAACAATTTGGCGGGATATTAAAAATGGTAGATCGTATACTGATATATAATTCTGGAGGAGGAATAGGTGATGCTATTCAATTATTACCTTTAATAGATACATTAAAAAAAGAGTTAAAAAATACAGAGTTTTCTTATCTAAGCGCACATGAAAATCATTTTAATTCATCATTAATAGATTTTGATTGTGAAATAAATACACTAGATCTTGGTATTAAATATTTTGGATTTAGATGGTGGCACTCATTAATCATTAAAAAAAAACTTCAAGATCATAACGTAAAAAAATTCGATTTAATAATTGATTTTCAATCAAAAATTAGAAATTCTTTATTATTAAAAATGATACCTCATAATTATTTTATATCATCTTGTTTTAACTTTAACCTTTCCAAGCCTCGTCTAAATATAAAGAAGGAAAAAAAAATTAATAATACAATTTTAAATGCAATTAATTATATTTCAAAAACACGCTACAAACTGAGTAAATATAATATCGACAAAATTGACAAAAAATTCTATTTAGAATCTGAAAAACTGTTACCAAAAAATAATTATGTTGGATTTTCTATAACACAAGGTAATGTTTATAGAAAAAAAGAATGGCCTTTAGTTAATATAGTCACTTTATGCAGCAAACTTAGACAAAAAAACAAAACACCAGTTTTTTTTATTGAAAATGAAAATAAAGAATTAAAAAATAAAATTCAAAAATTAATACCAGATTCACTTTTTCCAGAACATGAATCAAATCTTTCTTCTCCTGCTTTGGTAACATGTTTAGGCAAAAGATTAGATTTTGCCGTTTCAATTGATAACGGAATAATGCATATGCTCTCGTTAGCTAAAGTTCCAATGATTTCTCTGTTTGGTCCCACTGATTCTGAAAAATTTGCTCCTGAATATAAGAATTCGATCGTTTTGGATAGTAAAAAACTTAACAACACAAAAAATATATCGTCTATTGATGTCGAAGATGTTTTAAGAGCAATGAAACAATTAAACTATTAATATTTATTGATAAAATAGATCTCTTAAAGATTTCAACATATGTTCAAAATTTTTCGAACTATTATACAGCTTTCTCTGTTTAGCTGATCCTGTGTCTTGATTTAATATTTCTTCTATTGTTTTAACATGTTTTGCTGAACCCAATGAATTAAAAACTGGTTCAACTAATATGTAAAGATTTTCAATCGCTTTCCTCATAGTTATTTTTTGAATTGTTTTAGGATCAACAAAAATACCCTCAAGACCATATCGTGCAGCTTGCCATTTATTTGATTGAAGTATCTGAATATGTGTATTGGGAGCAAAATCTGTTTTTGCTAATGTAACAACAAGTGCTTGAATTAGGGCAACCAAACAAAGAATTGTTTTATAATTTATAGGAATATCACAAACTCTTATTTCTACAGTACCAAATCCAGGATGAGGTCTAACGTCCCACCAAAGATCTTTTACTGAATTTATGATACCAGCATTTTGTAATTGTTCTGTCAAATTTTCAAAATGATTCCAATCATTTAAATAATCAGGCATTCCTGCTAGTGGTAAGGCTTCGAATATTTTTGTTCTATATGAATGCAGTCCGGTATCCTCTCCTTCATAAAACGGTGAGGATGTAGAAAGCGCAAGAAGCAACGGTAAATATGTTCTTAATGCATTATTTACCTGAATAACTTTTTCACAATTATTTATACCGATATGCACATGAAGTCCTTGTGTAATAAAACGTTTTCCGACAATCTGAAGATCTTTCATTATTCGTCTGTAACGAGGATTGTTCGTAACAATTTGATCCTTTCCTAAAGAGAATGGATGCAGACTGGTGCAGTTCAAGAGAGTTTTATGATTTTCTAAAATATTTTCAAGATGTTTTAAAGTTTTACTAATATCTTTATCAACATCTTTAATAGTTTGACAGATATTAGTATTAATTTCTATCATTGAATCCATAAGTTCGTATTTAATATTATCTGAAAATTTTTTATCTACTTCGGGCAGCACCTTAGAAGCCACATTTTTTAAATTTAAATTATTTTTATCAATTAATTGAAGTTCAATCTCAACACCTATGGTTGGATCAGGACTTGAGTTATATTTTATCATTTATAATTTATTGGCGTATTTTATATCTATATTGCAATTTTTATACCCTCCTTTAATTATATTTATATAACTTTTGGGTGGTTTTTTTCTAAAGCACTTTTTCATAATGTAAAACATTATTTTTTTTCCATTCAAATAAAAATATTTCTTTTGGTATGAATTAGGAAATTCTTCATATCCATCTAATATTTTTTCATGCTTTTTCGTAATTTTCCAAATTGCTCCTGGAACTTTAGATCCTTTTTTTTTAACAACGTTACCATATCCATACTTATTTAATTTATTTGGATGACAGAATGATAATTCGTAACCTTTAAGAAAAAATGTCTTCAAATATTTCGATCCTATGCACCTAATATTTTTCATCTGATAATGATTAAGATTACTACCATATGCAAAATAAAACATTTCAATTATTTCCCTTCCAAAATTTTAATCTTTTTTTTTTAATAAATTTTTTAATTTCATTACTACATTTATTAATTAAATTTTTTTCAGTGGATCGTATTACTATAGAAACACCAACTTTGCCTCGTTTAATAAAAGGGTAACTGCCAATTTCTGTATTATTGAATTTTTTTTGAATTTTTCCTAAAGGTAATGCAATTTCACTTTCGATAGTTTTTAGATTTATAGTTTTGCTTAAAATTTTTTTTCCACCCACAATTTTATTATTTAATTCTCCTAACATTGATTTAAGAATGGAAGGGACACCGGGCAAACAATAAACATTATCTACAATAAATCCTGGGGCAGTACTAGATGGATTATTTATCAGCAATGCATTGTCTGGCAATTTTGCCATTTTTTTTCGTCCTTCATTAAATTTCTCTGCTTCGTAATATTTTTCTAATATTTTGTAAGCTTCTTTGTGATATCCATAAGGCAATTTAAATGCCTTAGCTATTGATTTGGAAGTAATGTCATCATGAGTAGGACCTATGCCCCCAGTAGTAAAAATATACTTAAATTTTTTTCTTACATCATTTATCGTTTTTACTATAGAATCTTCTAAATCGGGTATTACCCTTACCTCTTCAACTTTAACACCAAGATTATTAAACCATTTTGATATAGATGCAACATTAACATCTTGGGTTCTTCCTGATAAAATTTCATTACCTATAATGATAATCGCAGCATTTACTTTTTTGTTAGCTTTTTTCATATTCTAATAATATTTATATCAAATGAAGTTTAAAGAAAAACTATTACAGGGAACTTTAATTGAAAGATATAAAAGATTTTTTGTTGACATAGAATATAAAAATAAAATTATTACTTCACACTGCCCCAATTCAGGATCAATGATGGGTTTACTAAATAAAGGTAATGATGTCTGGTTTTCTGAATCTAGCAACAAGAAAAGAAAATTAAAGTATACTCTTGAAATGGTTAAGTCTGGAAAAGCATTAGTTGGTACAAATACACATTTAACTAACAAAATAGTTTTGGAAGCCTTAAATCAAAAAAAAATAAGAAATCTAAATAAATTCAATAATATTAGAACTGAAATAAAATTCTCTGATAAAACCAGATTTGATTTTTTAATTTCTAATAATAAAAAAAAATGTTTTCTTGAAGCAAAAAGTGTAACTTTATCAAGAAAAAACAAAATTGCAGAATTTCCTGATGCAATAACTTCTCGTGGTACAAAACATTTAAAAGAATTAATAAATGCTAAAAAAAAAGGTTTTGAAAGTTATATATTTTATTTAATACAAAGAGATGATTGTAAATCTTTTAAAATTGCCAAAGATATTGATCAAGAGTATAAAATTGCTTTTGATGAAGCTTTAAAAAATGGAGTTACTATGCTTTGTTACGATTGTAAATTAAGCAATGAAGAGATAAAACTTAATAATCAAATTATTTATGAACAATAATTATAAAGATTATTTTGAACAAATTAAAATTGCGGGTGCCTTAGCTGCTGAAACGCTTGATGAAATCACTTCACATGTCAAACCTGGTGTCACTACCAATAAATTAGATAAAATTTGTTATGAATTCATTAGTGATAATGGTGGATATTTAGCGCCTCTCTTTTATAGAGGTTTTCCAAAATCTTGTTGTATATCAGTTAATCATGTTGTGTGTCACGGTATCCCAACTGACAAATATTTAAAAGAAGGAGACATAATTAATATTGACGTCACCCCAGTTGTTAATGGTTGGCATGGAGATAGTAGTAGAATGTTTTTTGTTGGTGATGTATCTGTAAAAAGCAAAAAATTAGTCTCAACAACCTATGATTCTATGATGAAAGGTATTTCTGTAATAAAAAATAAAATACATTTAGGAGATATTGGAGAAGCCATTCAAATATATGTAGAAAAAAAAGGTTTTTCTGTTGTAAAAGATTATTGTGGACATGGTATAGGTAAACTATTTCATGAACCTCCAAACATATTACATTACGGAAAAAAAGGTGAAGGAATTAAATTAAAAACTGGAATGGTATTTACTGTTGAGCCAATGGTAAATATAGGTGCATATGATACTAAATTACTTAACGATGGTTGGACTGCTGTAACAAAAGATAAATCATTATCAGCACAATTTGAACATACTGTTGGTGTAACAGAGAACGGATTTGAAATTTTTACAAAATCTAAAAAAAATTATGATCAACCTCCTTATTCTATATGATTGAAAGATATTCAAGAAAAGAAACTAAAAAAATATGGGATGAAAAAAACAAATACCAAATATGGCTAGATATTGAAATAGCCGCTGCACAAGCCATGGAAAAATGGAAATTTGTACCCAAAGGGGTTTCAGCAAAAGTTCGAAAAAAAGCTGTAATAAACGTTGAAAAAATTCATAAAATTGAAAGTAAAGTACACCATGATTTAATTGCCTTTTTAACTTCCATTACCGAAAAAGTCGGTCCTGTTGGAAAATTTTTACATAAAGGTATGACCTCTTCTGATGTTTTAGATACCTGTTTTAATATTCAATTAGTGCAGGCAAGTAAAATAATTAATAAGGATATTGATGAAATCTTAAAAGTTTTAAAAAAAAAATCCTTAAAATATAAAAAAACTTTTTGTATTGGTAGAAGCCATGGTATCCATGCAGAACCAACTACTTTTGGTTTAAAATTAGCTAGCTTTTATGAAGAATTTAAAAGAAACAAAAAAAGACTTGAAAATGCAGTCAAAGAAGTATCTACATGTTCAATCTCTGGCGCAGTAGGAACTTTTGCCAATGTTGATCATAAGATAGAATCGTATGTAGCCAAAAAATTAAATTTAAGAATTGAACCTATATCTACACAAATAATACCAAGAGATAGACATGCTTATTATTTTTCTGTTTTAGCTATCATTGCGGGATCTATAGAAAGGATAGCTACTGA
>Ga0187833_10005507_pt1 | contig 11942 bp, 17 predicted proteins | sample ETNtaG_37_FD_167968 | JGI IMG/M metagenome (GOLD analysis project Ga0187833, IMG submission 167968) | Marine microbial and viral communities from oxygen minimum zone, Eastern Pacific Ocean - ETNP2014_SV_400_PacBio MetaG (Illumina Assembly) | ecosystem: Environmental > Aquatic > Marine > Hypoxic... | reverse complement strand
TTTCCGCTCGACTCTTCCAGGGCACATCCTCGACCTTGCTGGGCGAGTTATTTGTCCACGTGCCGAGGTGCCTCAGGAAATTGATCTCGTCAATCGTGGTGTGTGATGACGTCATGGTATCTATCACCTCCTTTCCAATCCGTCACTCATAGTATAACCTTATTTTTCTTTGTCAAGGGGTATATCTTAATATTAAATCAGAACTAATTAAAGTTGATTTTGAAGTGACATGTCTAAAACAAGCTATTTCTGGGTTGACGTTAAGCCATTATATTGTTAATATTACCCCTGAGCTTTTTTGAGCTCTTTTTTGTTCATATGGCCAAAAAGTCAACAATAGCAAGGTCAAATAAGAGGCCAAAGTACTCAAGCCGTATTGTCAGGCGATGTTTTCGTTGCGGTAGAGCTAGGGGCTATATGAGAGACTTTGACCTGTGTCGTATCTGTTTTAGAGAGCTAGCTAATGAAGGGAAAGTTCCTGGAATTAAGAAATCATCATGGTAAGCGACCCTATTGGAGATTTTATAAACCGACTGAAAAATGCCAGCGCTGTTGGTTCTGAAATGACCGCAACTCCTTACTCAAAAGTTAAAGAGTCTATCTCGGACATTTTAAAGAAGGAAGGCTATCTTGGTTTTGTCAATGTTAAAGGTAAAGGTGTCAAGAAAACTTTGGAGACTGGTTTAATTTACAAAAAAGATAGTAGTCCAAAAATTTCCGAGGTTAAAAGAATTTCAAAGCCTGGGAGAAGAGTATATAAGAGCTTCAGGGAAATAAAACCTGTAAAATTTGGCAAAGGAACATTAGTTCTTTCAACCCCAAATGGAATTATCTCAGAAAAAGAAGCAAAAAAAATGAAGGTCGGAGGGGAAGCATTATTTGAAATTTGGTAATCATGAGCCGTTTAGGTAAAAAAGCAATAATCATTCCTGAAAAAACTGAAGTTACTTTCAGTGACCATGTTTTTAATGTCAAAGGTCCTAATGGAGAATTAAAGAGGGAATTCAAAGACGATATTTTAATAAAAGTGGAAGGGAACGAAATTAAATTAGAACCCAAGAAAGGTAGTCAACAAGCACAAGCTCTTTGGGGTACTTACGCTTCTCATATTTCAAATATGATTAATGGTGTTAACACTCCTTATGAGAAGAAACTTGTAGTTGAAGGAGTTGGTTTTAAATCTGATGTCCAGGGGAATAAGATTGTGATGTCTCTCGGTTTTTCTCATCCTGTTGAATTGACAATTCCCGAAGGTCTCAAGGCAACAGCAGAGAAAAATGTCATAACTATTTCTGGAATTGACAAGGAAAAGGTTGGCCAATTTACGGCTGAAATTAGGGCTAAAAGAAAACCAGAGCCGTACAAAGGCAAAGGAATAAGATATGAAGACGAAGTGATTAGGAGGAAACAGGGAAAGAAGGCTGCGTAATATGGAAAAAACAAAAATTAAAACTTTAGGAAGAGTAAAAAGAAGGGGCAGGATTAGATCCAAGGTTTTCGGCACTTCTCTAAAACCAAGACTTTCAATTTTTAAATCTAATAAGAATATTTCCGCCCAACTTATTGATGACAGTAAATCTACAACTCTTGCCTCAAGTACATCAGCTAAAGTTTCTGGAAAGACTTTTAATGAAAAATCAAAAAATGTTGGTTTAGACATAGCCAAGAAGGCAAAAGATAAAAAAATCAAAAAAATTGTTTTTGACAGAGGAGGATATATTTACACAGGGAATGTTGAATCTTTAGCAGAAGGAGCTAGGGAAGGAGGACTTATTTTTTAAATATGGTTGTAGAAAAAAAAGAAAAAATCAAAAAGTTGAATGAGCCTGAGACAAGTCAAGGCGGTTTTGAGATTTCGAAGAAGACGGCTTTAAAGAAAACAACTAGAAAATTTGTTAATAAAAAGTTTAATAAGAAAAAAAGAAGGGGTCCAGTCAGACCAAGATCAGAGTACGAACAAAAAATCATAAGCATGAGGAGGGTGACTCGTGTTGTTGCTGGAGGTAGAAGATTTAGTTTTAGTGTTGGAGTCGTTATTGGAAACAGAAATGGTTCAGTTGGTGTTGGTCTTGGCAAATCATCAGACACGTCACTTGCTATTGAAAAAGCTGTTCGAGATGCCAAGAAGAACATGATTACTCCAATGCTAACTAAAACAAATTCTATCCCTTTTGATGTTGATGCAAAATACTGCGCCTCTCGGGTAATGATGCTCCCGACTCCTAGGAAGGGCTTAAAAGCTGGAGGAGCAATGAGAGCTATCCTTGATTTACTTGGGGCGAAAGATATTACAGGTAAAATTATTTCAAGGAGCAAGAATCATGTGAACAATGCTAAGGCTACAATCAAAGCCTTAAAAAAGGTCGGAATAAAGAGCCCAGTCAAGATTGATGTCTCAAAAAAAGAAGACAAAAAAGAGAAGGCTGAAGTTAAATAAAGACTATGCAAATTCATAATTTAAAAAGAAAAACTCCAAATACTAGAAAAGTTAAGGTCGGTAGAGGAGGAAAGAGAGGGAAGACTTCAGGCCGAGGCCACAAAGGTCAGAAATCTAGAGCTGGAAGAAAGATTAGGCCAGAAATCAGGGATATGATAAAAAAGATTCCCAAAAAAAGAGGATACAGGTTTAAAAGCTTTCAAATAAGACCTCAAGTTATTAATGTTTCTGCTTTGGATATGCTTTTTGAAAATGGAGACAATGTGAATGTTAGAAGTCTTTTAGCAAGGGAAGTGGTTAATAAGAAAAAAGGCAAGAATCCAAAGGTGAAAATTCTAGGGAATGGGGAAATAAAAAAGAAATTGAATCTTGAAGGCCTTTTAGTTTCTGAAATAGCCAAAGGGAAAATAGAAAAGGTTGGAGGAACTATTAAATAATATGTCAAATTTTTTAAATAAATTAAGATTAATAGTTAAAGATAAAAGTTTAAGGAATAAAATTCTTTTTGTTCTCGCTGCTCTTATAGTCTTTAGAATTTTGGCTGTTATTCCAATTCCAGGTATTGATGTTGGCAGGCTTCAGGAATTTTTCCAAAACAATCAGTTTTTTGGATTGATTAACCTTTTCTCTGGAGGAGGGTTGGATAGTCTCTCAATTGTTATGCTCGGGGTTGGCCCTTACATTACAGCCTCAATTATAATGCAGCTTTTAACTATGACTTCTGACAAGTTGAAGCAGATGTATCAAGAAGAAGGAGAAGCTGGAAAGAAAAAGTTTGCCCAATACTCAAGACTTCTTACTGTGCCTCTAGCTTTGATTCAGTCTTTTGCCTTTCTTTCTCTTCTTCAGAACCAGGGAGTTATCGTAGGGCTTTCTCCTTTTGATATGCTTATTAATATTGTTGTAATTACAGCTGGTTCAGTTCTTTTAATGTGGATTGGGGAACTGATGAGCGAGTTTGGTATAGGGAATGGAGTCTCCTTGCTGATTTTTGCTGGAATTGTGGCTGGACTTCCGTCTACAGTAAATCAACTTCTATTTACCTTTACACCAGATCAAATTCCTCTCTATCTTGGGTTTGCTGTAGCGGCAATCCTAATTACTCTGGGAGTTGTGGTTGTGACGGAGGCCGAAAGACCGATTCCAATCACTTATGCCAAAAGAGTTAGAGGAAATCGTGTTTACGGAGGAATTTCAACATATCTTCCACTTCGTGTTAATCAAGCCGGAGTTATTCCGATCATTTTTGCCCTCTCTCTCCTCCTTTTCCCGCAGATGATATTTAACTTTCTTTCAAAGGTAGATAATTCTATTGTTCAAAGGGTTTCTGAATTTATTTTCAACTTCATTAATAATCCGTGGCTCTTCGCGACCTTTTATTTTATTTTGGTATTTCTATTTACCTACTTTTACACCGCTGTCACATTTGATCCGAATACTATTTCAAAGAACTTGCAGAAGAGTGGTGCGTTCATTCCGGGAGTTCGGCCAGGGACATCAACCGCGGAGTACATTAGCAAGGTTCTTACTCGTCTGACTCTAGTTGGTGCTATTTTCCTTGGAATTATTGCCGTTGTTCCTCTTGTGATGAGAGCCGTGACTGGAATCCAATCCTTAGCTATTGGCGGAACAGGACTTCTGATTGCCGTTTCTGTCGTTCTTGATTTATTGAAAAAGATAGAAGCCCAAGTTTCAATGAGGGAGTATTAAAAAAAGTTCTCCACTCATATATACTTCTTTTATGACGCTTAAAACATTTATATTTATAGGCCGTTCAGGTTCTGGGAAAGGCACTCAAGCAAGGCTTTTACAGGAGCATCTCAAAGAGATTGACCCCGATACCCCCATTTTTTATGAGGAAACAGGTGCAAAGTTCAGGGAGTTTTTAAAAGAAGACACTTATACCAGCGAACTTTCACGCGAGATATATAAAAGAGGTGATTTACAACCAGCTTTTCTAGCTATTAGAATCTGGTCGGAGGAGCTTGGGCAAGAGATAAAAGGCAATGAACATATTATCTTTGATGGTACACCAAGGCAAATTCGTGAAGCACATGTCTTGGAGAATGCTCTGGATTTTTACAAAAGGGATGAAGTTTACATAGTTTGCCCCAATGTCTCAAGGGAATGGTCCGAAAAAAGGTTACTAGAGAGAGGCAGGGCTGATGATGAAAAGGCAAATGTTAAGAAGCGACTTGATTGGTATGATGAAAAAGTTGCACCTGTTATTGAGTATTACAAGGGCAGTCCAAGATATAAATTTATTGATGTTAAAGGCGAGCAAACAATCAAGGAAGTTCATGAAGAAATAAAAAGAAAAATAGCTGAAAAATGATTGTAAAAAATAAGGAACAAATGAAGATTTTAGTTGAAGGAGGCCAAAGATTGGCTGAAATTTTAAATATGGTGGCAAAAGAAGTAAAACCAGGAGTTAACGTTAAAAAGTTAAATGAAATTGCGGAAACGGAAGTAAAAAAACGTGGAGACAGAATGGCTTTTCTAAATTACAAACCAGAGGGTGCTACCCGCCCTTATCCTGCCGGGCTTTGTGTATCAGTTAATGATGAGGCTGTTCATGGAATTCCAAATGAGAAGGCGAAGGTTTTAGAAGAGGGGGATATTGTTACTCTTGATATGGGTTTAATTCATGAAGGATTAGTGACTGATTCTGCAATTACCGTTGGTGTAGGGGGAATTGACGAGAAGGGTAAGGCTTTGATAGAGGTTACAAAGGGTGCTTTAGATGTTGCTATCGAAAGCGCCAGAGAAGGAAATAAGGCTGGATTGATTGGAGCTAATATTGAAAGCTATGTTAAGAGTAAAGGTTTTATTCCAGCCGAAGGACTAGGAGGCCATGGAGTAGGCGAAAGTGTTCATGAGGAGCCGTATATGCCCAATATTGGGCCAAAGGACAGGGGTCCAAGATTAAGGCCTGGTATGGTTATAGCCATTGAGCCCATTATTAACGAGGGCACTAAAAGAGTTTATCTAGATAAAGACGGTTATACCCTAAAAACCGCTGATGGTAAAAGAAGTGCCCAGTTTGAGCACACGGTCTTGATTACTGATGATAATCCGATTATATTAACCAAACTTGGAAGCTAATTTGTTAATGAAATGAAACATTCCAAAGAAGAAAGAAGTCTTATTATTATGAAACCAGATGCGATCCAGCGAGGGCTGTTAGGAGAAGTTATTAGAAGGTTTGAGAGGAAGGGACTGAAAATTATAGGAATGAAAATGGTTAGAATTAGTGATGTTCTTTTAGATGACCATTATTCTCATCTGAAAGATAAGCCGTTCTTTGCTTCAATTAAAAACTATATGAAATCTGCCCCCGTTGTTTTGATGGTTATTTCCGGCGTTAACACTGTTTCTGCTACAAGATTAATTGTTGGTCCTACAAAAGGATATGAAGCTGACGCTGGAAGCATTAGGGGGGATTTCTCTTTAAGCACTCAAGCAAACATTGTTCATGCTTCTGACTCGGTAGAAAGTGCAAATGACGAGGTTAAGCGCTTTTTTAACAAGAAGGAGTTATTTGATTACACAAAGCCAGATGCGCCATTTATTTATTCCGATTCCTACCCCGATTTTAAGGGCTAAAATTAACTTTTCCACAAAGAATTTTAGTTTTTTAAGGTAAAATAAAAACTTTTACTGTTTCTAATCTCTAAAAAGATTAGATTTTAAGCAGTTTTGCATATTTACTTTTCTCTAAAATGTTTCAGACTACTAAGTTTTTGTGACAATTTGTATTTAGCGAGTGTAGAATATAGATAGGAGTTGCTTGTAATATTATCTAGACTAAATTGATTACTTTGGGATCTAGATTTCGTCTTGTCGTGGCATGGCGTTGAAGGAACCCACCTACATTTTGCTAGGTTAAGTAATAACACAAGTAGCTCCAACAGAAAAATTCATTTTGTTAAATTCAGATGGATTTTTTTGTTGGGATGGTATGATATATACGCATGAATTCTGACATATCTAAAAATGGAATGCAGTTATTGTTTGCATCATTGGTTCTCATTGTTTTGATTAGTTCGCTTCACATATATGCGGGAGAGAAGTATCTGTACTTTTTATATTGGTGGTTCGATATTGTGATGCATTTTCTTGGTGGCGTGTGGGTTGGTGTTACTTTCCTTTGGCTTTATTTCTTCTCTCGTTTTTTTGGCCAACAGGCATTTCAAAAAGGAAAAGTTTTCAAGGTTGCTATCATTTCTTTTGTTATTGTAGGACTATCATGGGAAATCTTTGAAGTTTTTATTGGTGTACCAATTTATGAACCCAATTACATATTTGATACAGTCAGTGATTTAATTGTTGGCACACTTGGCGTACTTGTTTTCTGTAAATATTTTATTTTTAAATTTTTAAAGAGAGAATGGGCAAGAGTCTTAAGTTAACTTTTTATGGTGGCACACAATCTGTCACAGGAGCAAATTTCATGCTTGAGAGCAGTGATAAGAAAATTCTTATTGATTGTGGTTTGCACCAAGGTTCAAAGTTTTACGAAGATAAAAATTATTTAAAATTTGCTTACAACCCAAGCGAAGTGAGTACTCTTTTGGTTACTCATTCTCACGCTGATCACATAGGGAGGATTCCAAAGCTCGTTCATGATGGCTTTAATGGTGAAATTTATTCAACTATTGAGACAAAGGAAATTGCTCAAATAATGCTCAATGACGCCATAAAATTTGTTTTAAAAGAAGCCAGGGAAGAGAATAGAAAACCAATTTACAATGAGGGAGATATAGTAAAAACTATATCTTTATGGAAAAGTGTTTCTTATCATCAAGATTTGGATATAGGTGATGGTTTTAGTGCCTATTTTAAAGATGCCGGACATATTTTGGGCTCTGCTATTATTGAAGTTAAATATAATAATCAAAAAATTGCTTTCACTGGAGATTTAGGAAATTCTCCAGCACCCTTTTTAAAAGACACGGAACCAGTAACTGATGCAAAATATTTATTAATGGAAAGTGTTTATGGTGACAGAAACCATGAAGATGTTGAACTTCGAAAAGAAAAGCTAAAAGATGTAATAGAAAAAACAATTAATAGAGGAGGAACACTTTTAATTCCCGCCTTCTCTCTTTCAAGGACCCAAATTCTTTTATATGAACTAAATGATTTGGTTGAAAATAAAAAAATACCAGAAGTTCCAATTTTTCTTGACTCTCCATTAGCGATTAAGGTCACAGAAATTTACAAAAAAAGACAAAAGAATTTTAAAGACGAAGCAAAGGATTTAATTCGAAGCGGAGATAAAATTTTTGATTTCTCAGGTCTAAAAGTAACTGAATCTTCAAAAGAATCTGAAAAGATACATTATGTTGAAGGACCCAAAATAATTATTGCTGGAGCAGGGATGTCAGATGGCGGAAGAATATTACGTCATGAAAAAAAATATCTTCCTGACCCAAAGAATATGCTTCTATTTATCAATTATCATTCGCCCGGAAGTTTAGGAAGAATTATTCAAGATGGTGTAAAGGAGGTCGAAATAAATGGCAGCAAGGTTTCTATTAAAGCAGGACTCCAAACTATTACCGGTTATTCAGGCCACAGGGGTTCTGACGAGCTTTTAGAGTTTGTTGAAGAAGCGGGCAGAAGTAAAAGACTAGAAAAAGTTTTTGTTGCTATGGGAGAACCAAAGTCATCAATATTTTTGGTACAAAGAATTAAGGACTATTTAAACATTGATGCGATTTCCCCAGAAGTAGGGGAGCAATTTGAGCTTGATTTCTAGTAAAATATTAGTAAATGGAAAAGTCAGAATTTAAAATTAGAATTTGTGTTTCAGGAGCAGCAGAGACGGGACACTGCGGGATTGATGCTTATGATATTGCCAAAGAATTGGGTAAAGAAATCATCAGACAGGGAGGTATATTAACAACAGGAGCCACAACAGGGTTTCCTTATTGGTCTACTATGGGTGCCAAGGAAGAAAAAGGTTTTTCCATTGGGCTTTCTCCTGCAGCTTCCGAGAGAGAACATGTTAACGTTTACAGACTTCCTTTAGAGTATTTAGATTTAATTATTTATACGGGTTTTGGTTATTCAGGTAGAAATCTTTTATTAACTCGTTCATCAGATGCAGTTATTGTTGGCTGTGGAAGAATTGGAACAATAAATGAGTTTACTGTCGCTTATGAAGACGGAAAACCAATTGGTATCCTAGAAGGAGATTGGCAAACCGATGAAGTTATAAAAAATATGATGAAGGAAAGTCATCGAAGTAATAAGAAAATAGTTTTCGACAAAGACCCAAAAGTTTTAGTTGAGAAGTTGATTGAATTAGTAAAAATCGAAAGGAAGCAGATTAACGTTTACCAAAACCATGACAATGTTCGTGGCAAAACCGGGGATATGATTCTTTAAAGTAAAGAATGGCTTAGTGGGGCCATTTTTTACTTGACTTCCTCTAAAATTCTTTTAAATGTATCGGGGTTTTCTCTGGCAATTTGAGCCAATATTTTTCTATCAACTTCTATCTTCTTTTTCTTTAAGTCTCCTATAAATTTAGAGTAGGTTGATCCTTCTTTTCTAAGAGCGGCATTTATATTTACCTGCCACAATCTTCTAAAAACATTTTTTTTCTTTCTTCTGTCATTAAAAGCATGGCTACCAGCATGCATTATTGCTTCCTTGGCTTGCTTCTTCTTACTTTTTTTAGCATTACGATAACCCTTAGTTTTCTTAAGGATGTTTTTTCTCCGCTTGTTTTTAGTTGTTCCTCTTTTAACTCTTGTCATATTTAAGTCAGATTAGGTATTTGGTAAAAACCTTCTTCTATTTTTGTTTGTTAAAACAATTTCAACTTTTCTTCTCCTCTTTAATTGAGTTCCTCGTGACTCTTTTGCATTATAATGATTACCACCCTTCTTTCTTGCAAGAATTTTTCCCTTTTTGGTCACCTTCAATCTTTTTGTATATGCTTTATTTGTTTTCATTTTCTTTATTTGTTGCGGCCTTGCCCTTTTCTAAAACCAAAGTCATTCCTTTCGGACTTTTTTTAGGTCCGTCAGCTACTTTATAATCTTCGGTTATGAGTTTGAGCATTCGCTCCATTCTTTCTTCGAGGAATTTCTTGTCCAAATATTTTGCCCTTCCCCTTAGATATAAATCAAACTTTACTCTGTGACCCTCCTTCAGCCACTCAGAAGCTTTTTTGGCTTTCAACTCTAAATCATGTTCTCCTGTACCTATCTTGACTTGAACGTTTTTCGTCTCTGTTTTATGAGATTTGGCTTTAGCTTCCTTGGCTTTCTTTTTTTGGTCGTAGAGAAATTTACCATAATCCATTATTTTAGCAACAGGAGGATTGGCGTTGGGGGAGACTTCTATAAGGTCCAATCCCATTTCTCTTGCTTTTGAAAGGGCACTTTCCTTACTTAAGACATTAAAAGTCTCTCCTTCTGGGCCTAGAACCCTGAGCTCATTAGCTCTAATGGCTTCATTTACTCTGGCTCTTTCTTCTCTTTTTTGATTAAAATTTCTCAAACTTATTTTTTAATCCCGCCAAAGCGGGATACTACAGTGCTATTTTTATCATATTTAGAGTGATTTTTCAATATATAAATTAGAACCCACCTCTAAACATTCATATGTGCTATATACTTAAATAAGATTATTCCCAAGTTGTGGACATAGCACGTGAAAAGTGGAACCAAGTGCATGATTGGATATTTAAAGCGTCAGAGGCAATTCTGGGGCTTCGGGGTGTTGAGACCTCTTAATTATTTAACACAAGGTAAGAATAGAACTATATAAAATAAACGAGGGCTCCAGCAAGTTAATGCTGAAGCCTCTCCACTTCCTTCCTCCTTTCCTTTGCATAACAGGTGAGCAATTTATTGATGTTACTTGCGGGGCTTCACGAATACGATGCGGTTATCATCACCCCATAAGGTGCTACAGCCATCATCGTAATCGCCATTCAACCACTGATCGCTACTATTGCAAGCAACACTAAACACGCGGGGGTAGCCATCAGAGTCCACGATTGGCTCCATCCCAATAATGAGCTCTTCTCCGTTTGGTTGACCCTGATACTGCAGTCGCAGTTGAGGACCGACCTCTGCGGGGCAGGGCTGGAGCCCGAGCCTCAAAGCTTTCTCGTAGAGTTCCCCTCGGGATACTCCGTCCATGAGGCCAAGCTCGACGAGAGAGACTACCACGAGGTCCACCTCAGTCATCTCGGCGAGAGCCGTGAAGGCTTTTTCTCTGAGGAGGTCACTTCCCCAATCGTTGATGAGCTTTCCATTATGCTCAAGAGCGCGGTGGAAGTTATCGGCGGTATGGAGACCTGTGCCGAGCCAGATACGCTTCCAGACAGGGAAGTTTGGGGGACCTACGACGAGCTCGTCCCGAAGGAAACGCAAAGCGTCTTCTTCACCGCCGAGCTTTTTGACGATGGCGTTGAGCTCGCTGACTGTCAGGTTCGCCGAAGCGAAATCAGTGTTTTTCATTCTGTTCTCCTTAGGATACATACTCATTGGGTTTCACTTACCTCAACCTCAAAAACCGCATGGAGGATAAGGTAAGGTCCAAAATTGACTTGCTCTTCTTGGGTGAATGGTCTCCCTTCTGCAACTTTTTCCCATTCTGCTCGTGGACGAAGCCAGACAGCATCTTTTGGATGTTCTTTTTGAAGAGCATCTGCAAAAGCAGGGCCCGCTAGGTTATTCAAGCCGCAAACTAGATGAACTTTCATCACTCTCTCCTTTTGTTGTTTTAAAGAACTCGGGAAACATTTCCTCTTATGTTTTCAAACTTGTCAATTGTCTGTACAAAGTATACCAATCTAAATTAGTATTGTCAATTATCCTGTCAACTATCACTGAATTTATACTATTATTATCCTTGTTTATAGCCATATAACTTATATAGACTATTTGTTGTCAAAACTATTGACATATTTATTGTAAGAGAGTATACTCTGGTATATGACAAATGAAGAAGCAATTGGGGCGCTTGGTTTTAATGAGAAAGAGTCCCTTATATATCTGGCTCTTTTAAAGATGGGAGTAGGTTCTGCTGTGTCTTTGGCTCGTAAAACTGGTATCAAAAGACCAACAGTCTATTTCACATTAGAAGAACTTGAGAAAAAAGGGGCTGCATTTTTAATTCCACGCTCAAAAAAAAGATTACACAGAGCCAAAAATCCAGAACAGTTATTTGAACAAGCCGAGGAAAGATTACAAAAAGCCCTAGAGAAATTACCAGAGATTGAAGCTGAATCAAAAGAAGAAAGTTACAAACCACAAGTTCTTTATTTTGATGGAATTGATGGAGTAAAAGAAGTTTTAAATTATAAGATGGACAAACTTACTGGAAAAGAAATTAAGGGGTTCTACGCCAAAACGACACCTGAAATAATGAAAAAGTTTGGTGATTATAAAGAACACAATGATAAATTAAAAGAGAGAAAGATAAAAATCAGAGGTATTGTACCAATAGATGAATCTTTAAAGGAATTCAGAAAAAC
>Ga0187833_10005506_pt1 | contig 11942 bp, 8 predicted proteins | sample ETNtaG_37_FD_167968 | JGI IMG/M metagenome (GOLD analysis project Ga0187833, IMG submission 167968) | Marine microbial and viral communities from oxygen minimum zone, Eastern Pacific Ocean - ETNP2014_SV_400_PacBio MetaG (Illumina Assembly) | ecosystem: Environmental > Aquatic > Marine > Hypoxic... | reverse complement strand
TTTAAAAACGTATATAAGTACTTTTAAATAAATTTAAACCTTTAACTTATATTGGATCTTATTCAAAAGTATCGTTGAATTGTTGATTCACTCTGACAAAAGTTGTGCACTTACTTAATTGCTTTAATGATGGTGCTCCTACATAAGTACAACTACTTCTAAGGCCACCCAATATATTTAAAACGGTATCTTTTATTTTACCACGATATTTTAATTGAACTTTTTTTCCCTCACTGCTTCTGTAGTTAGAAAGGCCTCCATAGTGTCTATTAATTGCTGTATTAGAACTAGTTCCATAAAATTCAATAAACTGAGAACCATTTTTTTTTATTTTTTTTCCACCACCTTCTTCGTGGCCAGCAAACATACCACCTAGCATTACGAAATCTCCCCCACCACCAAATCCTTTTGCCACATCACCAGGGCAGACACAACCACCGTCCGCAATAATGTGTGCGCCTAATCCATGCGCAGCATCAGCACATTCAATAACTGCGCTTAGTTGAGGATAACCGACTCCTGTTTGAATACGAGTTGTACATACACTTCCTGGGCCTATTCCTACTTTAACTATATCAGCTCCATTCAGGACTAATTCTTGTGTCATATCAGCTGTAACTACATTTCCTGCAATTATAGTTTTTGTAGGATATTTTTCTCTAACTGAACTAACAAATTTGCTAAAATGGTCAGAATATCCATTAGCAATATCAATACATATAAACTCAAAAAAGCTGCATTCTTTTAAAATATCGTTAAGCCTCTTATAGTCATCATCGCCTGTGCCCGTGCTCAGCACAAGATAAGGATGAATTTTTTTTATTGTTGAACAGTGTTTAATTGTTTTGATGTCATGCTGTTTGGTTAAGCATGTCATTATTTCAAATTTAGCTAAATTTTTTGCAATCTTTATTTCTCCAACACCATCCATATTAGCAGCTATAATTGGTATGCCTGACCATTGATGGTTACTATATTTAAATTTATAAGTGCGTTTGAGCTCTACGTCTTTACGACTGGATAGCGCACTACGTTTAGGCCGAAAGAGAACATCAGCATAATCCAGTTTGATATCTTCTTCAATACGCATATTTCCATAAAGAATGTATAAACGTTTATGATTTTAAAGCAAAGCAATTTATTATATGTGGATAAACAAAATATAGAAATATATAAAAGTATTTATGAAAAAGTTAAAAGCTTTACTTCTAACAGAAGGTATGCACGGAATGATCAGTCAAGTAGAAGGAATGGCCAAGGCTTTAAACACTGAATACAGTCATAAAATTGTAAGGTTAAATTTTCCATGGAATCTGGTGTCTCCTAAATTTACCTTAATTTCAGAAATAATTTTAAAAGATAAAATTTATTTAACCGAAAACGGAACACCAAATTTAATTATTTCGTGTGGAAGAAAGAGTGTAGTGCCATCCATTCTTCTTAGGAAAAGAAATCCAAAATTATTTACGATACACATACAGGATCCAAAGGTAAATTTTAAAAATTTTGATGCGATTATTGCACCAGAACATGATAATTTAAGTGGAGATAATGTTTATAGTTCTAAAGGAGCAATTCATTATATAACAGAGTCTGAAATAAATAAGGCGAAACCTTACCTGATGGATAAAATTAAAGGTCAAGAAATAATTTCATTAATTTTGGGTGGACCAAATAAATATTATGCTTTTGACAAAAAAGAATTGGCGAAAATATTTAATGAGATAAAATCTAATTTTTTATCTAAGGGCTATAAAGTAATTGTGATTCCATCATTACGAACTCCCAAAACGATTATTGATTTAGCAATCAAGGAATTTGATGTAAATAGTTACGTTCTAAACTCTGTAAATAAACAGGCTTATTTGTCTGCGCTTGCTTTGGCAACTAATATAGTTGTGACTTGCGATTCTACTTCTATGATTTCAGAAGCTGCTTCTTCGGGTAAACCAATATTTGTTGCGCACATGAAATCAAAAAGAGATAACTATAGATTCAAAAGATTCTTTAAATTATTTAAAGAAATGGGAATTATCAGAGATTTAGGAGAAAAAGTAGAAAGTTGGACATATACCAAACTTAACGAAGCAGAAAGAATAGCAGCAATAATTAATAATAGAATAAAAAATTAAAGTTATGAAATTTTTAAATTCTTTGAAAAAAAGGTCTAATTATTATAGTTCTCCGTTTAACCACTGGGATTTAAATGAACCGCTAACCGAAGAAACTATAAATGAAATTTGCAAAACTGAAATTGTTGATTTAACTCAAATGAATTTAAAATATGACGGAACAAGAGCAATTGATGATGGAGAAGGTAAATTTAGAGAAGGCATACCAAGCGGAGGAAAAGCAATAAAGTTTAGATGTTTTATCAAAAAAGATAACACAAAAGATTTCCCCCATCTGAGCAATCTTATAGAAGAACTTAGATCAAAAGATACTTATGAATGTATAGGCGAACTGATAAAAAAAGATCTTTCTAACTCTTATGTGAGAGTTGAAGTAATCTGTGATCGTCAAGGATTTTGGTTAAAACCTCACTGCGATATTAAAGAAAAATTAATATCATGTCTCTTATTTGTAAACCCATTTAATGAATCAGAAAATTTAGGAACGGATTTATATGATGAAAAGTTAAATAAGGTAAAAACCGTGCCATATAAAAATAATTATGGATATTTTTTTACCAGCGGACCAAATACATGGCACGGAATGGAAAAAAAAAAAATTAAAAAAGAAAGAAGATGTTTACAAGTTAACTACGTTTCTTTCGAAACTGACTGGAAAGTGCAAACCTAAAGTTCCTGAATAGCTTTCACTTTTATTTTTTTGTTTTTTAAGGAGTTAATTGCTTCTATACAAGCATTTGCGGCAGCTAAGGAAGTACAATAAGGAATTTTGTTTACTAAAGCCGATCTTCTTAAAGAATAGGAATCACTGATAGATTTTGTTCCTTCAGTTGTATTTATTACAAGTTCTATATTTTTTCTATTCAGACTTTCAACAATGTGAGGAGAACCTTCTCTTACTTTGTTGATTGTTTTACAATTTATTCCATTGTTATTTAGATATTTGGCCGTTCCTGAAGTTGCACTCAATTTAAAATTTAGCTCTTTGAGTTTTTTTGCAAAGTTTAGAGCATTTTTTTTGTCTTTATCTTTAACAGAAATAAAAGCAGTTCCTGATACAGGAAGTTCGTTACCACAAGCCATCTGACTTTTTGCAAAAGATAAACCAAAATTTTCATCAATACCCATAACTTCGCCTGTAGATTTCATTTCGGGACCAAGCAATACATCTACATTTGGAAATTTATTAAATGGGAAAACAGCTTCTTTTATTGCAAAGATATTTGAAATTCTTTTTTCTAAATTAAATCTTTTTAATTTTTCACCGGTCATGATTCTGGCGGCAATTCTAGCTATGGGGATTCCTATTGCTTTTGATATGAAAGGCACGGTTCTACTTGCTCTAGGATTTACTTCTAAAACATAAATATCTCCATTTTTCACCGCAAACTGTACGTTTATAAGTCCTACTACATTTAAAGAAATCGCTAGTTTAGTAGCTTGAAATTCAATTTCTTTAATAATTTCTTTTTTTAATGAATAGGGCGGCACAGAGCAGGCAGAGTCACCTGAGTGAACACCGGCTTCTTCAATGTGTTCCATTATACCTGCAACAAAAACTTTTTCACCATCTGACATTGCGTCTACATCAACTTCTATGGCGTCATTTAAAAATCTGTCAATCAATACAGGATTATTTCCTGAAACTTTGACAGCTTCATCAATATATTTTTCTAATTGTTTTTCTTCATGAATGATTTCCATTGCTCGTCCACCTAATACATATGATGGTCTAATAACAATTGGAAAACCTAATGATTCTGAAATTTTTATCGCTTCATCCTTCGATTTTGCAATACCACTTTCAGCTTGTTTAAAATTGTTCTTCATCAAAAAACTTTTAAATCTTTCCCGATCTTCCGCTAGATCTATAGATTTATATTGTGTTCCCAAGATAGGTATATGATTATCATCCAATATTTTTGCTAATTTTATGGGAGTTTGACCTCCAAATTGAGTAATAACTCCCAATAAATCTCCATTAGATTGTTCTTTTTTAATTATATTAATTACATGTTCTTCGACTAAAGGCTCAAAATATAACCTGTCACTAGTATCGTAGTCAGTTGAAACTGTTTCAGGGTTACAGTTTACCATAATTGTTTCATAACCTGCTTCCTTTAAAGAGTAACTTGCTTGGCAACAACAATAATCAAATTCAATTCCTTGTCCTATTCTGTTTGGACCTCCTCCTAGAATAATAACTTTTTTCTTTTTGCTTGGGCTAGATTCACAAACTGAAGTTCCGCTCGTGTCTCTTTGATAAGTAGAATACATATAAGGAGTTAAGGATTTGAATTCCGCTGCACATGTATCTATTTTTTTGTAAACAGAAAACACTTTAAGTTTTTCTCTTGCTATTATTACATCTTCTATTTTTTTCTTCGTTAACTCAGAAATTTTTTCATCGCTAAAACCTATAGATTTTACGTAATTTAGTTCGTTGGCTGTTTTAGGAAAACCACGTTTTATTAATACATTTTCAATATCTACTATTTCTTTTATTTGTTCAATGAACCATCTATCAATTTTTGTTTTCAAATAAATTTTATTTAGATTAATTTTATTTCTAACTGCTTCAGCTATTAAGAGTATTTTGTCTGGTGTGTTGTTACTAAGTTTTTTAATGATTTCATTTTTTGATAAATTGTCAATTCTATCTAATCCTTTCAATCCCGTTTCTAATGATACCAAAGCCTTTTGAAGAGATTCTTTGAAATTCCTTCCAATTGCCATTGCTTCTCCAACTGATTTCATAGAAGTACCTAATATGGCTTCTGCTTTTTGAAATTTTTCAAATGTAAATCTTGGTATTTTAGTAACAACATAATCAATAGTAGGTTCAAAGGAAGCTGGCGTTGATTTTGTTATGTCATTTGTAAGTTCATCTAAAGTGTAACTAACAGCCAATTTAGTGGCAATTTTTGCTATTGGAAAACCTGTAGCTTTTGAGGCAAGAGCAGAAGATCTCGATACTCTAGGATTCATTTCAATGATTACCATTCTTCCATCTTTTGGATTAATGGCAAATTGAACGTTCGAACCTCCTGTTTCTACTCCGATTTTTCTGAGACAAGCGATAGATGCATTTCTCATAATTTGGTATTCTTTATCTGTGAGTGTTAGAGCTGGGGCCACCGTTATAGAATCTCCCGTATGCGTTCCCATTGGATCAACATTTTCGATTGAACAAACAATAATACAGTTGTCGTTTTTATCCCTAACCACTTCCATTTCAAATTCTTTCCAACCTTCTAAACACTCTTCTATCAAAACTTGGTTTTCTGGGGATTCAGTTAATCCATTATTTACTTTTTCATAATATTCTTTTTTTTTGTAGGCTATACCACCCCCCGATCCTCCTAATGTAAATGCTGGTCTTATGATTACTGGTAGACCAATTTTTTTTAATGCTTTTTTAGCTTTTTTTATAGAAGTGACAATTTCTGATTTTGGTAAATCAATATTAATTTCTCTCATACATTTTCTAAATTTTTTTCTATCCTCAGCATTTGAAATTGCTTTGGAATTTGCTCCAATCAATTCAATTTTATATTTTCTAAGCAGTCCCTTTCTTTCTAATTGCATGGCCATATTTAAAGCTGTTTGACCTCCCATTGTTGGTAATATTGCACAAGGTTTTTCCTTCTTAATTATGCTTTCTAAAATTTGTGTAGTTATGGGTTCAATATAAGTTTTGTCAGCTATTTCAGGATCTGTCATAATAGTTGCGGGATTAGAATTAATTAAAATTACTTTATACCCTTCTTCTCTAAGGGCCTTGCAAGCTTGAGTGCCCGAATAATCAAATTCGCACGCTTGTCCAATAATAATTGGTCCAGCTCCTATTACTAATATTTTTTTAAGATCTTTTCTTCTTGGCATATTTTTTTTCTTTTAAAATACAATTAATAAATTTACTAAATAAATATTTACTGTCTTGTGGACCGGGACTAGCTTCCGGATGATATTGGACAGAAAAAATGGGTTTATTTTTTAATTCAATTCCCTCTATAGATTTATCAAATAAAGATAAATGAGTAATATTTACGTTGTTAGGAATGCTATCTTTTTCAACTTTAAATCCATGATTTTGGCTGGTAATTTCAACTTTTTTGGTTTTTAGATTTTTTACTGGGTGGTTAGCACCTCGGTGCCCCAAATGCATCTTTGAGGTTTTTGCTCCTAAAGCTAGAGATAAAATTTGATGACCGAGACATATGCCAAATATTGGTATTTTACTTTTTATAAGCTGTTTTATTATAGGTATAGCATATTTACCTGTTGCGGCAGGATCGCCTGGTCCGTTTGATAAAAAAATCCCATCAGGTTTTTCATTTAAAATTTTTTGGCTAGAAGTTTCAGCAGGTACAATTATTACTTCACAATCTAAATCAGAAAAACATCTTAAAATATTTTTTTTAATTCCATAATCAATTGCGACAATCTTATATTTTTTCTTTTTATTTTTTAAATAACCATTTTTTTTGTTCCAAGTTTTGAGTGAATTCCATTTATAAGGCTTGTCGCACGATACTTCAGAAGCTAGATCTAAACCTAATAATCCCGACCAATCTTCAGTTATCTTTTTTATTTTTTTAATATCATGTTTTGTATTGTTTGAAAATTCTAAACTTCCTTTTGGAGCTCCGTTATCTCGAATATAATTAGTTAATTTTCTAGTATCTATTCCTGCAATTCCAACTATTTTATTTTTTTTGAGCCAGAGATCTAAATTTTTAATGGAGCGGTAGTTTGATGGCGATGTAATATCGGTATTAAATATTACTCCCTTGGCCCATATTTTATCCGACTCATTATCTTCATTATTTGTTCCGACATTACCTATGTGAGGAAATGTAAAATTTATAATTTGACCAGCATAAGATGGGTCCGTGATTATTTCTTGATAGCCTGTTATTGAAGTATTGAAACACACTTCTCCTGTTGCAATTCCTTTATAACCAAACCCATAACCATGAAAAAAAGAGCCATCTTCTAAAACTAAAACGCCTGTGGGATTAATCTCTTTAAGATTATCTTGTGATGTATGATTTAAATTTGTTTTTACTACCAAATACAACTCATGAGTTAAAGGGTTTTACTATAAAACATGATTTTGCGCAACATATGAAAAAGGTTTTATCTCGTCAAGATAGATTTTTTTTCTTTTGAAGAAATTTGATGGGTAAAGTAAATTAATATTTTTATAATTCATGTCATTACGAAAAAAAATAAACGAGCAGTTTAATTTTGCCTTAAAAAGTAAGAACAAAGCTTTAGTTTCTACTTTACGTTTAGTTTTAGCGGCTATTAAAGAAAGAGATATTGCTAATAGAACAAGCGAAAAAAAGGAACCTGTTAAAGATATAGAAATTATTAAAGTTTTGCGAAGAATGAAGAAACAGAGGCAAGAATCTGCTGATTTATATAAAAAAGGTGGAAGGCAGGAATTGTTAGAAGCTGAGGAATCGGAAATTAAAATAATCAATACATTTCTGCCTAAACAACTTAGTGAAGAAGAAATAAAAAAAATTTGCAAAGAAGTAATAGAATCATTAGGGGTTTCAAGCAGCAAAGATATGGGAAAAATTATGGGATCGTTAAAACAAAAATATTCCGACTCGATTGACTTTTCAAAGGTGAATACAATAGTCAAAGGTTTGTTAAATTAATGAAATATCCCAAAGAATATCTTGATGAAATTAAACTAAGATTAAAGGTGTCCCAGGTTGTTGGAAAGTCAGTAAAATTAAAAAAGCGAGGTAAAGAATTTATCGGTCTGTCACCTTTTTCAAATGAAAAAACACCCTCATTTACTGTGAATGATGAAAAAGGTTTTTACCACTGTTTTAGTTCAGCAGAACACGGGAATATTTTTGATTTTTTAATGAAAACAAAGGGTTATAAATTTGGCGAAGCTGTAAGAGCACTTGCGTCCGATGCTGGAATGCAACCACATAGATTCACTAAGCAAGATGAGGAAAGACAAAATAGATGGAAGATTTATAATGCAATTTTAGAAAAATACACAAATTTTTATCATGAAGAGTTAGTTTCAGGAAAATATCCTGAGGTTATTGAGTATTTGAATAAAAGAAAAATGACAAAGAAAGAAATTATTTTTTTTAAAATTGGTTATTCTTCAAACAAAAAAGATTTTTATGAGCAATTAAAAAATGAATTCAATGAAAAACAAATTAGCTCCTCTGGCATTTATTATTTTGATGAAAATAAAAAAAAAAATGTAGATAGATTCAAAAATAGAATTATTTTTCCAGTTAAGAGTTTAAATGGATCTGTTTTTGCTTTAGGAGGAAGAACTCTTTCAAAAACATCCTTTGCAAAATATATTAATTCTCCAGAGACAGAGTTTTATAAAAAAGGAAATAATTTATATAATATTAATGCAGCTAAGGAATCTAGAGATAAAAGCGAAGAAGTTTTTATAGTTGAGGGCTATATGGATGTAGTAAATTTACATAAATTTGGTATTCAAAATGTTGTTGCTAATCTAGGAACTGCTGTGACAGAAAAACAACTAGGTTTAATATGGAAGTTTTTTAAGAACCCAATTATCTGTCTAGATGGAGATAGTAGTGGCAAAAAAGCCGCAATAAGAGCAGCAGAAAGATTATTTCCATTAATGAAAGCAGATTTTAATATTTATTTTTTAACTTTACCTGAAAATTTAGACCCAGATGCTTATATAAATCAAAAAGGAAAAGAATCTTTTATAAAATTTACTGAAAACAAAACAGAAATCCTAAATTTTATTTGGGATTCGTATTATCGAGAGGTAGACCGAAACAACCCTCATTCTCTTACATTGTTTGAGAAAAAAATTAAAGCTCTTTGTAGTGGTTTAAAAGACAAGACATTAGCAAAATATTTTCTTGATAATTTTATGAGAAAAATTAGTGAACTTACTCTTAATATAAATTTTAAAAAAGATAACTTTTCAAAATTTAAAAAAACGCTTAATCCTCTCCAACTGACTAAAGATTCATACAATCAAAGAAACAAATTTGAAGAAATAGACTTAAAAGAATTTTCTATTTTATTCTTGGTTATTAATAATTTAGATATTTTTAGGAAAAATATAGAATTAATTTCAGAAACAACCTTTTCGAACGATACAATGAATAATTTTAAACAAAAATTGATAGATTATTTATTATCTGAAAAATTTTTTGATAGAAAAAAATTAAATCTAGAGGATTTTGACACGAAATTTAAAGAAACAATGAATATCATAACTAGTAACGCTCCAGTCAAAATAATTCATAGAAATAAAAATGAGTCAGAAATTATTTTAATGTTTAATGAAATAACAAATGAAATCAAAAAAATTGAACTTCGCAAGAAAATTCAATCTTTAGAGGATAAAGTTTCTTTAAATCTTGATGAAAACCTTTATTCAGAGCTTTTATCACTTAGAAATCAGTTAAAAGGAGGATAAATAAACTCTAGATTTTATTTATTTAATTACTATATAAGAGTCTTCTATTTCATTATCAAAGGCGGGAAACACAGTGGAAAAATTAATTACGAAATCATTTAAAAGATTGTTAGACAAAGGGAATCATCGAGGTTTTATTACCTATGAAGAATTAGGAAAGTCACTTGGTAAAAGACATTTTAATCAAGACAATGTCGAAAAAGCTTTTATGTATATTTTTGACGATAAGATTTGTCTTGTTGAAAAAAAATCTGATTATCGTTTAAGTAAAAAGAAGGAATCAGCATCCTTAGGAGGTGAAAAAAGCAAAAGTGAAGACAAAAGTGACGATCCTATAAGAATGTATTTGAGAGAGATGGGTGGAGTAGAACTACTTTCTCGCGAAGGTGAAATTGCGATAGCAAAAAGAATAGAAGTTGGAAAAGATGTTATGATAAATGGGCTTTTTCAAAGTCCAATAGCAGCTAAAAAAGTTTTTGAGTGGAAAGAAAAATTAGAAAAAGGCGAACTACTAATTAGAGAAATTATTGATATAGATTCCACATACATCGAAACAGAAGATACGGGTCAGATTTTAAAAAAATCCAAACAAAAAGAAAAAACGGTTGTACGTGAAAAATCGGATAAATCTAAAAAAGATGTTTTAAAGATAAAAAATGACAGAGAATCAGAGGAGGTTAAAAATCAGGAACATGATATAGAAGACGAATTTAATCCCTCTCTGGCAGCAATGGAAGAAGAAATTAAACCAAAAATAATCTTAATCATTGATAATCTTTGTAAAAATTATAGCAAACTAATTAATTTACAAAATGAAAAATTAAATTGTTCTTTAAATGCTAAAGAATTGTCATACGCAAAACAAAAAAATTATAAAAAAATACAAAATCTTATATTTGAAAAAATAGAAACTCTTCAGCTTAATTCATCAATATTAGAAAATTTGGTTCAATTACATTACGAAGAAAATAAAAAAATAATTTCTTTAGAAGGCATTTTATTGCGATCAGCAATGGAACATAATATTTCTAGGAATGAATTTCTTAAATACTATGTGGGAAATGAAATTAATCCAAATTTTGAGTCTTTTTTAAATGAAAGTACTGTCTGGAAAAATTTTTTTAGGAAAAAAAAGAAAGAATTTTCTGAAGTAAGAGCACGATTAATTGAGTTTAGCAAAAGAATTGGACTATCAATTTATGAATTCAAAAAATTAGTACACAAAATTCAAAAGGGAGAAAAAGAGTCAAGAATTGCAAAAAAAGAAATGGTAGAAGCCAATTTACGACTTGTAATATCTATTGCTAAAAAATATACAAACAGAGGTTTGCAATTTTTAGATTTAATTCAAGAAGGAAATATTGGTTTAATGAAGGCTGTTGATAAATTTGAATATCAAAGAGGATATAAATTTTCTACTTATGCAACCTGGTGGATTAGACAAGCTATTACAAGATCGATAGCTGACCAAGCCAGAACAATTAGAATACCAGTACATATGATTGAGACAATTAACAAAATAGTTAGAACATCTAGACAAATTTTAAGTGAACATGGAAGAGAACCTACACCCGAGGAGCTCGCTAAAAAATTAGCTATGTCTTTAGATAGAGTAAGAAAAGTTTTAAAAATTTCTAAAGAGCCTGTATCTTTAGAAACACCCGTTGGTGATGAAGAAGATAGCAGCCTTGGAGACTTTATTGAAGATCAAAATGCACTACAACCTCTCGATGCTTCAATCAGATCAAATTTGGGAGAGTCTACAACGAGAATTTTAGCAACTCTTACACCGAGGGAAGAAAGAGTTCTTAGAATGCGTTTTGGTATTGGAATGAATACAGATCATACTTTGGAGGAAGTTGGTTTGCAATTTTCTGTTACTAGAGAACGAATAAGGCAAATAGAAGCGAAAGCTCTAAGAAAACTTAAACATCCGAGCAGATCCAAACATTTAAAAAGCTTTTTAGAAAAATAAAATTTTAATCTTTAATGATTAAATTATTTTGGAATACCCATAATCTTAAAAAAACTATTACAAACGATAAAGATGTCAAAAAAAAAGAAGCTGTTGAGTTTAAATGGGGCATGTATCATAAAAAACATTCAGATTTTTGGATTTATGAAATACTAAAAAAAATAAAATATGATGTAATTGATAGTGAAAAAAATTTAGAAAAAGAAGATATTTTAATTATTGTAGATTCAAATCCAGAAAAAAAAGTTGAAATTTATAATGAGCTTAAACTAGTTTGTTCAAAAATATTTTTATTTCATTTAGGGGACGAATCAGGAGCTTATGATTTATCTAAAGTTTATAAAAATTGTGATTATGTATGGAGAACTTTTTG
>Ga0187833_10005499_pt1 | contig 11960 bp, 14 predicted proteins | sample ETNtaG_37_FD_167968 | JGI IMG/M metagenome (GOLD analysis project Ga0187833, IMG submission 167968) | Marine microbial and viral communities from oxygen minimum zone, Eastern Pacific Ocean - ETNP2014_SV_400_PacBio MetaG (Illumina Assembly) | ecosystem: Environmental > Aquatic > Marine > Hypoxic... | reverse complement strand
CCTTTTACGATAATTTAATTTCTCTGTATGTGCATAGCTTAAATTAATGTTCTTAAAGAATAAAATGGGTTTTGTCCATTTAATCTCCATGTGGAGATTAAGGTCATCATCTTTGCCATTACATCATCTCCATCTTGGTTTCTAAGTGTGCCGATTATGTGTTTAATGACAACCATTTCCCTTAATGAACGTTCTCCATCATTATTTGTTGGTTTAATCTGTGGATGAATTATTCTTGTAAACCAAAACTTAAGTCCGTTCTCAATTGTTGTAATAACTATAGATAGATGATTATATGATGAATATATTCCAATTAATCTTTTCATTTCCTGAATACATTTATCGTACATTTTTTGTCTTTTTTTTGGAGGATCTTTAATATGTCGGGAATATACCACTGGTCTATTGACCAGTGGACGAAGTCCACAATCATATATTGGAAGGTGATATATTCCTGAGCATGCTCAAGAACCACTGGTCCATCCAATTGAGATGACGCTCTCGCGTCATGCCACCGGTCTATTGACCGGTGGTTCTTGACACTTGCAGACTTAACAATTACAAATAACCTTTCCATCCACTGATGTAGTGGTTTAGCATCATCATGTTTCTCTGCCATTTCTTTGGTTTCTCGTAGAATGTGTGCCCAACATCTTTGCAAAAATTTGGTGTATGCTTCATATGCTGATAAGCCATCACAAATAATGATTCCATGATATTTGTATCCAAGAATCTCATCTAAAACAGTTCTATTTCTCTTTTTGTGAATCACAAAAAAGATGTTTTTTCGTGAACGGAAAATCCATAACCAATGAGTTTTACCCTGTATTTTGATTTTTGTCTCATCAATATGTAAGTAAGTTGTTCTTCTTATTCTTCTCATAATTATTTTGTATTCTGGAGTTATTTTATCTGCAACTCTTTTAGTAACATCATAAACAGCTTTTGATGTTAATGTTGTTTTGTATTGCCTTTCAATTGCAGAAATGGTTTTTCTTAATGGAAGTCTATCATCAAATCGAAGTAAAGTTATTTGAGATTGCATATTCTTACCAAATAATCCTTTATCAGGCACTTCTATTGGTTTTGATTCCCAGCAATAACCACAAGAACATTCATAATAACCCCATTCTGCTTTAATGGTTTTAATCGGTTGAGGATCAGGAATCTCTTCATAAATTTTGGATTTAATTTTGTGAGGTTTGTTATGTTTACCACATTGCGAACAAACACAATCAAAGTTATTGATAAAACTATTAGGTTCTTTTAGCTTTCTTGTTGCTCCTTTGTATCCAGTTTTTTTACCAACGGCTAAACCAGTTTTAGAAACAAAGTTTGTTCTGTTTTTTCTTACTTCCTTACTTGGAGGGGTATGAGGATTCTCATAACGACGAAGTTTTCTTTTAAGCTTCTCTAGTTCTATCTTTGAATCAATAAGCTCATCAAGTATGTCTTCTCTTGACTTATCGCCATATTCTGAACTTACCTTTATTCGATAAGCACTACTCTTACTTTCTTTCCTTCCCATTTTTTTGGAACATATATTCTTGCACTGTTACCTCCCTTAACAGCTAATTTTTCAATTACTTCATAACCTTCCATTTCTAGTTTTATTGTTTTTCTCAATGTAGTTACAATGTAACTACATCTACTATATTAAATTTTCTATTTTTAATGATTTAATCTAGAAAAAAATACTAAGAATTAGCTATGCACATACTAAAAAACAAAACATATTTATAGGAGTTTTTGGATAAAATGAGTTATGGTGGATAAAGTTTCTAAAAAAGAGCTTCAGAGGCATCACAAGCATCTGGAGGGTATTAAAAAAGAGGTTGGTAAGGTTATTGTTGGGCAGCATGGTGTTATTAACTGCTTATTGAGGTCGTTATTGGCCAACGGCCATGTTTTTGTTGAGGGTGTTCCTGGAATAGCCAAGACATTATTGATAAAGACTTTAGCCCAGGTGACTGGCTGCAAGTTCAACAGAATACAGTTCACAGTTGATCTGCTGCCAACAGACATAACAGGGATAACATCTTACAATGAAAAGAAAGGGTTCTATGTTGTCAAAGGGCCGATATTCTCTAACTTTGTCATTGCAGATGAGATAAACAGGGCGCCAGCAAAAACACAGTCTGCTTTACTGGAGTCCATGGCAGAAAGGCAGGTTACAATAGGAAAGCGGACTTTTAAGTTAGAAGAGCCTTTTTTTGTAATGGCAACTCAAAACCCAATAGAAACCACTGGAACTTATCCATTGCCAGAAGCGCAGGTAGACCGATTTTTGTTCAAGGTGATGATGGATTACCCAAGCATTGATGAAGAAGAGGAGGTATTGGGGAAGAACATCAATCTAAGGAATTTTGAGGATTTTGGAATAAAATCTGTTACAAGCCCAAAAGAGATTCTAGCTATGCAAAGGTTTGTTAAGAAAATATATCTTAAAGATAACATAAGGAGGTATATTGTCGCTATAGTGGAAGCTACAAGAGACCCAAAAAAGTATGGCATAAAGCTTGGAAGGTATGTTGAATGGGGAGCTTCTCCAAGAGCGTCTATCGGCCTGTTTATTGGAGCAAAAACAGAGGCGTTATTGAATAACCGTGCATTTGTTACACCCCAGCATGTCAAGGATGTTGCTTATGATGTCCTGAGGCACAGGCTGTTATTAAATTATGAAGGCCAGGCAGAACAGATTAAGTCAGATGATATAATAACTGAGATTCTTTCTAAAGTGCCAGTGCCGTAAATCCTCCCCATTAGCACTTCAATGGGCAAAGGCCCACCCCGAACAAAGTAATATAGGAACATAAAATGGAGAAACTGAGAGTTGACTTAACAAAAGCAATTAAGTTACTGGAGATTGTCACAGAAGAGCTTTCAACTGCAGGGGTTACCGGCCAGTACAAGAGCGTGTTTAAGGGGAAAGGGGTAGAGTTTGACGGCTATAGGGTTTATGCTCCTGATGATGATATGTCATTGATAGACTGGAAGGCAAGCACAAGAGCCAAACAACTAGTAGTGAAGGAGTTTGTTGAAGAAAGGAACATAAATATCTTTTTCCTTATTGATGTCAGCTCCAGTATGGTTTTTGGCTCTACAGACAAGCTGAAGAATGAGTATGCTGCTGAAATTGTTGCATCTTTATCTCATGTTGCTTTGGAAGCAGGCGATAAGATAGGCGCTGCTTTATTCAGTGATAAAATAATAAAGAACATACCTCCAAGCAGCAGCTCCAATCAGTTCTATATCCTCTCAAGAACATTGGTTAACCCTACTTTTTACGGTGGAGGGTATAACATAGGGGAGGCCCTGAAATTCCTGAATAATTACCTGAAGGAAATGTCAATTGTCATGGTGATATCTGACTTTATAGGCCTAAAAGAAGGATGGGAAAGATACCTGGGGATTGCTGGAAAAAAATTTGATGTAATTGGTATGATGGTAAGGGATCCTAGAGACAGGTCTTTACCATCAGATAATACTAATATGTATCTTGCTGATCCCTTGTCTAAAAGAGAGATGATGGTTAATCCTCAATTAATAAGCAGGGAGTATAAAGAGCATGTAAAAAAAGAGGAAGAAAAGATAAAGGCTGTTTTTTTAAGCTCTGGGTGTAGTTTTATTAACATGTCAACAGATAAACCTTTTGCTACTTCAATAATCAATTTTTTCAAGAGGAGGCAAAGGAGAGCGAGATAAGATGTACCTGACATTCACTCACCCGGCTTATTTATGGTTTTTGTTAACTATACCAATACTTGCTTTTGTTCATTTTCTTACATTAGGGCATAACAGGAAAAGGGCATTAAAGTTTGCAAATTTTGAGGCTATAGCAAGGATAACAAAAAGGGAAGGTGCTTATCATCCATTAAAAGGCCCTACAAAAAACCAGAATATCTCTTTATTGATTATTAGGACAGCTATACTGGTCTCTTTGATCCTGTCGATAGCAGGAACGATATTGTGGTATGAGGGCCAAAGCTCTGATTTCGATTTTGTGATTGCAATAGATGCGTCAGCTTCGATGATGGCTGATGATTTTTCTCCAAACAGGCTTGTTGCTTCCAAAGAAGCTGCTTTGTCTTTCATGGATGCACTTACCTCAAAGGCAAGCATAGGGGTTGTGTCTTTTGCAGGGGTGAGCATTGTTGACCAGAAACCAACTGATGATATGTCTTTTGTAGAAACAGCAATAAGGAATATCAAGACAAACTCTGCTGGCGGAACTGATTTAGGGCAGGCCATTATAACTTCTTCTAATTTGCTGGGTGATGAGAGGAATAAAGCTGTTATACTTTTGACAGATGGGCAGAGCAATGTTGGGACTGCTCCTGAAAGAGGGGTTGAATATGCCAATAAGAACGGAGTGACAGTGCATACCATTGGTGTTGGCACAGCAGCTGGAGGCTCTTTTTTAGGCCTTAACATAACATCAAGGATTGATGAGGAAACTCTTGAAGGGATAGCTCTTAGCACTGGCGGAAGCTATTTCAAGGCTGCCAATAAGACTTCATTGTTTGATGCTTACAGGAATATTGCAACATCTGAAGAAAGGAAACTGTCTCTTGATCTTTCTGTGTTTTTACTTATAATAGCTTTTATTCTTTTGTTTTTGGAATGGGTTTTGGTTAATTCACGGTATAGGGTTATTCCTTAGATGTTTAATAAAAATATACCATAATATTTTTAATATACTCTAGAGTTCTAAAGAGTATGAGTTTACAAGAAGCTGTTGATATGTGGGATACAATTCCTTATTTAGTTCAAGGAATGTTAATATTTTCTGGTGTGGCCATAGGGGGGATAGTTTCATATAAATATATTAAAGGAAGGGTGGTAAGTAATAGGGTTTTTGGAGAATTGGATAGAATAAAATTACAATACTCTGAGAATTTAGGTACAGAACAATTGATTGACTTATATCAAAGATTAACAGATATCTATCCAACAGTAAGTATGTCAAGATTAATTAGAGCTAATAGAGGTCAAGAAACAAAAGATTTAATGGAAAAAATCGAAGCTCAGTTAACACCCACTATCAGAGCAGAGGTTAGGCAATCTACAGAAACTGCTGAATTTGGTGCGGCCAAAGTACATTCTTTAGAGCAACTTTCAGATACCTATGCAAGATCAGTTGGCAGGCAGGTTGAAAGATATAGACAGATAGCTCGTGATGTAAACCAAATGCTATCTTGAGTTCCTTGCCTGCTGAACAACAAATTTTATAAATAAATTCTGATTTACCATCAACAAAAAGAGGGAGGTAGTTCATAATGACAAAGAAATATGTCTATTCGTTCAAGGAAGGGAAACAGGAGATGAGGGCAGTGTTAGGTGGCAAAGGAGCTAACCTTGCTGAGATGACTAATTTAGGGATACCTGTGCCTCCTGGGTTTACAATCACAACAGAGGCGTGCGCTGAGTTCTATAAATTGGGAAAGAAGTATCCAGCTGGCCTACAGAAGCAGGTTGATGAAAAGCTAGAAGAGATTGAAAAGGATATGAAAGCTAAGCTTGGCGATGCTGAAGACCCGTTATTAGTAAGTGTAAGGTCTGGAGCAGCTGTTTCAATGCCAGGCATGATGGATACTGTGCTTAACTTAGGGTTAAATGATAAATCTGTTAAAGGCCTGATCAAAAAAACAGGAAATGAGAGATTTGCTTATGATTCTTACAGGAGATTCATAAATATGTTTGGAGATGTTGTAATGGGTGTTGAGCATAAGCACTTTGAAGAAGTTTTGCAGAAAGCAAAGGAAACAAAGGGTGTTGAGTTTGATACTGACTTAGATGCAAATGACCTAAAGAAAGTTGTTGAAGGATACAAAAAAGTAGTAAAAAAGCATGCAGGCAAGATGTTTCCAGAAGACCCTAAAGAACAGCTAAAGATGTCTGTAGATGCTGTTTTTAGCTCATGGAATATAAAGAGGGCAGTTTCTTACAGAAAGATCCATCATATTACAGGATTAGAAGGAACTGGTGTGAATGTACAGGTAATGGTATTTGGTAATATGGGGAAAGACTCTGGAACGGGTGTTTGTTTTACAAGAGACCCTTCAACCGGGAATAATAAGTTCTACGGAGAGTTCTTAATGAATGCGCAGGGTGAAGATGTTGTTGCAGGCATAAGAACACCAAGGCCATTAATTGAGCTGAAAAAGGAGATGGATGTTTGCTATGGTCAGCTTGTCAAGATAAGGGATGACCTGGAAAAGCATTACAAAGAGATGCAGGACATGGAATTTACGATTCAGGAAGGCAAGTTATACATATTACAGACAAGAACAGGGAAAAGAACAGCGCATGCAGCTGTTAAGATAGCAGTTGATATGGTGGAAGAAAAATTAATTGATAAAAAAACTGCTTTGTTGAGAGTTGAGCCAGACCAGTTAAACCAATTACTGCATAAGCAGCTTGATATGGTTGCAAAAGAAAAAGCTAATGTGATTGCAAAGGGTTTGCCAGCATCTCCTGGAGCTGCTGTTGGAGTTGCTGCTTTTACTGCTGAGAGGGCTTATGAGATGGCACAGGAAGGTGAAAAGGTCATACTTGTAAGGACAGAAACATCACCTGAGGATATTGAAGGGATGAATGCTGCACAAGGCATCTTAACAGCTCGCGGCGGAATGACTTCACATGCTGCTGTTGTTGCAAGGGGCATGGGTAAATGCTGCGTAGCTGGATGTTCAGACATCATAGTTAATGAAGAGACAAAACAATTTAGTGTTAATGATAATGTTGTAAAAGAAGGGGACTGGATGACTTTAGATGGGACAGCAGGAGAGGTTATTTTAGGCAAGGTTCCTGTTACAGACCCTGAATTATCAGGTGATTTTGGTACTTTAATGAAATGGGCAGATGAAGTAAGAAAATTAGGAGTAAGGACTAATGCAGATACTCCAAGAGATTCAAAAGTAGCTATAAAGTTTGGTGCAGAAGGAATTGGACTCTGCAGGACTGAGCATATGTTTTTTGAAGGCGACAGGATTAAGGCTGTCAGAGAGATGATACTATCTGATAGTTTAGAAGGTAGAAAAAAGGCTTTGGCAAAACTACTGCCTTACCAGAAAGCTGATTTTAAGGGGATTTTTGAAGTGATGGATGGAAAACCAGTAAAGATAAGAACATTAGATCCTCCGCTGCATGAGTTTTTGCCTAAGGAGGAAAGTGAAATAAAAGAGATAGCTAAAGAGCTTAATGTTTCTGTAGATAAATTGAAAGAGAAGATAAAGAGTTTGCATGAATTTAATCCTATGTTAGGGCATAGAGGATGCAGATTAGGGATTACTTATCCTGAGATTACTGAGATGCAGGCAAGGGCCATTATTGAGGCTGCCTGTGAAGTAGCTAAAGACGGAAAAAAGGTTTTTCCAGAAATCATGATACCTTTAGTTGGAAATGTGAAGGAATTAGTTAACCAGAAAGAAGTTGTAGTGAAAGCTGCAAAAGGGGTTATGAAAGAGACAGGAGTTAATGTTAAGTATGAAGTTGGAACAATGATTGAAGTGCCAAGAGCAGCTTTAACAGCAGATGAGGTTGCTAAAGATGCTGATTTTTTAAGTTTTGGCACAAATGATCTAACACAGATGGCATGCGGCTTTAGCAGGGATGATTCAGGAAATTTCTTAGCAGAGTATGTTGACAAGGGAATCTATCCAAGAGACCCATTCCAGGCAATTGACCAGACTGGTGTTGGCTTGTTAATGGAGATATGTGTTGAGAAAGCAAGAAAGGTAAAGCCAAAGATGCATATTGGAATCTGCGGTGAGCATGGCGGTGAACCTAGCTCAGTTGAGTTTTGCCATAATATTGGCCTGGATTATGTTAGCTGCAGCCCTTACAGAGTTCCTATAGCAAGGCTGGCAGCAGCACAAGCTGTTTTAAAATGCAAGAACAAATAGAAGAAGAAAAGATAACAATAGGCATTGATAAATCTATATGGGATGAGTTTAAAAAATATTGTGCAGTAAATGCTTTTAAGATTTCTAAGAAAATCGAGTTATTGTTGAGGGAAGAGATTGAAAGAGGGCCTAAAACAAGGGATTTGATTGACATTTTCAAAGATATAGTTGAAAAGCAGAAAGAAGGAGTTGTTCAAGAGGAAGTTGGAATGCCAAAAGAAGAATTTGTTCAGGAAGAAAAAATAAAACCAATAACGAAAGAACCAATAAAAGAACCAGCTGAAAAAATAGAATCAATAAAAGAAGAAATAAAGAAAGAACTAGAAGAACCAGCAAAAGTAATACCTTACAATGACACTTTAGAAGCATATAACATTGAACAGCCTGTTCCTGAGGATGTGAGGGAAGCTGTTAATAATGTAAAGCCAACAGTTAATGAAACAGACAACCCAAAGATGCTTGGGTCTAAGAGAGCTCCAACAATAGCTGAGCTGATAATGAAGAGGAAGGGTTGATTGTGACTACCAATAAGTAACTAAAGTAGAAAGGTTTATAAACAGGGAATAATTCTATTTTGCTTATGGATATTGAAGCATTAGTAAATTATTGTGAACAGATGGGGTATAGATACAAACAAACAGGCAGTGACCCATCTATTGCAATAATAGACCACCCACATGATTTTTTAGGTGAAGCAGGAGAAGAGGCAATTAAACACCTTGGTTTAATAGAAGTGATAGAACCCTCAAAAATTGTGCACGAAGGCTTAAGGCTTTGTACTTTGGACAAAAACGGGCGGATCTATATTAATTCTGATGTGAAGTTTTATGATGAAGATGAAAGAACAGATGAATTGTTTAGTGATTATGTTTTGGATTTTTATTTAGGCGCTGAATTATTGCACTATATTAGAGAAAATCCAATTACAGTTATAGGTCCTGAACTATCAGTTCATGAGATGAAAAGAATCTATTCTGAAGCACACAAAGTCCCTTATGAAACTGTAAGCTTTGAGGATGCAGCATTTGAATTTGATGACCATGTTTGCGAAAAAAGAGAAGTAAGATTTGCTAAGAGATTACTAGATAATGGTGCAGAAGTTGGGATTTTTGGAACTCATCACCTTAGGCCTGAATCAATATTATTTGAAGAATTAAATAAAAGAGAAAAATCTTATTTTACAATTTATCTGGGTTAAGTTCTGGTAAGTATCTAATCCCTATACTAATATCATTTTTATCATTTTAAGTATATTAGGATTTCTTATTATATTTTAGTTGATGATTAGCAAACCAAATCTTTATAAGTAAGTAGGATGGAATATAATTTATAGTTTGAGGTGTTTCAAATAGTTCCTATAACTGAATTACAATCTCTGGAAGACATAAACAAAGAGAAGTATCCTAAGAAAGATGCTTATGATGACCTTATGTTTGAGATTCAAAAACATCTTGTTGATATTAATGATTTGAAAGAGAAAAATAGTTCAAAAACTGTTTCTAAGATTGTTGATTTGTCAATTTTGACCGGAATGCTGGCTTTGCATGAAGGCGCCAGTAAAAAATTGTTTAATGAGAGAAGGGAGAAGTTTAAGTGAAAAACGCGCCCAGGAGGATTTGAACCCCCGACCCCTTCCTAGCTCCAGTGTGTAGGAGGGAAGTGCTCTATCCAAGCTGAGCTACAGGCGCATTAGAATAAAGAAAACTATTTCTGTTTATTAATCTTTTTAATTGGTCAATACGATTTAATTGTTACTATCATTACTTTTAATATTTTTATTAATTATTATTTATTTACTGATTTCTTTTTTATTGATTTTTTCCGTAATGGTAATTTATTTAAAACAAAAGGGCTTTTTCTTTTATAATGTACAAAATAAAAGAAACACCAGAGGATTTTGTAGTTAAAGAGATAACTAATGTAAAGGCTGAAGAGAAAGGGAGTTATTCTTATTTCTGGCTGAAGAAGAGAGATTACACTACAGTAAAGGCTGTTGAGAAGGTTGCAGAAAGGTTAAGGATTCCTGTAAAGAATATTGGTTTTGCCGGTTCAAAGGATAAACGGGCTGTGACAGAGCAGTTGATTTCAATAAAGAATTGTGGTGTTAAGGGTTTAGAATTGAAAGATATAAAGTTAAAATATTTTGGCAAAGGGATTAATCCAATATCACTAGGAGATTTAAAAGGCAATGAGTTTGTTATTACAGTAAAGGATTATGGAAAGATAAATGATAAGATAAGAGATATACCAAATTATTTTGATGAGCAGAGATTCTCAAAAAATAATGCAGAGGTTGGCAAGGCTATAGTAAAAAAGGATTTTAAGAATGCTGTTGAACTTATTCTTGAAAACAAAGGGGATTTTGAAGAAAAACTAAGAGGATACTTAAAACAAAAACCAACTGACTACATTGGAGCTTTAAGAAAGATAAATAAGAAGATATTGAAATTGTATATACATGCTTATCAATCCTATATTTTCAATGAAACGGTAAATCAATACTTAAAAATAAAAACTATCAACACGGAAAATATAATCAATAAAGAACTAACTATTGAAAAAGATATTATTAAAAATAAAATAAAAAAGAAAAAAATTCCTATTATTGGTTTTGGCAGTGAAATAAAAGATGAGGAAATTAAAAAGATAGTTGATGGAATCTTAGAGAAAGAAGGTATAAACTTAAGGGATTTTATCATTCCGCAGATTCCAGAGCTGTCCTCAGAAGGCATTGATAGGGAATTGTTTATTGATGTAAAGGATTTTAAGATTGTGGAGAAAGAAAAAGATAAGATTGTTTTGTCTTTTAGTCTGCCAAAAGGCGCTTATGCAACTATTGTGGTGAAGAATCTGTTTAATCTTTAGCTAGTGCCAACATTATGTCCCTGATCATTTCTTTTAGCCCCTGGTTGCTGTTGATTGTGACTAATAATTTCTCATTTTGGTAATATTTTACTAAGGGGGCAGTTACATTTCTATAGACATTTAGCCTGTCTCTTATTATCCTTGGAGTATCATCTTCTCTTATTACAAGCTTTGATTTGCATTTATTGCAGATTCCCTGTTTTTTTGGGGGGTTATTTTTGACATGGTAGACCATTTTGCATTTATTGCAGATTCTTCTACCTCCCAGCCTTTTAATTATGGTTTCGTCAGATGATTTTAAATAGAAAACTTTATTGACATGAACTATGTCCTCTAGAAATTTTGCCTGCTTTATGTTTCTTGGAAATCCATCCAGAATATAGCCCTTATCATCTAACTCGTCTAAGTGCGGCTTGATAAGCCTTTCAACAAGGATATTTGGAACAAGTTTTCCTTTTGAGATATATGGCCATATTTTTTTCCCCATAGGCGTCCTTTTTTCTGTTTCTTCCCTGAGAAGGTCTCCTGTTGAGATTAAGTGAATACCATATTTCTTGATCAGAAATTCAGCCACAGTTCCTTTCCCAGAGCCAGGAGGCCCTAGCAGTATGAGCTTCATAAAATATTTCTTTTAAGAGGCAGTATTTAAACTTTTGCAATCTGTTAATTAGAAGATAAAAAAGCCCCCGGGGAGAGTTGCACTCCCGACCTGCTGATGGCTTGCATATAGCTACAAGTTTCGACGATAAACTCAGCCGCTATAGCTACTAAGCCACGGAGGCACTGTTAAGATGAGTTTGAAAGTTATTTAAATAATTTATTGTTTTACTACAAGAAATCTAAGTATGGTTATTTTTTACACTCACACAGACAGGTATTTAGTGGGCATGTATGCCTGGTTTTTCCTGTACTGCCTTCAAAAAATAGGATTTCCGGCTTTTCTTCAGTCAGATTAAACATATGCTGGTGGAATCTCATCTTATTATAAAAGCATTCAATGGCGCACTTTCTTTTACAAACGCTGTCTTTATCTATGCTATGGGTTTCTTTATCTATACGCACATTTGAATAGACTGTTACTGGTATGTGCATAGCTAATTCTTAGTATTTTTTTCTAGATTAAATCATTAAAAATAGAAAATTTAATATAGTAGATGTAGTTACATTGTAACTACATTGAGAAAAACA
>Ga0187833_10005496_pt1 | contig 11962 bp, 8 predicted proteins | sample ETNtaG_37_FD_167968 | JGI IMG/M metagenome (GOLD analysis project Ga0187833, IMG submission 167968) | Marine microbial and viral communities from oxygen minimum zone, Eastern Pacific Ocean - ETNP2014_SV_400_PacBio MetaG (Illumina Assembly) | ecosystem: Environmental > Aquatic > Marine > Hypoxic... | reverse complement strand
CTAAGACAGTATTTTCACCTTCCCCACAAACCACTATATCGAAACACTCATTCTCAGACAGAACTTCCCTGGTCATTATCGTTGCATGCTGTCCACCAATAATTATAAGCTTTTCAGGAAAACACTCTCTTAGCTTCTTTGAAAGCTGTACAGCCCTGTTAAACATCGGAGTCAGAGAAGAAAGGCCGATCACCTTAGGATCCTTTGCCTTTATTGCGCTTATTATCTCTTCTTCCGACATTTGCAGAGATAATGCATCAATCACATCAACGTTATAGCCACTTTGACGAAGAAAAGATGCAATATAAGATATCCCCAGCGGAGGCAGAAACCCTCCCACATTCCCTACCTTTCTCTCCCCGTATCTTTCATATAATGTTAATGGGGGGAAGATAAATAATGCATCAAGTTTAGAATTATTACTCATGTCATAAAACTCAGCACAACCCGGTTCCTTTCTTGTAACACATGCTTAACCAACTATCTTAAACATATCCCTGTCGTTCAATAAACGATTATCAATGTTTCTTTTCTTCAACGCCCGTGGCAATAAGGGTATTGCCTTCAGGAATCCATATACAAACTCAGTCTGTCCTCTCAGGCACGCAAATAGCAGTCTTGGAAATAACAGCACTATATGTTCAAGTAAAAACATTGGAGATGAAATATTTTTCCACATAAAAAGGAACACATTTCTGAAGGTTATTACAAGTGTACCACTCACTCCAAAATTATCCTTAAAGCTTTCAGCACCTTTATGATATACCACACTCTCAGGCTGATAATAGCATTTGTAGCCCCTTTTCCATGCCCTGAAGCAAAGGTCCGCATCCTCAAGTCTACCTGGAAGATAAAGGTCATCATAACCTCCCAGTTCAAGAAACTTCTCCCTGTCAAATGCCCCGAATCCGGAAGCAAAGGTATAACTCTTCTCATTGGCCTGTTCACAATCTTCTTTGAAAGAGTTGTCAGAACCAAAAACACCATACTTCATATATATATAGCTCCTCCCGCCTTCATACCTGCCATCAAAGAAATATGATTTTGGACTTACCAGAAAAACATCTTCTTTCTTGAACAGTTCTATCAATGGGTCAACAAAATCATTTCTAACCTTAATATCATTATTCAGCAGTATTACTATGTCATCTTTTATAGATCTCAAAACATCATTATAAGAGCAGAGTACAAGGTTCTCTTTTGCTCCAACAACATCAACATCTGGAAAATTTAACCTCAGAAACGATACACTATCATCTGTGCTGACATTATCAATTACCGTAACTTTACAGGAATATTTCGATGTATGAGATGCTTCAATGATGGAAGGCAGGCATTCTGCAAGCAAATCTTTACCATTATAATTAAGAATGATGATGTTAACGGTGGGTTGAAAGGATTTCTTCACAGGTATTTAAACGTAATCTTTCTATCTCAACAATCCTTTTACCAATTCCTAAAACTTTATAAGCCTAATCCTATCAAATATTATTTCAATCTGATGATGAATTTTTCGGCTTCCACAGCAATTTTTTAGCTACTTCCAAATTTTCTTGATAGCATTTTATGCGAACTTTAACAAGGACCTTGGCCTCTTATCCTCTCTCTTAAATATTTTCAAGATTTTCATTTATTTTAGAATCCAATCTACTAAGCTAGAACATGTCCCCTCTTTTCCCAATGCTTTATTTTTCCAATAAGTTATACTTCAATATGCACCACAAAGCCACAAAACCATCTTTCCAGCCAATCTTTTTACCCTCATCATACGTTCTTCCCGCATATGAAATACCCACTTCATAAATCCTTAATCTTTTCTTAGCAAACTTTGCGGTAATTTCGGGCTCAAAGCCAAATCTGTTTTGCTTAATAGTTATATCTTTTATCACTTCTGATTTGAAAACCTTATATCCTGTTTCCATATCAGTAAGGTTGAGATTTGTAAACATATTGGAAATTAAAGTTAGTAGCTTATTCCCTGCATAATGCCAGAAAAAAAGTATCCTATGAGGCCCTTTGCCAATAAAACGAGAGCCATAAACTACATCAGCTCTCCCTTCTAAAATAGGTTCTAGCAGTATCGGGTATTCATCTGGATTATATTCTAAATCTGCATCTTGGATTATAACTATGTCTCCTTCTACAGACTTCAGAGCTGTTCGCACAGCCATACCCTTTCCGTAATTATTGGAATGAAGAACGATCTTAATGTCATCTTGACCGTTAAACTTATTATTAAGTAATTCACTTGTACCGTCTGTTGAACCGTCATCAACTATAATAATTTCTTTATCTAGATCTAACTTGCTAATTCTATTTACAACCTCACTTATAGTATCCAGTTCATTATAAACCGGTACAATAATGGATAGTTTCATGCTTATTTATGCCCCTATTTCAATATTATTAAAAAGTACTTTTACAGAATTCTTGAAATTCCTTATCAGGCTTACTCTTTACAACAAAATAAGTTAGTTTCAAAACAGCTACGAAGGAAATTAACACTAAATAAAAGGCAATAACAAAATGCGATAAATACCAATCCATAGTTATTTGTATAATAGCTATTACTGTTATTACATTCATCAAAACATGAATTTCTCCTAATTTGCGGAACCAGCTGAACATCATCCTGAATCTAGATTTGGATTCAGTTTGAATAATATCTGAAGTAGCAGTATTCACTTTTTTCTTAATCACCAGTTTTGGATACATTTTTATCCAGTGAAAAAAAGCCTTATATTGACAATCATAGATTAAATTCAAGACCAGTATGCCTGTTGCCGTTATTATTCCTAACAGAATATAAACCACCTCCAAAGTATGAGTATATACACTCCATCCAATCCCTATAAAGACTCCAATATGTATAATATGGTGTGTAATATAATCAAAGAATATACCTGTAACGCTTGACTGATTTCTGTAACGAGCGATTTGCCCATCAACGTGGTCTAAAAGATACCAAAATTGTAATAAGATTGCACCCCATAGGAAGTACACATTTGACTCAAAGGATAAGAAAACACAACCTGACATTCCCACAATCAAGGAAATAAACGTCACTCCATTTGCAGAAATAGGAGTATGCAATAGAAACCAGGTTAAAGGCAAAGCCATATCTCTCGTAATATTGCGTACCATCCAATTCCCCACGGTCTTGTAATTTGGCTTTTGAACGATTTTATTTAATTCTTTCAGAGATTCCACTTTCATCATCGATTTGTTTCAAACAATTGATTATTAAGACCTTTCTAAGTTTTCAACCTGAAGCTATTTGTCTTTTATTCCAAAAATAACACCTTTTGCAGAAAAATAAGTATTCAGAAAATATTTTATTCCTGTTATCATGTGAATCCTGAAGAACTTTATGCTTTTATATAATTCTATTGTAGCCAACAATCTGTATATGCGATTGTGTGGCAGTTTTATAAGAAAAACTACTATTTTCATTGGAATCGGTAATCTGACAAACAAAAAGAATAGATACTTTAAATTCAAAGTTTCATTATCAGAAAAGGACTTTGTTCTAGGAAGCATTTCTCCTATAATAATCTCATGTTCATTGTAGCCTTCCGCCAAATGCCCCACATCTTTTGATTTCTTGGTTAAAGACAACTTGGGAAACGGAACAAAGATATTACAATCCGTATAGCTGGCTCTGATAGCCCTGTTCAAAGTCAATGTCTCCATCATTTCATCAAACGATTCTGTTGGAATTCCAATTATGTTTGATGTATACATTTTTATTTTGTATTTATTTAAAAGACTGGCGGCTTCTTTTACTTCTTTATTAGTTACAGGTTTCTTCAAGATATCCCTTCTTATCCTTTCAGAACCTGATTCAAGCCCTATTTCAATCCCACGACAACCAACAGCCTTTAATAGTTTAACTTTTTCCTCATTAACCAAATCAAAACGCAGCAGAAAAGAGAATGGAAGGCCAACCAATTCTTTATATTTCTCACAAAATTCCTTCAACAAATCAAAATTAAAGCCAAAAGTTTCATCTGAAAAATGCACACCAAAAAGTGGGTATTTTTCTTTTACATCAAGTATTTCACTCATAACAGCATCTACAGATTTCACCCTCAGTGCCGGTATAGATTCCTTATACATTTCCATTCTTACGTGATTAAAACAGTAAGTACAAGGAAAAGGACAACCCCTTGATGCTACAAATCTTTTAGTACTGATATTTCTCATGAATTCGTATTTGTCATAATAAATGTCTCTGTCAGGAATTGGAAGGTCATCAAGATTTTTCACTGTAAGTGTCGGGTTATTACTAAATACCTTTCCATCCCTTTTCACACACAGCCCTGGAATACCGGTATAGTCTTCACGTTTCTTTATCTTTTCCATGAAGTCTAGTAACGGATATTCACCATCCCCGACGAAGTATACATCTACATCTGTATCTTGCAAACTCTCTGGATAATAACTTACATGGTGTCCACCCATTATGATTACCTTGCCAGGAAATCTATTTTTTAGAACTGTAGCAACACGGTAATATACATTGTGATTGCCGGTTAAAACAGAAAATGCAATTACCTCTGGGTCTGTCTGTTTCACATATTCAACATAATCCTTTGTATGTGAAAGCAGAATCAAGTCAACTGAAATTCCGTTCTGCTTCAAAAATGCTGATAGCGCCTCTATACCCAATAACTCTGCTATACCATTTTCCTGAATAAATAATATATCACTCATAGTTATATCAGTTTAGTTTATATAAAATAAAATCGTATTCATCCTGATATTTTCCCATCATCGAAACACCTCTACCCTCTTCACTCTGAAAGTAAGAAATAGGATCGTATTTCGAGCTGAATAAACCCTTACTATATGTATTTACCAGAACGTATTTAATATCATTTTTCTTTAAAAAAGCCAGCTTATCACTCTGCATATCATATCTTGTAAAGTTTCTGAATGTATTCTCTCTTATTGTATTATCAGGTAGATAAAAGACATTATTATCTCCAACAAGAAGGATTCTCTCATTATCTATGTTTTTTGCCTTTAGAAATTTCCCAACCCTGTAAGAATAGTCAAGATAACTTTCTCTCGATTTGCCTTTAAATACATGCTCAAAATCCTGATAAAAATAATAACCGCTCCATAATGTTTGAAAAACTAATATTGGAGTAATCAGAGCAAAAAATGCTTGTTTTATCCTTTTCTTCTTCCATAACATTCTTATGCCCAAGAATGATATGCACATATATAGTGGGAAAACCGGAAACAGAAACCTCAGCATCTGGTCTAGCATAAACCACTGTACTATAAACAACATAACAAATAATTGTATTATCCAGTGCTTTTCTTTTCTAAAGAAAGTATAGACAAAAAATGGTAACATGATTATATACAAAAATCCTGTCCTCTCTCCCCCAAACAGATCCTGTCTAAATGTCAAATCAAATGGAAGCATGATAAAATTCAGAACTCCCGTTCCTGCACCATTATCATGTCCCGTTCCAGCGTGAATAAGACGTCCCAGAAATGTCATTTTTTCCGTAGGTACAGGGGAAGGGAAACCAGAACCAAACAGGTTGTATCCAAATGGAAAGAGCGGGTTCCCGGACTCAAGGTATGACCTTAAATACCAAGGGCAACAGAATACCAGGCAGACTGCAAGAAACAGGCCGATATCGCAAAATCTTCGCCTACCGGATCCTTTCAGCACCATTACTATCAGAACAGAAGCAAATACAATAATAGAGGTGTATTTACAGGATAGTGCACCAGCACAGGAAACAGCGGCAATACAAAGATGTATTCTCTTCTCCTCTATATAGTATCTATGTATGAAATAAACCATAGAAACTGTACACAGTGTAACTGTCAAATCAACATACGTTGCCGCCGAAAAGAAGAAAAAAGCAGGTGTAGCAAAAACGAATACAGCACTAAGAAAAGACAAAACTGTACTCTTCGTCAAGCTCTTAGTTAAAAGAAATGTAAGTATCCCCAATAACAAATATACGAAAAAAGAAAAAAACTTGGCTGTCGGAATGCTATTAAAATAAAGTCCGAATGTCAAAAACATCTCAACAAGCTGTGGCCAAAGTGCATGTTCTGAAAAGGGAACTCTAAGAATATATCCAGCATTGACGTATTGTTTTGGCAGATACAAATGATATACAAGTGAATCACCAAGTATCCTCGTTCCAAAAATCCTCAAAAATGTAAATAACAATATGACTGAAAGACAAATGCTATAAAACACAAATTTCTTAGCACAATAAAATCTAAACAAATATTGTTTCCCTATCACTCGCAATTGTTGAAAATCTCTTAAAAAAAAGAAAATCAACAACAAGGGCAGGCACAAAAAAAATATGTTCAAACTGATAAAATAGCCTGTCAAGAAAACATACATGGAATACGCCACAATGCCCAGAACAGGAATTGACGAATAATAAAAAACATTGTCATCATGAGTTATTTTATTTAATATATAATGCAAGAGAAGCCCCATACAAAGTATATTTATGATTAATATAATACTGGAAACAAAGAAAACAAGAATCATCATAATATTTAGAATAATAGTAGTATAGCTGGTAATATAAAGTCTATCTAATTTCTCTTAAATCAAAAATCACAACATCATCCTTTTCTAATATCAATCTATACCGCTGCATTAAGCAATTAAGTAGAATGGGATTTTCTTTTAAGACTTCTTTATCTGCAACAGTAAAAAACTCCGCCCCTTGCTGCCTAAGTCTTTCAAGCCTTTCAACAGCACTGCCAATGCTATCTTGATAAAATCTAACAGGAGTGGGCATATTGTCACGTATGTCAAATGTCCACCCTACTCTATTGCAATAATGAAGAAAGTCTACGGAACTCCCATGTAAGGCAATAATTCTTGAATGTTTGGGAACAATTTCCTTTACATAGGATGATGCCCTTAATACATTCCTGTCTTCTGCAGGCGTAATAAATGCTGGAGCAAGAGAATGTCTCATGGCAAGAATAATTATCAATCCAAGCATCACATATACAAAACCACGTATACCATTTCTATCCATAAGTTTTGCAAAGCCATTACCCGCCAATATACAAATAACTGGTACGAGTGGTATATAGTAAAAGTCAAACTCATAAAACTTTCTTGGTGCCACAAGGAACATAGAAACAAAAGCGGCAAGATATAGTATAATAAACACACGCCTCTCTTTCGGTGATATGAAGAATATACCTAAACATGCCATTATAACTCCCACTGGCGTTACAGCTTTAGCCATTAATGTATCTATACATGTCTTGTAGAAATCCAGTCTAAAGAGAACAGGATCAGGGAAATTATGTGTTACATTAAATACTACGAGGTTATCCTGTAAACTTGTTATTGCATTATATTCCCTGGCAGCATGTGACGCGTATATCTGCCATGTGATAACAACTGAAAGTGCCAGAATGAAAAAAATGTAAGGTTGTCTATTTCTCCAAACATTCCAATTATATTTATTAAAAAAAAGATAAACCACAGGGACCAGATAAAAAGAGTAATACATTCTCAATGCGATTGAAAAGGCAACCAGAATTGCCGAGATAATCAGAAATCTATCCCCACCTTCCTCACGCCACTTAAAGAGATAATATAACGACCAAATTAATAAACATAGGGCAGGTACCTCTAGAAGAAATGACTGTCCATAGACAATTAATAATGGAGAGAATAAGAATAAAATCAGTGACCAGAATGCTGCAGATTTATTTTCGGACAAAGCAAAGACGACTTTATATAATGGATACAGGCATAATAAGTAAAACACAACAGACAGCCCCCTGCCCCATGTTTCAATTGAAAATCCAGTGATCTTGCAAAGAATTGCAACGAATGTAACAGTAAGCGGCAGATCACCCAGAAAAGGCCGTTGTCTGCCATTACCAATAAATTTTGTTAAAGGCAATGAAGGGTTTATTCCGTCTTCAATAAAGTTACTCACAACTGTGGCATAGAATGTCTGGTGTTGAGCAAAGTTACCCAAAAACTCACGGTTCACCCTGGCCAGCCTGAGACCTGCTCCGACCACCACAATTAATACTAGTAATACTATTAACTTCTTATTCATCCAATTAAGGAGATATTAAACCCCATAGAAATCCACAAGTTTCCTAACTATCTTTGTCACAAGGATAATCTCGTTATTTTCCAATCTGGGATAAAGAGGTATAGATAATATCCTCTCTGAAATGAATGCTGCCCCAGGAAGATCTTCACGTTTAAAGTTAAATCTGTCTTTGTAGTAATGTTGAAGATGTAATGATGTAAAATGAATTCCACTGCCTATGTTTTCATCTTTCAAGGCCTGCATAAACCGGTCTCTATCTATTCGGAGCTTATCACGTTGTAGTTGAATAACATAAAGATGTCTGGCATGTTTTATAGAGTAAGCCACATCCATTGGAACAGCTATTTCAGAGATATTCTTGAAATGACTATCATAAATATGAACGATCTCTTCCCTCTTCTTAATAAACCCATCCAGTTTCTTAATCTGGTGTATCCCGATTGATGCCTGAAGGTCTGTCATATTATATTTGAAACCAGGCATTATGACTTCATGGTGTTTAATCGCTCCTTCCTGCATATATCTCTTCCAGGCATCGGAAGAAATACCGTGAAGGCTTAATATTCTTATCTTTTCTGCCAGTTTTTCATCATCGGTAACAACCGCACCACCTTCGGCGGTTGTCATATTCTTGATAGGATAGAAGCTGAAGCAGGTTGCATTGCTTATGGAACCAATCTTTCTCCCTTTGTATTCGGCCCCTATTGCATGTGCCGCATCTTCAATCACGACAAGATTGTGCCTTTCTGCAATCTCACCAATCTTATCCATATCACATGGTTGACCTGCCATGTGGACAGGAATAATAGCCCTGGTCCTGCTTGTGATCTTTTCTTCAATCTTCTCCGGATCTATATTTAAACTGTTTCTGTCTACATCAACAAAGACCGGAGTTGCACCACAGTGAACAATAACATTTGCTGTTGAGGACCAGGTGACAGGGCTTGTAATAACCTCATCACCTTCCTTAATACCTGAAGCGACAAGAGATAAATGTAATGCCCCTGTGCAGGAATTCAAAGCAACACAATGCTTTGCTCCAACATATTCTGCGATCATACCTTCCAATTTATTGGCCTTGGGACCTGTCGTTAACCACCCAGACCTCATTGTATGTAATACTTCTTCCTCTTCCTCATGTCCTAGTTTGGGCAGGTTAAATGGAATAAAATGATAACTTAGATGTTCACCGCCTTCTATTACCGGAGTCTTTAGTTTATTCTGGAGCAGCTTTATGTTGTAATATATATCCTCATCACCAGTTTTAAATTCACCTCTCTGAAAAGCATGTAAAATCTCTACAATTCCATCTTTAACCGTTTTCTTGGTTTTAAATCCAAGAACCTTATTTATCTTGTCAAAGTTCACTTTGTAACTTCTCCTGTCTGCACCTACTTCAGCAACTTCAACCTCAATCTCCGGTATGCATTTCTTTACTTCCTTGGCAAGATCTACTATTTTGTAATTTAGGCTATTCTCACCTACATTGAATATCCCTCCTCGAATAACATCTTCACCCGCCTCTAACACTGTCACAAAAGCCTCTGCTGAATCATCAACATGCAAGAATGGTCTCCACTGATCACCTCCACCCAAAACAATTACCTTCTTATCAACAAATGCGTGTTTAGTCATGATGTTTACAGACAAATCAAATCTCATTCTTTTAGAGTAACCGAAAAGAGTAGCCTGCCTTAAGATTGTCGGACAAAAACTTGAATCAGCCATTTTGAGAAGTTCTCCCTCCACCTTAACCTTTGATTCAGCATATCTTGTCAATGGATTCAAGGATGCATATTCTGAAAGATCCTCACCGTCTCCCTGTCCATATACACTGCATGAGGCACCAAAAATAAATCTTGAAACGTTGTTCTTCTTTGCAATATTCGCTAGTTTTATCGGTGCGATAAGATTAAACATGTCGGTCATTTCAGGCTCCACATCACAACTGGGATCATTAGCCAGCTCAGCCAAATGAATAACAGCATAACAATCTTTAATCTCCTCAACATACTTATCTATATATGCTGTATTAGCAGTTATTAGTTGAAAGTCTTCATTCCCAAGCATGGTCTCAATCGACCTCTTACCATAATAAAGGTTATCAAAACATTTAACCTTATAACCTTTATTAATAAGTTTCTGGCACACAATTGATCCAAGATAACCCGCTCCCCCAGTAACAAAAATTGTCTTTTTCATTCTTTAAGTTCTCCCTTTACAAATAGATCCTGAACGCTCATTTATATTCATAAAAATGGCCTTCATCGAAAATTTTCTATGTCGATGCAGATCGGTTCGTGTATATACTGTAAGTTTTGCTATAAGCACTTATACGCAGGCGTAATACTATTTACTGCTATCTCTCTGGAAAACTGTTCCCAGAATGTAAAATCTCTTTCATATTGCTAAACAACAATTATGTTGACAGAAGGAGAAATGTTTAATTTTGTTAACTTAAACAAATGAATATGTAAATTCTCATTATGATATATTCTGCGTGTATTGGCCTGAACTTTCTGGAATGATATCTCTTGTAACATTAACTAATAGAAACTACAAGTTACAATCAGTTTTTGAGATATTACCTGCTTTTAAGCACAACATTACAGCAATATAACACATTGCAATCCCTTATTATCATGATACTATTCTTCATCAAAGGGAACAACCTCACCTTCCTTTATCTCTATTCTGCGTAAAACCTTCCACAGGAACCAGCATTTCCAAATATCCCTAACTGAAGCCAGAACTGTATTTATTTTTCCACCTTTAGCCTTACCTGCTTTTCTATCCATATGCCTCATCTGAACCTCTTTAATCTTCAAACCATTATAATATGCCTTGATCACACATTCTGGATTTGTAAATGCACTTTTCGAATCAAATTTTAAATCCTTCAGAAAGCTCCACCTTAAAAGAGTGGTATTTTGAAAATCATGCAATGGCACTTTAAATAAAAATCTTATAAGATAATAATTAACTACCGAGTTTAGTCTCCTGTATGGACTTTTATATGTATTGGATCTCCTGCTCATTCTTACGCCCTGGACCACATCATAGCTGTCTAAATATTTAACAAAATCCATCAATTTTGTTGTGTCCAGAAACATGTCTACTGTATTCCAAAACACTATATCCTTACTTGCATGCTTGTGACAAGTCCTTATGCTCATGCCATACTGTAGATTCATTTCATGTTTCACTATTTTTAGACAAGGGTATTTTCTTGCACAGTCCTGCATAATCTCCCAGGTTCTATCAGTACTGCCATCGTCAACCAGAATGATTTCAAAATCATCAGACACTCTGCTCAAGTGAGTTATTGATTTCTCTATAAATTCCTCAACAAGGCTCTCCTCATTAAGAGCCCAGCTCCATAATGAAAAACTGTATTTAGAAGTATCCCAGGAATCCATATGACATTTGATCCAGAAAGTATAATCAGACCTTCAACACATATACTTCCTGCAAATAAATTATTTATGCTTCCATATTAATATTCTGAGTACTAAAATATACGGTCATTACCGCTTCAGTATTCATCTTATAACCACCATCAATCTTCCTTCTTTTTTCTCCTACCCTCAGCCTCTTCAAGAACCTTCCAGTAATTGTGGTTCCATGACCTATATGGATAATCTGTACAGTTCCTGCACATTTCAATCTTATCAAATTCTCTGTCGATATGGTACGACCTCCATTTGCTGAATTTCTCACCCGTCCATATCTCTTCAATGGTATTCTCAAGGATATTACCCATAATTTCATCAAAAGCTATATCATATCCACAAAAACGAACATCCCCTGAAGTATCAATATTCAACCTTTCGAATGGAAATGGACAGGGAACCCTTTCTTCTGAGTTC
>Ga0187833_10005495_pt1 | contig 11962 bp, 10 predicted proteins | sample ETNtaG_37_FD_167968 | JGI IMG/M metagenome (GOLD analysis project Ga0187833, IMG submission 167968) | Marine microbial and viral communities from oxygen minimum zone, Eastern Pacific Ocean - ETNP2014_SV_400_PacBio MetaG (Illumina Assembly) | ecosystem: Environmental > Aquatic > Marine > Hypoxic... | reverse complement strand
TTTTCACTTATGTTTGTTTGAACTGTATTAGGAATTTCTAGAGATTTATTGTTAGATTTAGATAAAGAGCTTATATCCGCTTTATTTTGATTTTCTAAATTTTTTGTTTTTCTAGCGTCCAATTTAACATCGATAATTTCAAACTTACCATCTTCTCGTTTATCTAGTTTTGATAGCTGATCTTCGTTTAACTCATCCAGATAATGTTTAACCTTAAAACTACACGTGTAATAAGTTTCAACTAAGTATTTTGCCATATTTTAGCGCCTCGAATTAATTTTTTTTTAAGAAAAGGACTTATTCATGGTATATACCAATTCATAATTAAGTCTAATTTTTTTTTTACAATTAATAATTGTGTTGAAAATTATTTTTTATAGATAATATGGTCATCCATAATGTTAATTTTATTATGAACTTTTTAAAACAAATATTTACATGGTGGCATCGACAGACAATAGGAACAATGATTCATACTTTTTTTTCAGGCAAACTAAAAGGAATTGATGAATTTGGTAATAAATATTATGAAAGTAAGCTTGGTAAGAGATGGGTAATATACAAAGATACTGTTGAAGCTTCCAATATTCCTCCAAATTGGTACTCTTGGATTCATTTTATAAGTAATAAACCACCGAATCACAATCAAAGAAAATATGCTTGGGAAAAAAAGCACGTACCCAATTTAACCGGCACAAATGAAGCCTACAGACCAAAAAAAATAATTGAAAGCAAAATTATCAAAAAAAAATATGAATTTTGGAAAGTATAGTATTTATTTATTTTTTTGTTTTTTTTTATACTTAAACTATTCTTTTAGTGAAACAAGATCTAATATAAAAATTCAAGATTTAGATGAACTACCGTCTACGTATGAAGAAATAGAAAATTTTTTAGAAGAAGACAGTACTAATCAAAAAATATTGGAACAGGTAAAATATAAAGAGCCTAAAAAATTCGATGATGAAATTATTATTGTTGAAATAAAAGCTTTAGATAAAATTACAGCAAAAACTTCTACATTAAGTATTAAATTGGGTGAAGAACAATATTTTGGTAGTTTAAAAATTAAACCTTTGCGATGCAAAGCCTCAGATATTGATCGGGCTCCTGATACAGTTGCTTATTTACAAGTAATTGACACATTCGATAAAAAAAATGACCAAGTTTTTGTATTTAATGGGTGGACTTTTGCATCTAGCCCAACACTAAGATCTTTAGACCATGCAATATATGATTTATGGTTATTGGGTTGCGGTAATATTTAGTAAAATTTTTCTTGATTTAACCAATTAACATTAAAGTTTGATTTAATAAATTTCTGATGTCTCAAAATTTTTTTATCAAGGTCAATTGTTGTAGTAACACCTTCTATAACAAATTCATCTAAAGACCTAAGAGTCCTTTGAATTGCCTCAGTTCTATTTCTGCCGTGACAAATTAACTTACAAATTAAACTGTCATAATAGGGCAAAATTTTGCATCCTTGAAATATTGCTCCATCAATTCTAGTTCTAAATCCAGAAGGCTGATGACAAACACTAATTGTTCCAGGGCTTGGCTGAAAGTTTTTGCTAGGATCTTCCGCATTAATTCTACATTCTATAGCATGACCTCTTGTGATAATATCTGTTTGATTTAAGGTGGTATATCCTTTCGCCGCTATACTGATTTGTTCTTTTACAATATCAATGCCAGTTACAACTTCTGAAACAGGATGTTCTACTTGAATTCTGGTATTCATTTCTAAAAAATAAAATTTTCCGTCATCATATATAAATTCAACTGTTCCAGCTCCTTCATATCCAATTTTTTCAACCATTTTTACGGTTTTGGACAAAAGATCTTTTCTTACCTCGGCATTTAAAATAGGACTAGGAGATTCTTCAATTAATTTTTGATATCTTCTCTGAACGGAACAGTCCCTTTCTCCAAGATGAATTGTTTTATTTTTATCAGAAAGAATTTGAACTTCTATATGTCTCGGGTTGTTGAAATATTTTTCAATATAAACTTCATCATTATTAAAATATTTTTTTGCTTCATTTTTTGCTTCGTTCATAGCATTTTCTAGTTCTGATTCTTTTGTTATTATTTTCATGCCTTTTCCACCACCACCACCTGATGCTTTGACTAAAACGGGAAAGCCAACCGATGAACAAATTTTTTTGGCTTGATCTAAAGTAGTTATTCCTTCTTCAGAACCTGGGATTATCGGTAAACCGTTTTTAGATGCAATTTGTTTAGCTTCAATTTTATTTCCCATGCTTTTAATTAAATGAGGTTCTGGTCCTATAAATTTTATTCCATGTTTGATTACCATTTCTGCAAAATTATAATTTTCCGATAAAAAACCATATCCAGGATGTACAGCTTCCGCGTTAGTTAAATCTACTGCCGATAATAAAGCTGCAATATTTAAATAACTATTTTGAAGTTGATGAGATCCTATACACACACTTTCATCCGCAAGCCTTACGTGCATTGAGTCATGATCTACATCAGAATGAACCGCTACAGTTGAAATACCCAATTCTTTACAAGCTCTAATTATTCTAACTGCAATTTCTCCTCTATTTGCGACAAGAATTTTTTTAAACATTAATCTAATAATACCAAAACTTGTCCATATTCAACTGGCTGACCATCTTTTATGCATATTTTTTTAATAGTTCCATTTATGGGAGAAGGAATATGATTCATTGTTTTCATAGCTTCAACTATCATAACGGTATCACCTTTTTTAATTTTTTTTCCAACCGAAACAAAAGGCATAGCTCCTGGTTGAGGAAACAAATAGGCTGTTCCAACTATAGGACTTTTTATAACTGCTTTAGAGTCAACAATTTTTTCTGTAATTGGATCATTATCGTTAATAATCTCATTATCCTTTAATGATTTTTTGAGATCTCCTAAAACTTCTATTAATTTTCTTATTATTTTTTTATCTATTTCCATTATTTAGTAATTCATGCATTGCATTTATGGCTAAAATATATCCATTTGTTCCTAGTCCACAAATTATTCCGGTTACAACATCACTTATCATAGATTTTTGTCTAAATTCTTCTCTTTTATATATGTTTGATATGTGTAGCTCGATGCTAGGTTTTTTAAAAATAACTAAAGCATCACGAATGGCAACCGAAGTATGAGTGTATCCAGCAGCATTGATTATCAAAGCATCAAATTTTTTATTTGATTCTTGTATTAAGGAAACAATTTCACCTTCAATATTTGTCTGCTTAAATGTTAATTCAATGTCTTTATTTTTGGCATAATCTTGACAATTTCCTTTTAGTTCTTCAAAAGTTGTTTTTCCGTAATGATTTTCTTCTCTTTTACCTAAAAGATTGAGATTAGGTCCATTTATAATTAATATTTTTGTTGTCATGGATTATAATATTTAAATAAATAAGTCTTCTTTATGAATAACTTAAAAAAAATCAAAATTCAATTAAATGGTAAAAGGTATCAAATAAAGAAGGGATGTAGTCTCAAGGAATTGTTGAGAATATTAAAGAAAAATAATAATAAAGTGGCTATTGAAATGAATGGTGAAATAGCAGACAAAAAAAAATACAATAAAATATTTTTAAAAAAAAGCGATAAAATCGAAATTGTCCAATTTATTGGAGGAGGATAAGATATATGAAAGATGATTTTATAATTGCTAAAAAAAAATTTATATCTAGATTAATTGTTGGAACAGGAAAATATAAGAATTTTCAACAAACGGCGGACGCAATAAAAGCATCAGGTACAGACATGGTAACTGTAGCTGTCCGTAGGGTTAATATTACTGATAAAAAAGAACCAACTTTAATGGATTATATTGATCCTAAAGAAATCACATATCTTCCGAATACTGCCGGTTGTTATAACTCCCATGATGCACTTAGGACATTAAGATTAGCAAGAGAAATGGGAGGATGGAAATTGGTTAAATTAGAGGTATTAGGTGACAAAAAAACACTGTATCCAAACATGATAGAGACAATTAAATCGACTGAAATATTGGTTAAGGAAGGATTTAAAGTAATGGTTTATTGTATAGATGATCCAATTATGTCAAAAAAATTAGAAGATATTGGCGCATCTGCAATTATGCCATTAGCTGCACCTATTGGTTCAGGTTTAGGAATTCAAAATAAAATCAATATAAAAATAATTAAAAAACAATCTAAAGTTCCAGTAATTGTAGATGCTGGCGTCGGCGAAGCTTCTGATGCAACTATTGCTATGGAATTAGGATGCGATGGTGTTCTAATTAATAGTGCAATAGCAGAGGCCAAGAATCCATTATTAATGGCCGAAGCGATGAAATTTGCAGTTATCGCAGGAAGAAAATCTTATTTAGCTGGTAGAATGAAAAAAAGAGAATTTGGAAATGCTTCGTCACCAAAAAATAATTTAATTTAAGTTTCTGTTCTCCACTTTTGGTTTCATATTAAAATTTCTGTTATTTTCTTTTTTATATTTATTTCTATATTTTGTATAAGGTTTTATTTTTTTTCTTTGTAAATTTTTCTTTAAATATTTTCGATTATCTTTAGAAGAAAATTTTTTATAATTTAAATTTTCAATAGCTTTTGTTTTATGTTCTAAGCTTTTAACAATTTTTTTATTTTTATTTAATAGTTCAATTTTATATTCAGGAATTATTAAAGAATTATCATCAGTAAAATTGATTAATAGCTTATGTTTCTTTTTACAATATGACAGTTTTTCGTCAAATTTTTTTTTTATCGTTTCACTGACAACTTCTGAAACTTTTATGTTAACATTTTTAATTTTATTAGAAATTGCTTGTTCTTCAGCTAAATTAAGTATTTTACACGCAAAAGAATCCAATGTAAGTACAATATTCCACTGCACTGAACTTTCCCTTAATCTTTGTCTAGACATTTCTAATAGACCAAAAATGCTTATTCTACCAAATTGCACTCTTGCACGATCACTCTTAAAATTATCTCTTAATCTTTTTTCCACTGTTCTTCTGTTATTAAAATTGAACATATCAATAAAATCTATGATTATTAATCCAGCTAAATCTCTAACTTTAATTTGTCTTGCTATTTCATCTGCAGCTTCTATGTTAGTTGCTAAAGCCGTTCTTTCCACATTGATTTCTTTTGTAGATTTTCCAGAATTAATATCGATAGAAACTAATGCCTCTGTTGGATTAATTACTACATATCCTCCAGATTTCAGTTTTATTATTGGTTCAAAAATTTGATTTAAATTTTTTTCAATTCCTTCTTTATAAAATAAAGGAATATTTCCTCTATATTTTTTAATATATTTGACATTTTTTGGCATTATCAGTTTCATAAAGTTTTTTGCTTTTTGATAGCCCTCATTTCCCTCTATAATTATATTTTTCGTGTTTTCATTATAGATATCTCTGATTGCCCTTTTAATAATATCGCTTTCTTCATGTACTAAAGCTGGAGCTATAGAATCTATTGCCCTTTTTCTTATTTCTTCCCAAATTTTAATTAAATTTTCAAGATCAGAATTTATTTCATTTTTTGTTTTATTAGCTCCAGCAGTTCTCACAATTAGACCCATTTCTTTTGGAATTTTTAATTCATTAAGTATGTTTCTAATTATTTTTCTGTCATTTGAATTAAAAATTTTTCTAGAGATTCCACCTCCTTTGGGTGTGTTAGGCATTAATACAGTATATTTTCCAGCCAATGAAATAAATGTGCTTAAAGCAGCACCCTTTTTTCCTCTTTCATCTTTCAAAACTTGAACCAGTATAATTTGATTTGGCTTTATAACTTCTTGAATTTTGTATTTTTTTGAACCAAAACTTTGCCTTTTTTGATTTTTATAAAATTTTTTTTCTATATTTACAGCTTCATTGATGTTTTCATCGATTACCCTTTTAATTGGATTTAATTCATTATTAGCTGGATTTAATTCTTCAGTGTTAATTATATTCCCATTATTAAATTCATTTTCATTATTACGAAAATCTTCTTCGAGTTGTTTACTTTCCTCTTTTAACTTTTCTCTTAACTTTTCTTCTTTTTGTTTTAGATTTTGAATATCGCTTTTGGGAATTTGATAATAATCAGGCTGAATGTCATTAAACGCTAAAAAGCCATGACGCTCCCTACCAAAATCAATAAATGCTGCTTGTAAAGATGGTTCTACTCTAGTTACTTTTCCTAAATAAACATTGTTTTTAATGTGTTTACTTTTATTGCTTTCATACTCATAATCTTCAATGTTTTCTTCAGACTTAAGTACAACTCTAGTTTCATTTGGATGCGAAGCATCAATATATAAATTTCTTCCCATAATTTTATAAATATATGTTTAATCATTTTTTCATTTTTTTTAATCTTGTCTTGCTGTATTTTTATATAATATTTACTGGGTAAGTTCTATAATTTAGTAATAAAACAGCTAAATTAGTGCTCTTTTGCCTAAAGAAAGTCAAATTTGTTTAATTAATTTTAGAATGTTTGGATTTATCAAAAAAATAACAATAGTTGTATTATCATTGCTTCTCCTATTTTTTGTGACCATATTCGTGATTTTATGGATTTTTTCAAATGACTTACCAAATTATAAGTTTCTATTAAATTATGAACCTCCTGTTTCAAGCCAAGTACATGCCGGCGATGGTCAGCTCATTGCTGAATTTGCTCTTCAAAAAAGACTATTCGTACCTTTTGAAGTAATTCCAAAAAATGTTATTAATTCTTTTCTTTCAGCAGAAGATAAAAATTTTTTTAAACATCCTGGTGTTGATGCTAAAGGAATAACAAGAGCTATAATTAATAATTTAAAGAACTATCTAAAATCTAACAGATTAGAAGGTGCATCTACCATAACACAACAAGTAGCAAAAAATTTTTTACTTTCAAATGAAGTAACTTTTAAAAGAAAGTTTAAGGAAGCAATTTTGGCATTTAGAATCGAAAGAGCTTTATCCAAGGAAAGAATAATGGAATTATACTTAAATCAAATATATCTTGGTCAAGGAGCGTATGGTATAGCAGCTGCAAGCTTAGAGTATTTTGACAAACCCATAAATAAATTAGAATATGAAGAAGCTGCACTGTTGGCGTCTCTTCCAAAAGCACCAAGTAGATATAATCCATTTAGATTTAAAAAACTTGCAAAAAAAAGAAGAAATATTGTTTTAAAAAATTTGTATAAAAATCAATATATTTCAATAGATGAATATACAGAATTAATAAAAAAAGATATCAATCTTAGAGCTAGGAAAGTTAAGCTCCTTGAAGAAACAAATTATTATTCTGAGGAAGTGAGGAGAATTTTAAAAGAACAATATGGATTCAATAAATTATATAAGGACGGTTTTTCTATAAGAACTCCTTTGAATCCATTTTATCAAGTTCAAGCTGTAAAAGCTTTAAGAGAAGGTCTAGAGCTTTACGACCGCAGACATGGATGGAGAGGTGTTTTAACGAATAAAAAAAATGATTCAAATTGGTTTAATTCAGTATCAAATTTTAAACTTGAAAAAAGTCTTAATTGGAAAATTGCTAAAGTAATTAAAATAAATGAATTTTCCGTTGATATTGAAACTGAAGATAAAAAAGTTGGAAAAATAAATTTTGAAACAATAAATTGGACAAAAAAAAATTTCAAAAAACTATTTAAACTAGGTGATATAATTTATGTTAAAAATATCAAAAAAAATCAATGGGAATTAAAACAAATACCAAACGTTAATGGTGCAATTGTTGTAATGGATCCTTTCACAGGAAGAGTTTTATCTTTGGTTGGCGGATTTAGTTATAATTTAAGTGAATTTAATAGAGCTACACAAGCGTTTAGACAACCAGGCTCAGCTTTCAAGCCTTTTGTTTATGCTTTAGCTTTAGAAAATGGGTATACTCCGTCAACTTTAGTGTTAGATGCTCCTATGGTTATGGATCAAGGTACAGATTTAAAGTTATGGAAACCCCAAAATTATGGAAAAAAATTCTACGGACCCTCCACTTTAAGAACTGGATTAGAAAAATCTAGAAATTTAATGACGGTAAGAATCGCTTTAAATATAGGCTTACAAAAAATTACTGACTTAACAAAAAAACTCAATATTTATGAAAATCCAGAAGAATTATTATCCATTTCTTTGGGATCTGCTGAAACTACACTACTAAAATTAACATCAGCTTATAGCACTTTCGTTAATGGGGGAAAAAAAATAGTTCCTATCATGATTGATAAAATTCAAAATAGAAGAGGCAAAACAATTTATAATTCTGACAAAAGGAAATGCATAAAATGTGAACAAATATCTTATCTAAGCGATCAAATACCTAAAATTGAAGATAACTTTGAGCAAGTGATTAGTTCTGAAACAGCATATCAAATGATATCAATGCTTGAGGGTGTGGTTCAGCGTGGCACAGGAAGAAAATTAAAAAACCTAAACCTAAATTTAGCTGGAAAAACAGGAACAACAAATAATAATACTGATACATGGTTTATAGGTTTTACATCAAAACTTATCGTTGGAACCTATGTAGGTTTTGATGAACCTGCCTCGTTGGGAAAATATGAAACAGGTGGAAAAATAGCTCTGCCAATTTTTAAAAAATTTATCCTTAATAGTATTTCTAAACAAGAAGCTATACCCTTTAGGGTTCCAGATGGTATAGTAATGATGGTTGTTGATCAGATTACGGGTCAAAAAGTTGATTTTAATTCAAAAAATTCAATTTATGAGTCTTTCAAAGAAAAAAAAATGAATGAAATTGTTAATGAAAATATTTATAGTAAATACTTATTTGATAATTCAAATTTAGGCACTAAACAGATAGTTAGATTTTACTGAGGTATAAATGAGTAGTTTCGATTTTAATCAAAATATTGAAAAAGTTAAAAAAATAAACCTTAATATAAAGGGGTATCTTTGAAACAAATAATATTAAAAAAAAAATATTACTTTTTGAAAAAAAATCTCTAGAGAAAAACTTTTGGAGAGACAATAACTCAGCCCAAAAAATTATCAAAGAAAAAAAGTTCTACGAAGAAATTTTAAATAATTTTTTAAGATCGCATGAAGAAGTTGAAAATTTGATAGAGCTATATTATTTAGCTTATTCAGAGAATAACAAAAATGTTGTTGATGAGTGTGAAAAAAATTTATATTTACTATTGTCCGAAATAAAAAAAACGGAAGTAAAATGTTTTTTATCCAATAAAAATGATAGTTTTGATTGCTATTTAGAAATTCATGCTGGAGCAGGAGGTACAGAAAGCCAGGATTGGGCATTCATGCTTAGACGCATGTATATGAAATGGACTGATAAAAAAAACTATAAATTGGAAATAATAAGTGAACATAGAGGTGAAGAAGCGGGAATAAAATCAAGTATTGTTAAAATTTCAGGGTCCTATGTTTATGGCTGGCTTAAATCCGAGTCAGGAATACATAGATTAGTTAGGATTTCTCCCTTTGATTCTGGTGCGAGAAGACATACAAGTTTTGCTAGCGTTTGGGTCTATCCTGTGGTGGATGATAGTATTAAAATTGATATTCAAGAAAAAGATGTAAGAATTGACACGTATCGCTCCAGTGGTGCTGGTGGACAACATGTAAACACAACGGATAGTGCAGTAAGAATTACTCATATTCCCACCAACATAGTAGTGCAATGTCAAAACGAAAGATCTCAGCATAAAAATAAGGAAACTTGTTTTAATATGTTAAAAGCTCGGCTATATAAACATGAATTAAAAAAGAAAGATGAAAACGTAAAAAGCTTAGAAGATAGTAAAATGGACATAGGTTGGGGTCATCAAATTAGATCTTATGTATTACAGCCCTACCGATTGGTAAAAGATTTAAGAAATAATTATGAAAACACAAATCCCGATAGCGTTTTAAATGGTGACATTGATTCATTTCTTGAAAATTCTTTGTTTAGATTAAAAGGAAAAAAAAAAAGTGATTAAGTGGATTATAAGAGTATTTTTATTATTAGTAATTATAACGGCTTTTTTTTTACTTTTCTTATCATTTTATGGATGGGAAACAGATTATTTCAATTCAACTATACAAAACAAAGTTAAAACAGTTAACCCCAACTTTGATTTGGAATTTAAAAAGATAAATATTTTACTAGATTTAAAAAAAATAGAGTTAAAAGTTAAAGTTATAGAACCAAAAATTAATTTTTATAATACATCAACTGATCTAAGTAAGTTAAATTTAAATATATCTATTAAATCTTTTTTAAACAATGAATTTGTGTTACAACACGGAGAAGTTGGATTACCGAAAACAGATATAAAACAATTCATTGAATTAACGAATCAAGTTAAACCATCGCCTTTTTTATTTGTTGCAAAAGAAATTTTTAACAAAGGACAAATAGAAGGAAAATTAAAAGTTAATTTTGACACTACGGGCAAAATTAAAGATGATTACAAAATTACAGGTTTAATATTTAATTTTGACGCAAAAATACTTAAGAAATTCGAAGTAAATAAGACTAATGCGAAATTTGAACTATTCAAAGATAATTATAGTTTTTACATAGTAAAGGGAAACATTAACGATATTGATTTAGCAAATAGTGAATTTGAGATTAATAAAGAAAATAAAAATTTAAATGTAAAAGCAAATTTGGTTTCAAGAGCAAATTTAAAAAATATTCAAAGTACTCTTGATTTGTTTCAAATCAATCTTCTCGAAGCTAAGGTGGATAAATCCGAAGTTTCTTTTGATTTAAAAAGTTCTTTAAGTTTTCAATTGGAAAAATATATAAAGATTAAAAATTTAAAAGTTAATGGAGATGGAAAGATTCATTTATTGAATATACAACACAAAATAGATACATCAAAACTAAAAGAAATATTTACTAATTACAATGATTCGTTTCAAATTGCAGATTCGAAAATTAAATTTTCATTAGATAATAATAGGCAGGACATTGAATTAAAAGGTTTAATTAATTTAACAAATGAATATGAAAATTTTGAGTTAAAAGTAATTTTTGATAAGAAAAAAAATAATACAGACTTTAATGTAAAACTAAATATTAACTCTTCAATTATTAAATTACCGAACCTTAATTATAAAAAAAAAGCCAATGATCAAGCCAGTTTGAGATTTAAAGGAAATCGTAAAAAGAATAAAGGATATAATTTTGAAGTTGTTGAATTTAAGGAATCCAATAATTTGATTTTAATTAAAGATATAGAGTTCAATAAAAAAATTCAGGTGAATAATTTAAAAGAGTTAATTGTTCGAACCACTCATGACGATTTAGTAAATAATGATTTTAAACTGACAAAAAGCAAAAAAATAAAAATTCAAGGTGAAATATATGATGTAAGACCGTTACTAATATCTCTTAATAAGGAAGATAAAAGAAGATCATTAAGTAGAAAATTTAATGGTGAATTGCTGGCTAACTTTGAAGAAATAATCACTGATAAGCAAATCAATTTATTTAAATTTTCAATGATTTCAAATATTAAAAAAGGAAAACATGAAAAATTTACTGCCAAGGGGGAATTTTCTGAAAATAAATTTTTGGATGTTTCAATGTCCCCATCAGGAGATGGCAAAACAAAAGTATTTCAATTATATTCTGATAGAGCAGAACCATTTATCAGTAGCTACAAATTTATAAAAGGATTTAAAGGTGGAACATTAGTATACGAATCTATTTATGATGACCAAGGTTCAAATTCAAATTTAAAAATTTCAAATTTTAAGGTTTTAAAAGTACCGGCCTTGACACAACTTCTTACACTAGCTTCCTTGCAGGGAATTGCTGATACCTTAACTGGAGAAGGCATTAGGTTTAGTGAACTAGAAATGGATTTTAATTCTAAAAAATCTGAAAAAAATGTAATTAATATTGAGGAATTTTATGCAATTGGTCCAGCCATATCCTTATTAATGGAGGGGTATATAGTAAAAAAAGAATTAGTCAGTCTAAGAGGAACT
>Ga0187833_10005494_pt1 | contig 11962 bp, 8 predicted proteins | sample ETNtaG_37_FD_167968 | JGI IMG/M metagenome (GOLD analysis project Ga0187833, IMG submission 167968) | Marine microbial and viral communities from oxygen minimum zone, Eastern Pacific Ocean - ETNP2014_SV_400_PacBio MetaG (Illumina Assembly) | ecosystem: Environmental > Aquatic > Marine > Hypoxic... | reverse complement strand
AAGAAAAAATTTAAAGCTGATAAGCATATTTTGATACCAAAGCACTCAAAGCTTAGTGATATTCAAAAGGAAAAGTTGCTGGAGAAGTACAATATTTCTGTAAAAGAACTTCCAAGGATATTAAAGACAGACCCAGCAATAACACCCTTAAATGCAAAGCTAGGGGATGTAATAAAAATCACGAGAAAAAGCCCAACTGCATCTGAAGCAGTTTTTTACAGAGTGATTGTTGATGTATAAATATAGCAAAACCTTAATACAAAAGTATTTTGATGAGCAGAGTTTTATAGGTTCTGATATAGAATCCTACAATGATTTTATAGAGAATCAGTTAAACAGAATTATAGAAGAAAATAAAGAAATAGCACCCACAATTATACCTCATAACATAGATGATTTTAAAATAAAACTGGATAAGATATGGGCTGTCAAACCAGAGATTACCGAAGCAGACGGAAGTAAAAGAAATATATTTCCTGCAGAGGCCAGGTTGAGAAAATTGACTTATTCTGCTCCTACTTACATAGAAGTTAGCGCCCACATTAATGGTGTGCAAAGGGAAAGCTTTACCACTCAAATAGGCAACATACCAATTATGCTGAAAAGCAAGTGGTGCCATCTTTACAATTTAAGCAAGCAGGAGCTAATAGACGGATGTGAGGATCCTGATGAGCCTGGAGGTTATTTTATAATTAATGGAACAGAAAAGGTTCTTATAACAATAGAGGATTTAGCGTCAAATAAATTTCTTATTGAAGAGCAGAAATCAGGAACATCTAAGTTTGTAGGGAAGTTATTTTCAGAGCATGGTTCATTCAAAATCCCCCATACAATGGAAAAGCTTAAGGATGGTATTTTCTATTTGACATTTACAAGGGTAAAAAGGATTCCCATTGTTGTAATAATAAAAGCTCTTGGCCTTCTTAAAGATGAGGAACTAACTAAATTTATTTCAGCGGAAAAACAGTACGATGAGGTTATGATCAACCTAATAGAATTCACAAGCATAAAAAACGAGGAGGAAGCTTTGGATTACATTGCAAAGAAAGTAGGAGTTACACAATCAAAAGAAGTTAGGATTGAAAGGATGAGAGAGATACTTGATAAATATTTGATGCCCCATATTGGCATAAATAAGGAAGACAGGATTTTCAAGGCTTACAATTTGTGCAAGATGATAAAAAAATTTTTGAGAGTATCAAGAGGAGAACTCAATACAGATGATAAGGACCATTACATGAATAAAAAGCTGAAGTTATCCGGAGATTTGCTTGCAGACTTGCTAAGGCTTAACTTAAAAGTGCTTATTGGGGACCTGTTGTATAATTTCCAGAGGATGGTTAAGCGTGGCAAATTTCCTACTATAAAGAATTTGATAAGGGACAAATTACTCACACAGAGGATTTATTCTTCTATGGCAACAGGAAACTGGGTTAGCGGCAGGAAAGGCATAAGCCAGAGAATTCAAAGATTGAATTATTTAGAAATGTTATCCCACTTACAAAGAGTTGTAAGCCCATTAAGCGCGTCCCAGGAAAATTTTGAAGCCAGAGAGCTGCACAGTACACATTTGGGAAGATTATGCCCTATAGAAACTCCTGAAGGAACTAATATTGGTTTGAGAAAGAACTTATCCTTGCTGTGCTCTATTTCAAATGACTCTGATGAAGATGAAATAATAAAACAACTGAAAAATTTCAATTTAAAAGTTATTAGATAAATAAATGTTCAATAATAAAAACACAATAAAAAATTCAAATTTAAACAACGGAATTCCACCAATTTTTAATTGGTGGAATGAGTAGTGCTCGAAAACCACTCCTTATTGGTGGAATTCCGAGCATCAAAAACCACCTGAAAGTGAAGCTACTGAAATCATGCCACCCATCTCTGATGGGTGGTTTTTGACAAAACATTTTTACAATTGAAAATAATACAAATGAAAAATAACAACTAAAAATAAAAAATAATAATCAAAATATATAAAATTTTTCAATGAAAAAATTGCATTAAAAAGAAAATGAAAAATATAGCAAGTCTTGTGACGGGAATGGTAAATAGTCTAAAGGAATCATTAGAAGATATTTATGGGTTACAACTTACTTATTTGTCTGAGGAGAAAAAAGCTGAAATAGTAAAATTTGTAGATGAAAACCTTTTAGGAGTCCATCGGGATATTATTGAAAGAACTCAACGTAATTTTGGTAGAATTGATACATTGAAGGCTTATCGTGACGTTGCAGGAGAAACACAACTAAGTACATTATTGAAAACCGGATTTGGTGGTAACCCTATATATCCTGGATTGGTTCGACAAACAGATGATACACTAGCTAAAATGTATGGCTTAGGGATTTTTAAAGCTGTTCCTAATGAGCATGGCTTTGGAATTTTTGAATCTCTACCTGAAAATCCAGTCCAAGACCAAGTTCCTGGAAAAACTCTTGAATTAAAATTAACCCGTTTTGGTAGAGAAATTGGTTCATATATTAATCAAACTAATAAGAGTCAAACTAATCTTACATTAACTGGATACTAAAATGACAGAAGTATACCTAAACAGCAAATTTGTAGGAAATGTAGATGATCCAGCCAGTTTTGTTGCCCGCATTAGAGATGAGAGAAGGGCCGGCAATATGGTATCCAATCTTAACATTTACAATAATGAGAAAGCAGATGAAGTTTTTATAGAAACTTCCAAGGGCAGATCAAGGAGGCCGTTGATAATAATAAAAGACGGCCAGCCATTGTTGACAGAAAAGCATATCAAGCAGCTGGAAAAAAATGAAATTTCATGGAATGACCTGATTAAGGAAGGCATCATTGAATATTTAGATGCCGGAGAAGAGGAAAATTCTCTAGTGGCATTTTTTGAAAAAGATATCACTCCAGAGCATACTCATCTGGAGATAACGCCATTAGCGATGTTCGGCTTGATAACTTCTTTAGTTCCGTATGGGAACTTTAGCCAATCTACACGTGTAAACGCGGGCTCTAAAAACCAAAAACAAGCCTTGGGGTTGTATGCTTCTAATTATGCAGTAAGGATGGATATGGATGTTAATTTACTGCATTATCCGCAAGCGCCAATAGTAAAATCAATTATGCATGACATAAGCGATTATAGCAAACACCCTGCTGGCCAGAATATTGTTGTAGCTGTAATGAGCTATAAGGGATACAATATGGAAGATGCAATAATAGTCAATAAGGCTTCTATAGAACGAGGTTTTGGAAGGTCTACATATTTTAGGCCGAGCATCTCAGAAGAACTCAGGTATTCCGGAGGATTAATTGACCAGATAAGCATACCGGATAAAGATGTCAAAGGATATAAAAGTGAGAGAGATTATAGATTTTTGGAGCAGGATGGCATAATCTATCCGGAAGCGCAGGTTGCAGAAGGAGATGTTGTTATAGGCAAGACAAGCCCACCTAGGTTCTTAAGTTCCCTGGAGGAATATAATTTAGCTTCCGGCACCAGAAGAGAAAGTTCTGTAACCATGAAACACGGTGAAAAAGGGATTGTTGATTTTGTTTTATTGACAGAGAATGAGGAAGGAAACAGGCTGGTGCAGGTAAGATTAAGGGATGAAAGAATCCCAGAGATAGGGGATAAATTTACCAGCAGGCATGGCCAAAAGGGAGTAGTTGGATTAATAGTTCCGGAAGCAGATCTGCCTTTCTCTGTATCAGGAATAGTTCCTGATCTGATATTCTCTCCTCACGGTATACCTTCACGTATGACAATCAGCCACTTAATAGAGCTTCTTGGCGGAAAAGTAGGGGCTTTAGCCGGAAGGTACATCAATGGAACTACATTTGATGCTGAACCGGAAGAGAAGCTAAGAGGAGAGTTAAAATCATTAGGCTTTAGGGAAAATGGCGTAGAAACTTTCTATAACGGGATAACAGGAGAGATAATGGAGGCTAAAATATTTGTGGGCGATATGTACTATTTGAAGTTGAAACATCTGGTAGCTAACAAAATCCATTCAAGGGCTAGAGGCCCAATACAACTGCTTACAAGACAGCCAACAGAAGGCCGCGCCAAGGAAGGCGGCTTAAGATTGGGAGAGATGGAAAAAGATACTTTTATTGCGCATGGCGCATCCTTGCTTTTGAAGGAAAGGTTTGACTCTGATAAAACAATTGTTCCTGTATGTGAAAACTGCGGGCTAATAGCAATCAAAGATGAATACAAGGGAAAGAGTTACTGCCCTGTATGCGGAGAAAATGTTGAGATAACTGATGTGGAGCTAAGTTATGCATTCAAGTTAATACTTGACGAATTCAAGTCATTAGGAATATACCAAAAATTACAGTTAGAAAGCAAATATTAGTTTCAATAAAAATAAACAATAAAAAATTACAATAAAAAAATTCAATCAAAAATTAAATTAATGGAAAAATAAAATTGAATGAAATAAAAAATATTGAATCATAATTAATAATAAAATGGCAGAAAAGAAAGAAAAAGTTAAGGAAACAAAAGAAGAAAAAACTGAAGCTAAGGAACCTGTAAAAACTAAAGAGAAAACAGGCAAAGAAGCAGAGGATGCTGGGAAATCAAAGATTTCCGGCACCAACTCCGTTGGAAAAGTAGAAACTAAAGTAGAAGAAAAAACAGAAGAAAAAGCTAAGGAAGAGATTAAAGAAGCAGAAACCAAAGCAGAAGAGAATAAAGAAGAGGCAACTACAGAAGAAAAAACTACAGAAGAGAAAACAGAAGAAAAGGCAGAAGATGCAAAGGCAGAAGGAAAAACAAAAGAAAAGAACTGGGAAAGGATAGAACAGGAAACCCATGTCTATAAGAGAGTAAAAAGCATTGTTTTTTCTGTCTTAAGCTCAAAGGTTATCAAAGATATGGCCTCTGCAAAAATTGTGACCCCTGAGCTTTATGATAAAGAAGGCTATCCGGTAGATGGCGGCTTAATGGATATAAGACTGGGAGTTATTGATCCCGGGTTAAGGTGCAAGACCTGCGGCTCGAAATTAAAAGAGTGTATTGGGCATTTTGGATATATAGAATTTGCAAGGCCAATTATACATGTTAAATTTGTAGCCATAATCCTGAGCCTTCTAAAATCAACCTGCAGGGACTGCGGCAGAATTTTGATACCTAAAAATAAGATAAGCAAATATAATGAAATCCTGGATGCAGTGGAAAAAGAGAAGGGATTAGAGGGAAGAAGAGATAAGATAAAAGAGATAATAGCAAGTTTAAAGACAATTAATAAATGCCCTCACTGCAAAGCACGCCAGAAAAAAATTACTCTTGACAAACCAACTACTTTCATTGAGGATGATAAAAGGGTAAGCCCCATAGAAATAAGGGCAAGACTTGAGAAAATACCTGATGAAGATACATTTCTCTTTGGATTAGTGACGCCCTATATCAGGCCTGAGTGGACGGTTTTGACGCTATTGCCAATACCTCCAGTAACTATGAGGCCCAGCATAACCTTAGAGAGCGGTGAAAGAAGCGAAGATGATTTAACACATAAACTTGGCGATATAGTCAGGATAAACCAAAGATTATTTGAAAATATAAATGCAGGAGCTCCGGAAATTATAGTTGAGGATTTATGGGATTTATTGCAATACCATGTGACAACATATTTTGATAACGCCATTGCCCAATTACCTCCGGCAAGACACAGGTCCGGCCAGCCATTAAAAACATTAACAGAGAGAATAAAAAGCAAGGAAGGCAGGATAAGGCATAATCTGGCTGGTAAGAGGACAAATTTCTGCGCAAGAACTGTCATAAGCCCGGATCCTATGCTTGAGCTTAATGAAGTTGGAGTGCCTGATGTAATAGCTACAAAGCTTACAGTGCCTGAAAAGGTTAACACATGGAATATAGAATATTTAAAGAAATTTATAGAAAAAGGCCCTAAAAAATACCCTGGTGCAAATTATATAATCAGGCCTGATGGGAAAAAGAAGAAGATTACTGATGAAACTAAAGAGGCATCTTTAGAAGAGATACAGCCAGGCTATACTGTTGAGAGGCATCTTATGGATGGAGATTTAGCGGTTTTCAACAGGCAGCCCAGCTTGCATAGAATGTCAATGATGTGCCATAGGATTAGGGTATTACCCGGAAAAACATTGAGGTTAAATCCTGCTGTGTGCCACCCATACAATGCTGATTTTGATGGTGATGAGATGAACCTGCACATTCCTCAGACAGAGGAAGCAAGAGCAGAAGCAGAAATATTGATGGAAGTGCAGACACAGCTTATTTCTTTGAGATACGGCTTAAGCATAATTGGCTGTGTCCAAGATGCAATCTCAGGAAACTATCTGCTTACAAAAGATATGATTTTAAACAGGAATGACGCAATAGACCTTTTGGCGTCCATAGGGATAGATGAATTCTCAAAATTGCCAAGAAAAGAAAAAATAGACGGAAAAGAAGTATTTTCTGTTTTGATACCAGAGGATTTTAACTTTACCGGAAAAACAAAACAAGATGAGGAAGTTGCAATAAAAAACGGAAAACTCGTGGAAGGGTACATGGACAGGAGCAACTTAGGGGAAGGCTCTGGCCTGCTTTTAAGAAATATACACAAGAAATACGGGAAGCATTTTACTATCGATATCCTGGGAAAAATTTTCAGGCTGGGAATAGAAGTTTTGTTGAGGAATGGCTTTACATGCGCTGTCTCAGATACAGACCTTCCGGAAAATGCAGGATTAAAAGTGATGGAAACTCTTAACAATGCTAAAAAAGAGGTTGGTAACTTAATAGAGAGGTATAAAGACAATAAGCTGGAAACATTTCCAGGAAAAAATTTAGAAGAAACCCTTGAATTAAGAATTCTGGAAGTTTTGAACAAGGCAAGAAACGACACTGGAGAGATTGTTGCAAATTTTGCCGACAAGAATTCCCATACGATGATAATGGCGCAATCTGGGGCAAGGGGAAACTTGTTAAATTTAGCACAAATGGCAGCTTGTGTCGGACAGCAGGCTATGAGGGGCAAGAGAATAGAGAAAGGATTTGAAAGCAGGACCTTATCAGCATTTAAGAAAAACGACCTGAGTTCAGAAGCCCGCGGTTTTATAAGTGAAAAGTTTAAGACAGGTCTGACACCAACAGAATTCTTTTTTGGCGCAATGACAGGCAGAGATAGTTTAATGGATACTGCCTTAAGGACACCTAAATCAGGATATCTGTACAGAAGACTTGCAAACGCTATGCAGGATTTAAAGATTGAATATGATGGTACTGTGAGAGACGCTTCAAATAAGATAATACAATTTGATTATGGCGAAGACGGCATAGACGTTTCAAAATCTGAAAAAGGTTTTATAAATGTTAAAAGAATAGTCAAATCAGTTGGTTAAAATGGAAAAACTTATGGATGAATATGCAGATAAACTTCCTAAGAAGATACTTACAGATATACAGGAGTATATTGAAAAGAAGGGAGCCATAAATCAGACAAAGCTGAGAAAAATACTTGATAACACAGTAACAGAATACCAGAATGCCAAGATACAGCCAGGAGAATCAGTCGGCATTCTCTCGGCAGAATCCATAGGCGAGCCAGGAACCCAAATGACGTTAAACACGTTCCATTTTGCCGGGGTAGCGGAGATGAACGTTACATTGGGGCTCCCAAGAATTATAGAGATCCTTGACGGAAGAAAAAATCTACAAACGCCGGCAATGGAAATTCATCTTAAGCAGTCATATTCAAAGGGCAAAGACATAAAGAAATTTGCACTTTCTCTCAAAGAGACAAAATTAAGCGATATAGCTCTGGAATTTTCTATAAGCCTTGTTGACTCAGAAATTGATGTAAAGCTGGATAAAGAAAGAATGAAAAGCCTTGACTTAACAAATTCCCAGGTGATTAGCAGCATTACCAAGCAGCTGAAGGGATTTAATGTAAAGGATAACAAAGATTCTATTTTGTTAAAAAGTCGCAGCAAAGAAGAAAGCCTTAATGATATATACAAAGCAAAGGAAAAAATAAAGGGTATACATATCAAGGGGATAAAAGATATTAACCAGGTACTGCCGGTAAAGAGAGATGACGAATATATAATCATGACATCCGGCTCAAATCTTTCAGAAGTTTTGCAGCTTGAAGGGGTTGATGCATTCAGAACAACAACCAACAATATCTTTGAGATTCAGGAAGTTTTTGGCATAGAGGCAGCAAGACAGGCAATAATTGATGAGGTTTACAAAGTGATAGAAAATCAGGGCTTTAATGTAGACATAAGGCATATAATGTTAGTAGCAGATACGATGTGTGTTTCCGGAATCCTGAAGGGAATCACAAGGTATGGCGTTGTAAGCGAGAAAGCGTCTGCTTTGGCGCGAGCCAGCTTTGAAACGCCAATAAAACATATAATAAACGCTGCTCTTATTGGAGAAGTTGACAATCTTAACTCTGTTGTTGAAAATGTCATGCTAAACCAGGCTGTGCCTATCGGAACAGGAGTTCCTGATCTGATCATGAAACCAAAAAAATAAAAACACAATAAATAATGAAAATAATTATAATTGATAAAAATGCCACGTAAAAAATCACTTACATCAACTGAAATAAAGAAGATCATTAAAGCGAAAAATTTTGTTGTCGGCACAGAAAGGACTATTAAAAATCTTAAATTGGGCAAGGTGGAGAAAGTAATTATAAGCTCAAATTGTTCTGAACGCGTTCTTGATGATTTAAGCTATTATGCTGGTTTGAGCAAAGCTGAAACTGTAAAAGTAAATTATCCTAATGAAGAATTGGGTGTGATATGCAAAAAACCTTTTTCTATTTCTGTTCTGTCTATATTGAAAGGTGGTTAGTTAAGTGGCAAGGATAAAATATAATCTAGATGTGATTAAGTATATATCTCTTTTTGAATCGTTAACAGGGGCAAAGGTAAAGGATTGTATTGTTAATGATAACATTATATTTATTGTGCATGAGAATGAGATGGGAAAGGCCATAGGCAAACAAGGCTCAAACATAAAAAGGGTTGAAAATACCCTGAAGAAAAAGATAAGGCTAATAGAATTTAACAACGATGTTTTGCAGTTTGTTCAGAATTTAATTTATCCGCTTAAGGCTAAAGAGATAAAAGAAGAGGAAGGGATGATTAATATTTATTGTGCTGATGTAAAAACAAAAGGTTTGTTAATAGGTCGGGATAGACATAATATAAATTCAATCAAGGGCATTGTTAAGAGGTATTTTGATGTTACAGAAGTCAAGGTTGCTTGAGATTATTAATTAATAAAATCTAAAACCGGTTGTAAATCTAAATTGCCCACCGATGTTTGCCAGATCGGATTACCGCTTTTCTGGGCAGAAATAATGACCTGTGCAGGCAAAATCGAATATTTTAGCATATTTTGATAATCTGGAGCTGAAGGCGAGGCATAATGTGTAGGCTCTTTATCATCTAAAGGCCATCCACCGCCTTGCTCTGCATAAACATATGACATCAGATAGTAAATATTGTTTTGTAGAGCTCGTGCAAGAGCAAAACCCTCAATTATATTGCCCCTTTCAGCAGCAATAGATGCAATATTGTATGAAAAAAGTTGAGCATTGGTCTCATTAAATTCTATATTCATTCCATCCCTTTCATTTGATGTATGCTGCAGCCAATGGGATAATCCATGGGCTAAAGGCAGATATGCGCCTGTAGGGGTGCTAAAATCGTACACTTCTATTTCCCGCTTTCCGCCATTATACAATTCAGCAGTCTGTGTTGTTCCTAATTTGAATACAACACCTCCATTAGACTCGACTCTATTATCAAGCGCTGACAAACCTACTATTGGAGTTTGGCCAGGTAAGGAATAAAGAGAAGATAATATTCCCATAATCTCAATTTGTTGTTCATCTACTTGTTCTTGCGTTATAGAAACTCTTTTTACATAATCCGGATTAATGCCGTTATTTCTCAATGTCCCCAACAAGCCATTGTAATGGTCAATTTGTTCTTCAAGAATTTCAATTAAACCAAGTTTAAAATCTCTTTCTTCTGGGTCTGTAACGTCCTCAAGGCTTTTCCTTTCGTTATTCAACTCTTCTGTATATTCGGTCATTGTGACTTCAAACCCTTCATTATTAAATATCAAAGAATTCTGGTTTAAATCTAATTTTGAAAAAAGCCTTTCTTGATATTTTCTTTCATTTATGTATAAAGAAGGTGTCAATCCTTGAGCTTTTAGTTGATTGTCATAAAAGTCTATTTTTTCTTCAAGCATTTGGTAGTAATCATCTAATTCTTCTAGGGTTATTTCAGGAGCTTTAAATTCTGAAAAAGTTGATGACGCGTAAGGATATGGATTAACAAACCGGTTTATACCTGCAATCTGTTGCATTGTTTCTAATGTTGATTTTTCGGGATTAAACATCGAACCGATTGATATTCCTCCCACTACAACAGCTACACCTACTATCCCCGTAGTAAAACCTTTGACAGCCTTAGAGAGCTTCATGAATATTAGCTAGGCTCGTACCATTTATAAATATTTTGTTCTGTATTCACTAAAAAGGGGTATATTTGTGTTAAATTATCAATTGTAGAAACTAATATTAGATATGCGGGCAGTAAGCTATTTTTCGCTATTTCCACCCACATTCCTTATCACTTTCTATGTTTATGTTCGCTGCCTTTGAATTTAATATTCTTTATAAGCTTCCCATGATTCTTTTTTATTTTAGATCCGTCAAAAATTAGGGTGTAAACCAATACACCTACAACTATAATTAAAATCATCATTAAAAGACCAAGGAAGAAGGATCTTGTTTTTTCTTTTTCCTTTTCTTTAACTTCTTCTACTGCCGTAGGCTCTAGAACTGTAGCATTATCTTTAATTTTTGCAGTTTCTTTAACTTTAGTTTCAATAATTTTTTTCTCTATTTCTTTAGGCTTGAGTGTAGTTATCGCAAATAATGAGAAACCAGGACTTATTGCTTCATATGATGTTTTATTGCTGCTTTCATTAATTTTTTTGGTACTAAGCTCTTTCCAACCATCATTATATCTGTTTAAAATAACAGTGTCTGCATCAAGATTGTTATTAATGATCCAGGAGCTATTGACATCAAATTCAATCTTTACATTGCCAATATCATTATCAGTTATTCCGTCAGTCTCAATCTCAACATATTGGTAAACATTTCCCAGCATTATATTTGAGGTCTTATTTTCATCTAACGATCTAATAGTTAAAGTAACCCTTTTCAGCTCTTTGTTTGCAGTAAATTCTGTTCTAGTAAATGCGATATTTTTCCTGTTTACATTTATTTTTGTTTCCTTTCCTTTTGGTATGGATGTATAGAAATGCGTTTTTTCAATTCCTGCAGAAGTTGCTGTTACGGTGCCACCTCCTCCACCTCCACCGCCGCCTCCACTGCTAGAACTGCTTCCGCCGTTATTATTGATGTTTGGAGGGTCGCATCCAGATGATGTATGTTCATTAGGATTGTTATCACAACTATCTGTCCCTGCTGAACATCCAGTTCCATAGCCATCTCCATCATTATCAACACAGAGCTCTTTTACTGCAGAATGGTTAAGTCCAGTAATTTTGTATCTTGTTCCTGTGTCAAAGCAAGTATAACTATTACTTGATACATTATTGCAGTTAATCAGGAGTTCATTGCTCCCGTCACATGCAGAGCTTATAGTGTCAAAACCTGTATCAGCATCTTTTATGCAAACAGCATCAACTGTTGTGTTAATTTTTTCAAGGAAAACTGTTTTTGTTTTATTTATTCCTGTAAGATCTATGCCTCTGATGGAAACTGCACCAGTTCCATTTATGCTTCTATTTAACGTAATGCTTCCTAAATCTAATGTATTGTTTTCATTGAAAGTAAAATTAAATTCAACTATTGGGTGTGTCCCGTTTGTTATGTTTATGAAAAATGTGCCGTTATAAAGCTTGGACAAGTTTGTCGTTCCATTTACTGTTATATTTATT
>Ga0187833_10005493_pt1 | contig 11964 bp, 11 predicted proteins | sample ETNtaG_37_FD_167968 | JGI IMG/M metagenome (GOLD analysis project Ga0187833, IMG submission 167968) | Marine microbial and viral communities from oxygen minimum zone, Eastern Pacific Ocean - ETNP2014_SV_400_PacBio MetaG (Illumina Assembly) | ecosystem: Environmental > Aquatic > Marine > Hypoxic... | reverse complement strand
CAACATCTCCATTAAATCACCTCTTTTGTTTGTTTACTTTCTCTTAAAGAACAAATACAAAAAGAACTCCATGTCAAAATGACGATAGGTTAAGACCCATGTTTTGCATCTTTGATTTTAAGAAGCTCTGTATGCATCCCCACCCTGTATACGACGCTATAGTAAAATGGGGGTTAAAATTTGAACTACAAACTCTAAGTATAAGATATTTATTTTGGAAATGTCAAGATATATAAAATCGTCTGATCAATTTGAGCCTGTTCAATATTAGACGTTGAGTACGTCGCTCCATTTTCCGGTTTTATGGTGTCCGTGAAGGATATCCAGGGTTGCTACTATGTCATGCTCGTTGACATGAATAAGGATATTATCGTGTCCCATGTATGTATTATTGACCTCCATATGGTATCGGTTTTCCTTGGTCAATCCGTAATATGTTCGATTCCGGTGCGAAGTTTTTTTAATTGCTCACAGGGTCTTGAATCCGACACCGCAGGTCCTTGGCGGCAGTAGTCATATTTAAAGCAGGTATGGGTGATCCAGCCAAATCGGTTTTCCGGGTCTTGGTACTCACAGCGGAAGAGCAGGCGTTGCAGGTCGTTGATATAAACCCGGTAACATGCAAACTTGGTGCACCCGCGATTGTATTCAATTCCTTTACGTCACGTTGGGTATGCAAATGGGGCACAAAGGTGTGCCGGTATTGCTTATATTCTGGCCCCATTTCATGGATGGTTTACGAATAAGGACAGATAGGATATTGAACTCGGTGTGAATATCGCGGTGGAATTCCTCCGAGTCATATCCCGCGCCAAGAATTACACAGACAAAAGGGAGTTTTGGATAACGTGCAATTGCGATTTTAAGGCTTTGGAAAACACAAAATCCCTATTTTATAAGGGTTTAGTGGGTTACTTTTAAAAGCTATGCCTTAATTATATAAATAGATCAACATATTGAACAGGCTCAATTTGCAAAAATTAATTCGCCCTGACAACACCCGTCGAGCCTCATTTCAAAGGCAACTATCAGTCTCTCTTGACAAAAATGTCAGCTTTGTATATTAAACAATTTATATAATTTAAATAAAATTCAAATTCCACATCTTTATTTTCAGGAGATGATCAACATGGAAAAAGCTGCGATGAGGGACTTTTGCAAAACCTATATTTCACAAGGAGCTACAATTGTTCCAGAACACGTGTCCAAGCAGATCATCGAGGGCTATGGCATCCGCATACCGAAAGGGGCCGTTGTTAAAACATCTGAAGAAGGAATCCAATTTGCTGAAAAAGTCGGTTATCCGATGGTGTTGAAAGCGGTATCAACTAAAATCTTGCATAAGACGGAACTCAAAGGGGTGGTTTTAAATCTGCGGTCCCCTGAAGAGCTGAAAATTTCTTTCGTTGAAATGCAAAACATCTTTTCTGACCGAAAAGAAAAATTAGAAGGATTTTTACTGGAAAAAATGGCACCGGTCGGTGCGGAATTTATTGTGGGTCTTCAAAACGACCCGCATTTCGGCCCGGTTGTTATGCTAGGCACTGGCGGCGTATTCATTCATCTACTGGAAGATATCACTTTCAGGGTACTCCCGGTAACCCAAAAAGATGTTGAAGAAATGATCGGGGAAATAAAAGGTAAGATATTAATCCGGGGCTTTAGGGGAAGGCCTCCCTTGGATGAGAAGTCATTTATCCAAGCATTGCTTAAGATCGGTCAATTGGGTATCGATGCAGCCGGCTTGTATGAATCAATGGATTTTAATCCTTTGCTCCTCACCCGGCAGGAAACGGTCGCCCTCGATGCAAAAATCATCCTTGCCAAAGATGCCATGGAACCGAGCATTAGCGAGGAAAAGCCCAATATTACCAATATGGACAAATTGTTTGCTCCCCAAGCAGTGGCGCTGATCGGCGCTTCCACCACACCTGGTAAAATCGGCAATGCCATCGCAGACAGTTTGATCAATCACCAATTCGAAGGACAGGTGTTCCCAATCACCCGGGGTGGAAAAAAGGTTTTTGGTCTTGAAAGCTTTGAAAATCTTCGAGATATCCCCGGGGAGGTGGAGCTGGCGGTCGTAGTGGTCGGTTTGGCACTGGTACCCGATATTTTAGATCAATGTCACCAACTGGGCATTGCGGCCATGCTGATTATATCAGGAGGAGGGAAAGAACTGGGTGGGGAACAGGTTGTTCTTGAACAAGATATCCAAAAAAGATCTCGCAAATATGGCATCCGGATTATTGGTCCAAACTGCATCGGATGTTTTAATGCACGGAATCGGTTTGATGCCTTTTTCCAGGTTTATGAACGAATGATCCGCCCCCCCCTGGGAAACATCGCTTTTATTACCCAAAGCGGCACATACGGTTGCAGTTTTCTAGAGGAATGCGAAATAACAGGAGCCAGTAAAATGATTTCATACGGCAATCGGGTTGATGTGGATGAAGCAGATATGATCGCCTATCTGGCTCAGGATCCGGATACCAAGGTCATTGCCTCCTATGTGGAAGGGCTGGGTGATGGACGAAAATTTCTCCGGGCGGCCCGAGACGTGATTTTTAAACACAAAAAACCGATTGTATTGTACAAATCAGGCAGGACCAAGCGCTCAGCTGAGGCGGCTCAGTCCCATACCGGCGCATACGGAGGAACTTATGGTGTTTATTTAGGCGCCTTCAAGCAATCTGGAATTCTAACTGTCGACTCATACGCTGAACTCGTAGCGGCCACAAAAGCGCTCTCCATGCAGCCGTCGGCCCAAGGCCAAGGAATATCAATGATCAGCAACGGCGCCGGTCCGATGGTAAACGCCATTGACATGTTTGGTCGTTATGGTCTGGAGATCGCTGAACTCGAATCCTACTCCATACAGGAGATGGAATCCCATTTTCCTGACTTTTATATTTGTAAAAATCCGGTCGATGTCACCGGATCCGGCACATCCGACGACTATGCTTTGGCCATGGAGTCTCTGATAAAAGACCCCGCTGTACATGTTATCATGAACTGGTTTGTTTTTCAGGATACGCCGTTGGATGAGGGGATTGTAAAAGTCCTCGAAGAAATAAACCAAAAATCTCCGAAACCGATTCTGTGTGGAGCAACAGGGGGGCCTTATACGAAAAAAATGTCCCGCTCCATCGAGAAAATTGGCGTACCTGTTTTGAATACCGCCCATACATGGATCGCAGCGGCCAATGCGCTTGTGAGATGGGGGAAAATCCAAAAAACCTTGTAATTGGCGGTCCTATGAATTAATTATGGATCAGTTTTTACATTTTGGATTTTACAAAGATTCACCTTTGGCAAAGGGCGAAGCCGACGCCCCTGTTGGATGCGAAGTATGAAACTTTAATTTTGGTACAAACACTTACAAAAAAGGAGGAAATTATGGGTAAATTTTGGGACTCATTGAAAACCAATTTGGGTTTTGGCCCATCGGGTGGTTCATCCACGGAACCTGCATCACAAAAAATAGAAGACAGAATACTGAATGCAGATAGACACTGTTTCAAAACAGATGAGCCTGAATCATAGTCGAGCGAATGGCAATGGGCTCGAAGGGTTTGTGTTTTAATAATCAATACTCTTTGCGCCGCCAAAGAAATCAGTCCTCAAAAAGAATATCCCGGTCTATGCCAGAATTGCATTCTGGGGCCTTCTTCGACGTAGGCAAAACAGACGCCGTCTTGGATGAGGGAATGGAAAACGCTAGTTAAATAAGCAAATATCAGGGGATGACATTATGAATTGGCAGGACCTGGACGTACATCATATCGGGATTGTGGTAAAGGATATCGATGAAGCTAAAAAACCTTATGAGGAAGTTTTTGGGTTAAAGGTCGACGCAAAATTCAATGTCGATGTTTTTTCAGCAAAAGTTGCGTTTTTCCCGCTAAATAACACCTATCTTGAATTGGTGGAGCCAACCAATCCTGAAGATGGATTGAGTAAATTTCTAAAGGGTGGGGGAGGAATTCATCATATTTGTTATGAAGTGGAGGACCTCGACACGATCTATCAGCAACTCAAGAAGAAAAATATTCGTGACGTATCCGGTGGCATACAGTGCACCCCATGCTTTGAAAAAACGCTATTCCTCCACCCAAAGGACACTGGTAATGTATTGATTGAGGTGGTAGAAAAGGCCACCTGCAAGCTGCCCGGTTGTAAATATTAGCTCTTATGGCCCCTCAAGACCGGATAAAACGTAAAGAAACACAAAGCAGATTTTTATTCAAATTTTCTTGATAAAGTTAAATTTAATACGTTAATAATGATTTAAATATTCAACGGGTGCTTGCATTTCGATAGTAAGATGCGTTAGATTCATATAGCGAAAGCCATCTCAAAGCACTTTTCTCGGTTTGATGAAATCAGAGCATTTCGATGCAATTCCAATTTAGAAGATCCATGTATTGTATCTATCATGGGGAGGCCATCAGGCAGGCTCAAATTCCATTAATGCTATCTGCCCGGCGGGTACCGGATAACAAATTTTCCTGCCCTTTTGTTCTCTTTAAACATGTTGCTTTATTCTAAATATTGATTTGACATTCTTTTTTTAATTTCTTCTTGACATATTACATTGTGGTATCATATAGAAAAAATAGGGCTGATGCTTCGCTAATTACCGATAATTGCTCTTTCAACAAAAGTGTTTTGATTTATTTCAAAATGATGCTTTCCTACTCTTCCTATTAACTTTGACCAAATACACCTAAACCGATGTTTTTGATAAGGAGGTGATGCGAATTAAAATAAGGACGGGGGGTTATCATGCCCTTTAGTTAAAAGGGCGTTTGGGAAAGTTTTTTTCTTTAACGAAGAATTATTTTGTTGTTAAAAACCTAAACCTCAAGGAGGAACAAAATGGTATACATCGTTTTATATTTGGTAGGGGGACTATTGTTTGTTGACGGAATGTTCTTACTTGGCAAGGCTCCAAATCTGGCCGGCGTGGTTGCCTTCAATTTTATTGGGGGCGTTTTGATTACAATAATGGCATTGTACATCGCCGCGAAAGATCTGTACAGTGCATTTGGGGAGACCGTCTCGGTTACAGTTGGGGCGAGCTGTCTCACATTTGCTATAGCGTATCTGATGATTGCGTTAGAGGGGATGAGCATCATAAGAGGGTTCGAAGTTAAGGCCGACTTTTCAACGTTGGGATGGTATTGTTTGCCGATGGCAGTTAGCCTTTTTTTCATAACTCTTGGGTGGTTCCAAGCTGTAGGCAAAAAATTGCCGAAAGTCCCCCAGTTTGGCATTTTGTGGCTACTCTGGACAGTTGCTTTTTTCCTTTTTTTCCTGCAGTTTGCCGCAGGCGTACCGGTTGGTAAATTTACGGGAATTTATATTATCATCATAGGGGTTATCACCTGCACTTACCCGGCTCTGGCACACTTTCAAGCAGGTAAAACAGGCCAATGGTAAGAGACGAGTTGTTTTTTTTATAAATAACCCCCCCTTTTCCATTATTGATTGCCTTGTGTAGTCATTTTCGTTGAGATACCCCTGCAGTCGTTTTGAGGCGGCTGTCAGGATTGAATCGTTGAATACGTAACAAGCATCATCATCACTAGGGGCTTGTTCTAAAATATTAAGCTATTTTAGGCAAGCCCCTAACAACAGGTACATAAAACCTACCCTTTTCCAAACCCTGTCGCTTGAAACCACCCACCATAAAGATATGGAATAAATAGTATAGCAAAAACAAAACAATATTGTTTAAAATGAAACTCTCGGGATGAAGGACGGAAAAAAGAAATTAAACGGCTGTGATACCATATATAAACAGATCGACCACATCGCCCTGGCGGTATATGATATCGAGCAGGCAGCGGAACTTTTCACCAATGCATTTCAACTGGATATAGTTATGGGTCTTTCCTTTCCTCCCGATGGTGTCCATACTAATCTTGTGTTTTCGTTGGGACCTCAAAACGAGCTCGAACTTATGGCACCGCGGGGAGAAAAGGGATTTTTAATCGATTTTCTGAAAAAACACGGCGAGGGATTTCATCACCTGGCTTTGGAAGTGGCCGATATCGACCAGACAACCCACCACCTGGAGGAAAAAGGGGTCCGGATTTTCGGAAAAACCATGCATAAAGGAATGCGATTTACTTTTCTGCATCCTTCATCAACGCTCAGGGTGGGCATGCAGCTGGTGCAACGAAAACCCCAGAAATCCGCTACCAATCCGATGATTAAGCGTTTAAACCACGTTGCTATTGGGATAAACAGCCTGGAAAAAGGACGTGATTTTTTTCTTCGCAAGCTGGGCGCCAAAAGAATTAAAAGCGACAGGGACAGCCGTTTTGATTGCTCATACGATCGATTTGTTGTCGGAAATGCACGATTTGATCTTCTGTACGATTTTCAAAATAATTCATCCGAAGGTGTTCCCAAGGGAATTCACCACCTGGCTTTAGAAGTTGGTAACCTCTCAGAATCGATCCGACAACTAAAGCATTTTGGTATTGAGCCCCTGGACAGGTTGTCAGACTCAAAAAGTATTTTCTTACACCCGAATAAAATGTATGGCTGCCTGTGGGAACTCAGCCAGTTCTAGTTATCCAGTCATTGTATTTGGATTTTCGATTTCCGACCTGTCCGAGCCAGGAGGTATGAATGGATTTTTCATACAATCAAAAACAGCTTCAATTCCAGCAAAAGGCCAGAGAGTTTATTGAAAAGGAAATGGCGCCAAAAATTGAAGAATATGACCGCCGATCGATATTTGCCAAAGAAGCTTTTCTTAAATTCGGTGAGCAAGGATTTCTTGGCGTAATCGTACCGCAGGAATTCGGCGGGTTGGCTCTGGGAACCATGGAATACTGTTTATTAAGTGAAGAATTGGGCAGATTGAGCGCCGGCTATCATCACAATGGCATATTCCAGACACAGAAAATGATAATGAACTATGGGACCCAGGAACAAAAAAAAAGATTTTTGCCGGGCCTTGCGAGCGGTAAATTTCATGCCGCCACTGCGATATCCGAACCTGCCGCCGGATCCAGCTTTGCCAAAATCAAGACCTTTGCAAGAAACATAAAAGACAATTACATCTTGAACGGAGTTAAAAACCATATTAATGATGCTGCGGAAGCCGATATCTTGAATCTATTGGCCCGAACTGAACGTGGCTTGACTATTTTTTTACTCGAGAAAGGGACGCCGGGATTTAAGATCAAACGTAAGCTCGATCCAATCGGGCTTAGGGCTTCTCCGATTTACGAATTTGAATTAAAGGAAAGCCCTATTCCCAAAGAAAATCTCCTGGGTCAAGAAGGTGAGGGGTTATCGATTTTTGTCAATACCTTCAATTTCAGCCGTTTGGGAAACGCCAGCGTATTTTTAGGAATGGCCAAAGCCGCCATGGAAGAAGCCTTGAATTTTGCCGAAGCGCGTGAAATAGGGGACCAAAATGTTATCGATTTTCAAGGAATCCGCTGGATAGTTGCCGAATTGTATACTCAATTGGAGGCGGCGGAACTTTTACGGAATAAAGGGGCAACCCTTGATGAAACCGAAGGTGATTCTTCTTCCTCCGCCTCAATGGCCAAGCTTTTTTGTGGTGAAGTAGCCGTTGAAACCATAATGGCGGCTATCAGAATAACCGGAAGCCATGGCTGTTATCGGGATAAACCGTTTGAACGCTGGTTACGTGATGCAAAGGCCCTGGAAATCGCCGGTGGGACCCCGGAAATTATGAAAAACATTGTTGCTGACCAAATTCTAAAAAAAGAAAGGAATGGATAGCTATGGTGGAAGGATTGTATTATGAGGATTTTATATTGGGTAAAATTTATCATTCGTGCAAAAGAACGATAACCGAAACAGACTTGATAAACTTTTCGACCCAATGCGGTTTTTTCGAGCCTCTTTTTATGGATCAGGTGTACGTGGAGACAGAGTCGCCCTTTAAACGGCAGATTGCGCCCGGTGCTTTGGCATTCTCATTTGCAGAAGGCTTGACCTTACTTTCTGGGAGTCTCCATCACACCGGGATGGCCTTTTTGGGAGTGGAATTGGCAATTTTAAAACCATTATTCATCAGGGATACCATTTCTGTCGAGTGGGAAGTCATTGAAAAAAGGGAGACTAAAAAAGCGAATCGAGGCATCATCACGTTTCTTCATCGGGTGATTAACCAAACAAACGAAATTATAATGGAGTACAAGGTGAAACGGATGATCAGGCGTAAAGCCGGCAACGAAAAAAAAATTTAAGTCCTTATGCAGTGATTTCGAAACAATTTTCAATCGTCGAATCAGATTTGAAATTTGTTTCAGCCTTATTGGACCATCAACTTACGCATTAAAGAGTAGCGGTACAAAGCGCCCATGGCATTCGCCGATCGTTCGGGGCTGGGCAGAATTGGAATCCCAAGATCTTCAACCTCCCGAATGAGTCGTTCGCTTCTCAAATAAAAAGAAGAGCCCAGGAAAGGCTTTTGGTAAGATTTAACCAGCTTTGCAAAGCGAATAATAAGATCCAGCATGTATTTTTCAAAATCTTCAATGGTATTAAAAAAGGGGGATTCGGTCTTGTTCAAAAGCTGTTTGATATAATCAGAAGCTGGAAGAAAATACATCAAAATACCATCAAAACCTTGATCTTCAAGAAGTGTGCGCGGAATAAGATCGTAAATGTCCTCATAGTTTCGGGTGTATGTGAGATCGATGGGATTAATTAAAGATCCGGTCCGGGGAACCGCTTCTCGGATCTTTTCCTTGGTTTTTGCAGATAAAAGAGGCACCCGAAGGCCGGCCCTGTTAGCAGCGTCAGCTGCACAAGCGCCTGGTCCGCCCGAGTTCGTAAATACCGCCACTCGATTGCCCCTCATCAGTGGTTGAGTGCCCAGGGCCCAGCAAAAGTCAAAAAGCTCTTCAATACTGCGGGCCCGGATGATTCCGCACTGGCGAAAAAAACCTTCATAGATTTTATCAGCCCCCGAGAGAGCGCCGGTATGGGATGAACCGGCCCGGCTGCCTGCTTCGGTGCCGCCCACGTACAGCGCCACAAGCGGCTTATGCTTGGAAACTTCCTGTGCAATGCGACTGAACTTTTTAGGCCTAGCCAATCCTTCAATATAAAGACCAATGACTTTGGTTCGATCGCACGCTGCCAGGTACTCCACACAGTCCGCCATATCGATGTCAGCCTGATTACCCACACTGAATCCCTGGCTGAATCCCAATCCAAACTTGTTCAAATGATAGAACATCTGGGTAATAAAGCTACCGCTTTGCGACACCATACCGATAAAGCCATTCATCGAAGCATCGTAATGAAAAAACGTGGTGTTGAACCGATGGGCAGGATTTACGACTCCGATGCAGTTGGGCCCAATGAATCGGATCCCGAATTGTTTTGTAACTCTGAGTAACTCTTCTTCCAGACGTCGTCCCTCTTCACCGGATTCCCTGAATCCACCGGATACAATGATGGCGCGTCGGATTCCTTTTTCTCCGCACTCTCGCATCACTTGAGTAACAATCTGGGTCGGCACGACTACAAGAGCGAGATCCGGAACTGCAGGAATTTCTTTCACAATTCGATATGCTTTAAGGCCCAGCACTTCTTCTGATTTTGGATTCACAGGATAGACAGATCCTTTGAAACCGAAGGAAAGCAGATTGTTCAAAAGTGTGGTTCCCATATTAAGCATGTTGTTCGAAGCGCCAACAACCGCCACACTTTCAGGATGCATGATGTGATTCAATAAACTGTTTTTAATGGTTTGCATACTGCTGGACTCCTTTAAAAAAGTAGAGCTTTGTTCCGCTAGAAAAGGAAAGAACCCAGGAAGAAATAAGGCGGATAAAATCAGAACATTTCAGCACTGAATGTTCCGTTCAAAAAGGGATTGGCCACACGTTCATGTTCGATGGTTGAGGTTGGAGACATGCCGTAATTATGTCCAGGAAAAATTTCAGTCTCATCGGGCAGAATCATCAGTTTGGTTTGAATGGAATTTAGAAGCTGTGCCCCTGATGCCCTGGGGCCGTCGGTTCGCCCAACCGAGCCGACAAACAATGTGTCCCCTGTTAAACAGATGCCATGGCCTGAATTATAAAGGCATACCCCCCCAGGCGTATGCCCGGGGGTATGGAACACATCCCATTCAATTTCACCGATACGAAATATATTACCGTCCTGCAGAACCGTGTCTGCAGGTGGAGATTTCCGCGCATTAAACATATTGAGCCAGAAATCTCCGATTTTTTCTAAATACTCGGCTTCAGCTTCATGGATAACGATCCTAGCCCCTGTTTTTTCCTTCATTTCAGCATTTCCCATGACATGATCCACATGGCCATGGGTATTGAGGATCAATTTAATCTCTAACAGATTATTTTTAGCCATATCAATCAGTTTATCCACATCATCGGCTGGATCCACCACTGCGGCCTCACCCACGTTTAGATCGCCGATAAGATATGCAAAAACAGATTGATCACCGACTTCAACTTGTTGAAAAAACATACGGCTCCTTATATCTGACCCAGTCGCTCTAAATATTTTAAGATGCCTTTTAGACTCAAAGTAAAAGAAAAAAATTGAGTGGGATAATGTTTAAGGTCAGGCACTTTTGCGACAAATTTATCGAAGATTTCCGAATGGCTCATATTCTGCCGTTCTTTGAGGATCTCCAACACATGGTTAACCCATGAATCGTGTTTGGCTTTCAATTTTTCATAAAAATCAGACTGTCCATCGAGATCGTATTGTCCACAATGGGTGAAATTAATTTTTTTCGGATGTAAACCATGGATTAAATCAATTGATTGTCGGGTAAGTTCTTTATCGTAACCAGGAGGAGGTGTAAGTACAAAGCTTGGCAAACCCGGATATCTGCTCCCCAGGGCATCGCCTGAAAAAACCGACTCCGACGTCTTGTCAAAATAGACAACATGGTGTCTGGCATGTCCCGGTGTATCATAGACCTTGAGCTTGGAATCCCCCAAGTCAATATGATCCCCGGTGGTCACAGGGATAACCCGCTGGGGGAAGGATATTTTCAACATGCTCCCAACGGCAAAAAAATTTTCACCGTATGCTCTTTTGACACTATCCATCAGTCTAGTCGGATGTATTAGATGTTCGGCGCCTTTTCCATGAACAAATATTTTCAGGTCGGGATTTTCTTTTGCTAAATGTCCTGCGCTGCCCGCATGGTCGATATGTATATGGGTAAGAGCCAAAAAGTCGATGTCTTTGGGAGTTAAGGACAGCTTTTCAAGTCCGGAAAACAGATGAGGCGCATCCGCCGGAAATCCTGCATCTATCAGAATTTTCTTTTTATCACTGACCAACCAGCTCGTTCTCAGGTCGGACAGAATGATAGCCGAGATCCGCGAGTCTATTTTTTCAACTCTCACCATAATAGTTGCTATAACCCGTTCCAAAACCCGATTCGAACGCTATATTGCCGTTTGGAAAACACTTCCACATTCATTTTTCTTCAAATTTTCAATTTGCACTGCTATCCTTTGAAACCCAGACGAAGCCCCCCGTGGATAATATATACCTTCCCATTTATCACCTCGTTTCGATACATTTCACCAATCAAAGAGGCGATTTCACCGCCCATCCCCTAAATCTCTTTTTCGACCCAGGACAGGCCGGCTTTAGCAATATCACCAAGAACTACCCTTCCCCCATTCTTTATCCAGTACTTTGCCACGTTTTCGCCGATTCCGCTACCTCCTCCGGTAATAACCGCCACCGAGCCCTTAATATCTAACATTTTTCTTTCCTAGTTTCTATATTATATGAAAGGCTCGCACAAAGTTAACAACCACCCCTAAAAAGGGGGGCATAATGGTGACCCTAAAAGGGTCAGTTTAACCTTACCATAATTTGACTTGCTCAGCTTTTTTGTCTTTATGAAGCTGGTGCCGAACATACTGACGGATCTGTTCTTCATCCAAGCCAATTGTG
>Ga0187833_10005491_pt1 | contig 11967 bp, 10 predicted proteins | sample ETNtaG_37_FD_167968 | JGI IMG/M metagenome (GOLD analysis project Ga0187833, IMG submission 167968) | Marine microbial and viral communities from oxygen minimum zone, Eastern Pacific Ocean - ETNP2014_SV_400_PacBio MetaG (Illumina Assembly) | ecosystem: Environmental > Aquatic > Marine > Hypoxic... | reverse complement strand
GAAAATGGTGAACCTCTCGGCTATACGATATACGCTGCGGAACCCGTAGTGGCTTTTCCGGCATCGAAGCAGAATCTGACTATCCGTGATGTTATCTGGCTATCAGCTTCAGCCTACCAGGCAATATGGAACTTTTATGCCACGATGGACCGGGTCGACGAGATTGTCTGGGACAGAGTACCACCTGATGACCCGCTGCCGCACCTGTTGCTCGAGCCGCGAATGCTCCATCTTACCTCGCTTGACGGACTGATGGGACGCATTGTTGATGTCGAAGGAGCGTTGCCCAAACGGTTTTACACAGAAGAAGCTACCCTTACCTTCGAGGTCGTCGATGATTTATGTCCATGGAACAATGGGCGGTGGAAATTGGAGACTTCCCCAGCCGGGTCTTCTATCAGTCATACTGATAAAGAACCGCAACTGAGGATACCAGTCAGTACTCTGGCGATGCTCGTCTTTGGCCAGATTAGTGCCACGGAAGCTGCTCGCATGGTACGTCTTGATGTCCTGGATCCTGCTGCTCTTCCTACCTGGGATAAAACAATGCGCACTCTGTATCGGCCACACTGTGCCGACCTGTTCTAGGTCTTTTGTCTCAATCTAGCTCCAATGGAAGGGCAAACGAGGTGGTTATTGACGTACATACTCATTTGTTCACCCTGCTTCTCCAAAAAAATCGCGTCTTGCTGGAGTGTGATAAGGTGTGTATAATTAGAACTGTAACACCGACAAGTTTATCTTAACAGGCGGTGTTCTTTGTGGGGGAAGGAAATAGTATGTCTGGTGGCTCAGACCTGCGCTGAACGGGCAATAAATGGACTCCAGGGGATTAATGGCGGGCGAATGGAAAAACGCTACGAATTTGACGAAGTGACGATTCTATCTGCTGTTGCGATTGGTGTACCTGGGGATCGAACATTCTTTATCATAATGGGACGGAAAGAGGACTGGGTGCGGGTTTGGCTGGAAAGAGAGCATCTTGAGGCCCTGGCTTTGGCTATTGACCAATTCTTTTTCACTCTTTCTCAAGAACATCTCCATTTTCCACTTGAGGCAGAGGAGACTCCTTTATCTGATGATGTCTCCTCAAGACTGCCATCCGCGGAACTCGAGATAGACCAGATTACCCTAGGCTACGACCATGAAAGAGCAACGCTAGACCTCTTAGTTCACGCATTGGGGCCACAAGAGGGAGACCAGTCCGAGTTGTACTGCCGAGCCACACTGGGTCAGCTAAAAGAGCTTGGTAATCAGGCCAAAAATTTATGTGCAGCCGGTCGCCCTCGCTGCGTACTGTGTGGTTACCCAATTGATCCGGCAGGACATATTTGCCCCAAAAATAACTGACCCTATCTCCTGCTAGCTTGAGGAGAGGGATGGCGCCAATCGAAGTGTATCTTGGTCTCCTGTGACTATTTTCTGGACTTCCGACCCGATGACCAATGCGGCGCAGTAAGCCATGATAAGGGAGCATGAGGACGCCGAATGTCTTGCACCACTCTTGCGGTAATATCTGGAGCCCCCACGGCCAGTGGAGATGACCAGCTACGAAGGCTTTCCAATACCTCCCCATCGTTACTTTGTTCCAACTGAAATTGTTCCAATTGGATCCAGTCCCTTCCTTTCGCCTGCTTGGTGAAGGCTAGACCGCCGGCCTCCTTTACCAGGACAACTCCGGCGGCTACATCCCATAATTTTGGGCTTCCAAACAGGGCGTACTGGAAAACCCCGCAGGCGGTCATGGCAAGCTCGACTGCGATACTGCCTAGGTTTCTTGCCTCAAGGGGTTCTCTCTGGCTCTGTCCGGTCAAACGGAATCGGCGTCTAAATTGAGAAGGGTTTCCTGAAAGTATACGCCCCGATGGCTCTTTGGTTACCTCGATCTTTTCGCCATCAAGATAAGCTCCCTTGTCCAGATGAGCATGATAGACGCCGGCAGTAGCGTAGTGACTGACTGGCACGTAGATACTGCCAACCACAGGGTACCGTTTCCATAGTACCCCGATGGAAACGGCAAAGAGCGGTAGGCCATTCATGAAATTGGAGGTTCCATCCAGAGGGTCAAGTACCCACACAAAAGGTGAATCTGACTTGCTCAGTATCCCTCCCTCTTCGCTCAAAATACCATGCTGAGGAAATTTCTCCCTGATGGCTACCTTCAGGTATTCCTCGGAGCGTTGGTCGGCATTAGTGACAGGGTCTTCTTTCCTTTTCCCCTTGAAATGCACTTCCAAAGGCTTACGGAAGTGCTCAAGCACAATCTGCCCCGCCTCCCGGGCAATATGAACAGCGTGAGCCTCAATCTCTTCCAGAAGTGAAACGTCAACATTCTCAGCGTTCATAGTATGAAATCTTTCTTTTACCGGAAGTGATATGACACATTGAGTCACATCAACCTAGAGTAAGAATGATTGAAATCAACCAGTCAGGATGAGTGAGATTCAGCCTATTTTCTTATGCTTGTTGGACAAGTAATCCCTCAGCACGTATTTGCCCAGGCTGTCCGGACTGGTGATAAATACCCTTCCCCTATTAAGCCGCGCCATCTGGTCAATAAAGCTGGTAAAAAACGGGGAACCTTCAAACATAAAGGTATTTATGATTATGCGCTGGGCGGTACAGGCCCTCACTTCCCGCACTGTTTCTTGCAGGGTTCGTAGGCTGGGTGGATACTGGAAATACACCTGGTGTCCCTCCAGGTGAGCGGTAGGTTCGCCATCTGTCACCAGTATTATTTCCTTATTATTGCAGTTCTGGTTGGACAGTAATTTTCTGGCCAGTCGCAAGGCATCCTGATAATTAGTACCCTGCTCCCCTTGAAATGGCGATGCAAAAAGCAGGTCTTTCCCCTTTACCTCACAGGCTCGCCGTGAGAAAGTTACTACATGCAGGATATCCTTTGGATAGCGAGTCTTAATAAGGCTGTCTAGGGCCACAGCTACTTGCTTAGCTGACTCAAAAAATCCGTTCATGAACATCGATAGACTCTGGTCGAGTATGAGAACCGTAGCCGAGCGGGTTGTTTCCTCAGTTCGGTATACCTCAAAGTCCTGGCTATCCAGCTTTACCGGGGGCAAGGCTGGTTCCCGCATGAGTGAGTTTACTATTGTCTTTTGAATATGGACGTTAAAATCGTCACCGAACTCGTATTTCTTGGTATCTTCAATTCGTTCGTTGCCCAGACCGGTTTTATGGATGTTATGCCCGCCGCCGCGGTCTTTCTTTAACTGGGAAAAGATGCTGTCCAGGGCTTGCTGTCCGATTTTCCGTATCCCTTTTGGGGTCAGCTCATATCTATCACCAACCTTGTTGATATAACCTGCCTCCTCAAGCAGCCGGGCTATTTCACGCACAGCTTCCAGTTCCTTCTTTGCCTCTTCGCCCATTATTTCCTTTACCAGCGAGTCATCGATGCCATCCAGTGAAGGGTCAGCCTGAGCCCCCTTCATCTGCTGTTCCAGACTATCCATTTTCTGAAGAGTCTCCATCAGCTTCATTGCCTCTTCACGGGAGATGGATTCTTCACCGGTAAACGGATAACGCTTCTGCATTCCGTCACTGGGGTAAAGCCTCTCCAGGTATGATGCCATCTTGGCTAATTCGTACTTGGTAGCATTGTCGAGCATTGAGTCCAGCAAGTCCTGCATTTCCTGCCGCACTTCAGGCGACAGGCTATCCATAAGAGATTGGCCCTGGGAAATCTGGTTCTGTAGATTCTTAACCAGTTCTTCAAGGTTCTGCGGTGGATTTTCGCCGAAGAAGTTACCGAACTGCTGCATGAAGCTCTCAAAATCAGGCTCTTCCCCGCTCATACGCTGTTCCATCATCTGGTTGAGGGCTTCTACCATATTTCTCATGTTAGCCATAGCGTTGGGGTCCATATTCTTTAAGCGCTGCACCATATCTTTACCGAACTGCTCCATGGCGTGCTTTTTCAACATGTCCATCAGTTCCTTGAACTGGTTCCTGGCGTCTTCATCCATAAAGTCATAATCGGTCAACTCTTTAATCCGGCCGCCGACATCCTGGGGTAATTCATCCAGCTTCGCCTGGTTCTGAACTGCCCTGTCCTCAATATTCTTTGTCAGTCGCTCCTGCACCTCCGGACTTAACTCACTGTCACCGGTCTCAGCTTGCTGTCTCGCCTTATCTAATTTCTTTTGGATTCCCTGTCGCTCCGTTTCCAGTATCTTATCCAGCCTTTCTTTTATCTCATCCATAACTGAATCAAGGTTATACTGGCTGATCTGATCCTGTTTCATACGGCGCAGACGCTCCATTAGCTTATCCAGACTTGGCATTTGCCTGTTCTGGTCTCTGAGTCCGTATCGCTGGAGAGCACGGAGTGCCTGTGACAGGTTCCCGTGACGGAAAATTTGCTTTCCGATCTGGTCCATAATCTGGTCTGTATCCAGGTCAAACAGTTCCTGGCTTCCGTCCCACTCTGAATAAAGAAAATTACCCATATCAACCTCTCCAACAGGATTGTGCCCCGGATGGTTGTATATTTAATTATAACATTATTGTTATTCGGTAAGGAAAACAAGAAGGCGTCTAATCTTCTCTTGGGAAATACCCTACATCCAAGACCAGGGTACACTCCGGCGTGATTCGGGATAAGCAAATACCGGCTTTTCGATGATTTTATTAAGACGCGATTTCAGGGCTTTTACCTCAGCCGCTTCAAGCAGCCGGTGCAGGGATTCACTCAACTGCTTTCCTTGCTTGAGTTTTTGTCGCAATACCTTCACATCCGCCAACAACTTTTTCGGAACAGTCTGGCCGGAAAAATCCCACAGCACTGTGCGTAGTTTCGGCACTGTATTGAAGGTAAGCCCATGGTCGACCACCCAGAGCCGGCCGTCCTCACCCTCCAAAAAGTGGCCTGCTTTACGGTCGGCATTATTGGTCAGGTAATCAAAAAGGGCGACCTGTTTCAATACGGACAGGTCGTTTTTTGTCTGTGAGTAATGTCTGACCTTACCCGTCGTATCCACAAACCACTGCATCGAACCGATACCGAAGGGGCCGTCGCGGATGACGGTGGGAGGAATCAGGTACCATTCCAGCGCCTGGCTCACCAGGAAGGCGGCATATTCTCTCCTGTAGAGGGTGCCGTCAGGAAAATCCCATAATGGAGTTTCACCCCGGCGGGGCTTGTAAATAGCTTTAATCTCCGTCCCGTCCTCTACCATCGTTGAGGCAAACACATAGTTGGAGCCGCTGTACAGTAAATCGTAGCTTTTAATCTCTGCCTGCTCCAGGAGATTACATGCCCGGATTATTGCAGCAGTATCCATGTAAGGCGAGCGGAGATCAGGATGGCCGTGCTGTAATTTTGTTCCGAAGTAATCCTTTTTCATATTTCATAACCGGAAATTAATAGTTTCTATCTCAAGGCAGACCAGGGTTAGTCCGACTCATTAGATTAAGATAGAATTATAGATTAATCCATGTCTTGTTTCAAGTGATTTTACCCGGGTTTGTTCAACAGGAATAATCCATTCCTATCACTTTACTCTATTAGTTAAGTAGTCCTCTGCCTTCACATAATTGAACGGCCATTATTATTGCTTCTTCAAGGCTCTGAGAATCAGTAATACCCTTACCCGCAATGTCGAAAGCTGTACCGTGATCCACTGAAGTCCGTATAAACGGTAGTCCTAATGCGACACTTACGCTTCTTTCAAAGCCGTGTACTTTTATCGGAATATGCCCCTGGTCATGATACATGGCAAGGGTCACGTCAAACTCTCCGTCAATAGCACGATTAAAAATTGAATCGGCAGGAAAGGGCCCTTTAGCATCAATACCAAGCTCTTGTCCTTCCCTTATCGCCGGTAAAATCTGTTCGTTTTCTTCTGAGCCGAAAGCTCCTCCTTCGCTAGCGTGGGGATTAAGCGCCGCCACGCCGATACGGGGATGAGCAATTCCCCATTGTCCGAACGAATCATGGGTTAATCTAAGCTTGGCAAATATCCTCTCCTTAGTCACCAACTCACAGGCGTCCCTCAAAGAGTAATGGGTAGTCAGATGCACTACCCGTAACGAACCCGATACCAGCATGGTGGCATATTCACTTGCCTGGGTAATGCGAGCAAAGAATTCCAGATGTCCCACATCCCCATATCCTGCCTGTATGGTCGCTTCTTTGTTAATTGGTGTAGTTACGACAGCCTTTACTTTGCCCGCTAAAGCCAATTGAGCGGCTTGACCGATGTATTCCATAGCTGCTTTACCACAGGCTTTACAAACTTGACCCACAATAATTTCACTCTGGTCAAGGTTCTTTAAGTCGATTAAGTCAATGCTGCCGAATTCACTGTTGACCTCGCTTGCTTCATTAACCGGGTGTAACTTTAACGGGCTATCCAATAATCTTATGGCTTTCGATATCGTCATACCATCACCCACTACCAGCGGGCGGCAAATACTATAGATTTGCTTCGAGAGAAGAGCTTTTACAATAATTTCAGGTCCGACACCGGCGGCATCCCCCATTGTGATAAGTATCGTCGGTCTTTGCTTGACACTCATTTTATCTCTGCTCCTGGTTGCCCCTGCATTATCCAATAGACACTATCAGCTTAATTCTAACATGATATTACCATGCTATGTGGAAATAAAAGAAGTTTTACTGACGAAGTTATTCTCCTTCGTGCCCCTCGAAGGTACTGAGGTTGGACTGGGCTGGGCATCAACTCAAGGTTAAGACCTCACCTTTCACCTCTTGTTGGCTGACCGTCAGAATACCCATAGCTGCAGGTGTCATGAAGGAAGGATAGCTTTGACCTGGGTTCAGAAGTAAAGTACCGTTCAGCCTCAGGTTGTATGGCTCGTGGGTATGACCGAATAAAATAACATCGACGTGGGGAAATCTGGCAGCCAGCTCTTCTTCCAGACCATCAGGCGGTCCACCCAGGTGTGGGTGTACGACTGCTATCTTTTTTCCTTCAAGTTCGAATGTAATCTCAGAGGGAAGTTGACTGCGAACATCGCTAGGGTCAGTGTTCCCGTAGACTCCTATAAAATGCCGAGCCAAGCCTTTTAATTCTTCAACCACCGTAATATGTGTATAGTCGCCGCAGTGGACTATCCATTCCGCTTTTCTTATTGCCTGAACGATCTCTTTTGGCAGGCTTTGAATTGTTGTAACGTGTGTATCTGAGAGCACTAATATTTGGGTCAATTTAGCTTAGAACCTCGCATGTAAAGGCATGTTTAAGTATGTTGCCCCATTATAGCATATTATTCAGCGTCGGCCGGCTAATGCTCGCATCAAGATAGCTAGCTTTCGTCCTGCTTCCGGAATGATTGATGGGTTGAATGGTTTAGGGTCATAAGCAGCACTGTTGGCAGCCTGGGCAGCCCTTTGCAGAAAAACACGCTTAACCCTACCCTTCTTAGCCACTTCGGTGTAGTATCTTTGGTTAAATTTTAATTTCAGAACCTAACAACTGAATAATATATGTTAGAACCCCCATAGTAATTCCTTTTCATCAGGATATGCTATGGGGGTTTTTTGTTTGTTCGTTATTCGTATTCATTGGCCTTTTTAAGAAGTAATGAAAGCTGGGTTATTTCTTTAGTTCCGTGCCTCTCCCATAATTCGTTTATTAATGCACTTTTAGCCTGTTCAGGTTCAGACGTGATTTCAGAATACATTATCATATCCAATAAATGCGGCTCGTTGTACCGTGGTATATCTAACAACTCAGCCATCCTTTCTATATCGGCGTATATTTGGGCAAACGTAAACACCTCTTCTTTATCTTCGGAAAAGTAATATAGCCTACCAAACCACTCAGCTTCCCGCAGTGATAATTATCACGTAAAGCACTTTTCGCTTCGGGCCGAGCGTCTCCTTAAATCACTGGACGAATCCATCACCTTTTTCATAGAGTTACTTCAGGTTGCCTATAGAAATAGAGAAAGCTGGCAAGGGAATCCTCAAATCAAAGCTGGTATTGCAATGGCAAATGCTACTCTAGATTATTTATTTGTTGCCAGGCATGCAGTAATTCTCGGTTATGGTGCTGAAGCCCAGATGCTGTATAGAGGGTGTTTTGAACGGATGACGCGAGCTATTGTCTTTCAGATTAATGAAAAACTTGCAAAGAGGTTTTGGGACGGCAAGCAAATTAACCAATCCGAGATCAACAACAAAATTAGCTACTATGTTGAGACAAAAAATAAAGAGGGTATGTTTGAGGAAATATATAAAAGCTATAAAGATATATGGAAGGATTTGTCCAGATTGTCTCATCCAAACCTTGAAACAGTCGGATTTCGTATACTGTCACTAGAAGGGAGGCCTGTTGACGAAAGCCTGGGAATTGACATTGGGTTAGGTGGTATGCCAAATGAAAGCGTAATATCCGGTATTATTGGTCTTATGATGCATGTAAGTTTCTCTCTAAGCTTAATGAGAATATTAGTAAGTGAATTCTTGGGCAAGTGGAATAAGAAATTGGATAGGAAACTGGCTCGGTTAATGAATGCAGGCTTTGATGTCCCCTTAACTGAACTAGAAAGACAGCTAGACCTATTGGAAAGATATCGTCCCGGAGATATATAGAAAATCGAACTACACCTGAAACAACGATGTGTTATGTTAAATAATGAGCAATCATCGGGATGTATGTTCGGTCATGCGTACAAGTATTCGATTCCATTTACCTACTGCGGACACAGCGTGTTGTACATTTTGGCCTGACGCTTTCTGGGGCAGCTCTGGGGTGGCTCTATCTCTGGAGTTGTATTTTGTTGCCGTGTTGTTCTGATGAGCATTAAGTAGGCTAACGTACCTTGTTTTCCCACTTTGATGGAGCTTCAATTACTCTCCTGGCTCTTTTTGACAAGCTGATTGAAAAGGTAACCCGGGGTGTCAGAATATCGGCTGCCTGGTGAAATCTCCACTCTTCCCTCCAGACTAATTCTAGCTGCTTCCTCTATATCGCTTTGGGAAACTACATTCCTACCTCTTACCTGAGCGATAGCTTGTGCCTGCTCAAAGATAGCTATACTGGCTCGGACACTGGCTGGGCGAGAATTATCTTCCATTGTTCGCGTGAACTGGGACATCCTGACTATTTCAGAAAGCAGGTTATCACTGAATTTCACGCCTTCAAAACTTCTTGCGTAGCGTTTTAGAATCGCTGTCTCCTGTTCTTCACTTGGATAGTCAATCCGAATACGTTCAAAACGGTCACCCAGCGTCTCCGATATCCTGTCCGCACCGGCGTATTCTTGGGGGTTTTGAGTAGCTATTACGATAGTATCAACCAGGACATTTATATCAAAACTAGCAATGGTAGTAGTCTTCTCCTCCAATACTTGAATGAGAGTATTCTGTGTTCTTTCCGAGACTCTATTTAACTCGTCAATAAACATGATTTTTCTATGTGCCCTTTGAATTTTCCCGGGGGTAAAGGCTCTCGGATCACGGATTCCAAACTGCATGGCTATTACAGGATCAATATCACCTAATAAATCCTCCGGCATGAGCTCAGGGGAACCTTGCACCCGAATGAAGCGTTCCTTAGCGGGAATTGTTACGGTTCCATGTCCGGTTTTCTTATTAAGACAGTCAGGGCATTGAGGAGACTCCGGGTCGCAATTATAACGGCATCCTTCCACTGCCTCCATTGGTTGGAGATAAGTTGCCAGAATTTTAGCCAGTGTTGTCTTGCCAGTACCCGGAGGACCTTCCAGCAGCAGATGCCGCCCTGAGATCATAACTGCCAGGATAGCTTCCTTAGTATCCTCAGCAGCATAGAAGCCATCAAGCACGTCTGATTCCCCCCCCAGCTTTGACAGTATAGATTTGCGTAGCTCTTCGCGTAATTCCATGTTTGGTCCTCCTCCTAATCCAGACCTTTTACTTATTATCGTATCGTAGCCCTCAAATCCTCCAGGCAGCTAACCCTTGTCATTTGTCCCTTACCTGCTTTAGCAATGTCTTTGACAAATCCCTCACCAGCCTCTTTATCATTTGCGATATGAATTACAGAGATCTTCACTCCTCTGGATGCTGCCCTTCTGGTTTCAAGGATTGCTTGCTCTTCGCTTAAATCCTTTTCTGCCGCGTTGTCTTCCGGTGTCGGCCTGATCTGGTCAAAGGCTTCCTGAGAGATGGCAGAAGGTTGACCATCGGTAATGAGTACAATATATTTTTCATTCCTGCTTGGTCGCTGGAGTAAGAGTTGGGCAGCGCGTCGTATCCCGTCTCCAATATTGGTGTTGCCGCCGGCATTTATTTGAGCTAAATAGTCTAAAAGCCCATTTTTCCAGTCTCTTAGAGGCATGATGGCTCTACCTAAGTCGTCAAAGGTAACGATTCCAACTCTATCTTTGTTTTCTACCGCTGCTCTAGCTAAGCCAGCAGCAGCTAGCCTGGCGTAGGTTAGCTTATGCCGGTATCCCATGGAGCCGCTAGTGTCCAGGCAAAGCATAATATCCGATTGTAATTTAGGATGTCGCTTCACAAATACCCTGAGATCACTCCTCCTTACATCGCCCAGGTCTTTCTTCTGTCTGGCTATTTCCCTAAGCGTGTGCCGAACTGAGATGTCTGTGAACACATCACCAAGGCTGTATCTTCGTATATTATACTTATGCTCACTGATTTGTACTTTACCACTATCTATCATACCTCTAAGTTGCCTGCCCCTTTTAGCTTTCGGTATCAAAGACTCCAGTAATGTATCGAGAGCTCTGGCGGTCAAAGTGAACCGTTTCCCCGTTCCCGTAACTGTGAGTATTCCTTGTTTCTCTAATTCATCGATAAGTACTCTTAGTCCATAGTAACCTTGTTTCGGAGAGCTTAATTGCTTTCCCTCAGATGTTGACTTTATGTGGTAATAAATGAACATTGACTCTAAACTTATTTCTTTCCCCCATTGCTTGTCTTGAGCGTCCATAAGCTCCATTACAGTCTCTGTTAACTCTTTCCCGGACATCTGAGATTGCAGCTGTGAGACAGCATTTAACATCTCTTCAAGCTTATTCTTTTCCTGGTAATATTCGCCTTCGGTTATTTCATCCCGTAGTAGTTTCTGCGTAAGTTCCTCCAGCAGATGCCCTATGGCCTCCGTGGTGGAGGAGTAGCGACTGGCCTTTCCTTCTTGAATGAACTGATTAGATTTGAGATACTCTTCCCGTAGATTCCAGTGGTCGTCTCTATCCGGTATAATAGCTATTTGTCCTTCTTGGGTGAGCCCGTGGTTCTGTTCCAGGGGAACCTGATTGGGATTTTGCAGACTCCTCATAATGTCCTCTGCCGATAGCCCGTCAATCTCCCCGGGTGATGCTGTTTCATCTTCCGCTCCGGAGAACCGAATACCATATAGAATCTCCCTGACAATATCACTGATTATAGCTACAGCCGATTCATAGTCGCCTTGCTTTGTGGATACTCTGGGAGGTAGCGTAATCAGTGCTGCTTTCTCGATACTATTTTGCGTCAACCCATCCTGCATTTCCTCGAAGCTTTGAAGCACTTCTTTAAAGGCAATCGCTCCTCTGACACTGGCACCACGCGCTATGTCTGGATGATTTCTGGTTCGATTCACGATAGCAGCAATCAGAGCATCCATGATGATTCCTTTATATCGACGATGTCTTTGCGGTAATGACAACCATCAAGGTGCATTCGTAAAATGTCATTATAGACCCTTTCTCCGGCTTCGGCAATGATTTTGCCCATAGCGGCTATAGTTCAGCGCCCGCCAGTCATTTCCATCTCAACACAGGCATCCTCGCTCTATTCTACATCTATTTGGTCAAGGTTACCATTTATTACCATGGGGAGAATATCCATTAGGTTGGTCTTAAGCTAAGGTAGGGTGACCTGAGTTTCGGCATTACCCAACCGGGCATTAGACTCTATAACCTTGGGTCATTCATCGGCAATCACTATTCTTGATGAAGGGGAGGTTTCGGGGGGGGTGCCATAAAGATAAG
>Ga0187833_10005490_pt1 | contig 11970 bp, 8 predicted proteins | sample ETNtaG_37_FD_167968 | JGI IMG/M metagenome (GOLD analysis project Ga0187833, IMG submission 167968) | Marine microbial and viral communities from oxygen minimum zone, Eastern Pacific Ocean - ETNP2014_SV_400_PacBio MetaG (Illumina Assembly) | ecosystem: Environmental > Aquatic > Marine > Hypoxic... | reverse complement strand
ATAGAGCTTAAACCTAAAAGAAAATTTTACGATTACTATGCTAAATATTCAAGCAAAGCAAAAACCAAACATATTATGCCAGCTCCTTTGGAATCAAAAAAATACAAAGAGGTTTTAAGTATTGCTAGAAAAGCTCACCTTTCATTGGGATGCAAGGGAATTACCAGAAGTGATTTTAGATACTACAATAATAAATTTTTTCTACTGGAGATTAATACACAACCAGGAATGACAAATCTTTCTTTAGTACCTGAAATAGCAGCCTATAAGGGAATTAAATTTGAAAATTTAGTTGAATGGATGATTAAAGATGCTGATTATACCAAGTAATAAAAAAATAAAAATATTATTTTATATTTTAGTATTTATTTTTCTATCTACGATAAGTTTTTTTGAAAGGACAAATATTTTCGGCAAGAAATTTTTCTTTCAGTTAAAAGAGATTGAAATATCAGGGTATAAAAAAGTTGATCATATAACACTGCAACGTAAATTAAATAGTTTAATAGGACAGAATTTACTTTTAATAAAACGAAGAGACATTGAAGAAATTATAAATCAGAATAAGTTAATCAGCGAATATACGGTTGTAAAACAATATCCCAATAAAATTAGTGTCAAATTGAAGGAAGTTGTTTTGGTTGCAAAGTTTATCAAAGATAAAAAAAGGTATTTTTTGGCTGATAACAATAATTTTATCTCTTATGTGGATTATCTAACTGATCAAAATTTACCAAATGTTTATGGAAAAGAAGCAGAATATTATTTCAACGATTTTCAAAAGTTACTCAAATTAAATAATTTTAATTTAAATATCATATCAAGTTATTACTTTTTTCAAATCAATAGATGGGATTTAGTTACAAATAAACAAAAAATTATAAAATTACCTTCAAAAGGTTTAACGGAAGCTATAAAAGTAGCAAAGAAATTTTTAAATAATAAAGATTTTAATAAATACTCTGTTATAGATTTAAGAATTAATAATAAAATTATTACTCAATAGTGGAAAATAAAAAAATCATTGCCGTAATCGATTTGGGAACCTGCAATCTTAAATGTGCTATTTTTTCATTTGGAAGGGATGGATTACCACAACTTGTTAGTTTTTCTAAAAAAAAAACAAAAGGTATACATAACTCAATCATTGTTAATTTAAATGATGCAATTGATTCGATTCGTTCATGTTTAATTGATGTAGAAAAAAAATCACAAATTAGCTTAAATAAAATTAATGTGTTAATTGATCCTACTGAAACTATTACTACCAGATTAACTAAATTTAAAAAAATTGGCGGATCTAAAATAGAAAAAAACGATGTCAGCTTTCTTTTAAAAGAGGCAAAAAAACAGGTTGAATTAAATAATTCTAGATTATCTAATATTCATATATTTAATTATAAGTATGTAGTTGATAATAAATTTTTGAAAGATTTACCTTCTAATATTTATGTTGATCAATTTAGTCAAGAAAATGTTTTTCTCAGTGTTCCAAAAAATATATTAAAAAATATTTCAAAGGTGTTTCATTCCTGCGATATTGAAATTGATAAATTTATTTCTTGCTCTTATGCCTTAGGCATTTGTTGTTTTAATCAAGATCAAATTGATTATGGATGTGGCATTGTTGATATAGGTTATGAGAAAACTTCATTATCGTTGTTTAAAGATTTATCTTTAGTACACTCTTCTTCTTTTCCAATAGGATCAAATCACATTACGAAAGATATCTCGCGGGGCTGTTATTTATCTAAAATTGAGTCAGAATTGATTAAAAAAGATATATCAATAATTGATAATTTAGATGAAGAGTTAAATAATAATGAATTTCTACCAGATAAATATTTCTCTGAAACCAAATTCAGAAAAATTTCATCTAAATTCGTTAAAGATATCATCTCAGCAAGATTAGATGAAATCCTAAATAAAATTTTTAAAGAAATAAATTTTTTACAAGCCGAGAGTATAAAACAAAATTTAATTTTTACGGGGGAAGGATCGAGACTAAATGATCTAAAAAAAATAATTAATATCAAGTTACCAAATTATACTTTGAATTTTAATTCAGATAATTATAAATCATCCACAAATATTGATAGAGAATTATTGTCCTGTTATGGCGCAATAAGAATTTTAACAGAAGGCTTTGTTTCAGAAGCAATAGCCATACCAAATAAAAGCCAAAAGGTTAAAAATGGCTTTTTTACTAGAATTTTCAATATTTTTAACTAGTTTTTTTATTGTATTTTTTTGAAACAATTGTTGTTTTTAATATCTTACTTTTGATCATTATAAAGATTTTATGCTTGGTTTGTATCAAAAAACAATCAAACGTGAAATTCGATTCAAAGATGTTGGCTTGCATAGTGGTAAAAAGGTTAATATGAAACTTGTTCCTGCGGCGCCAAATCATGGGATAATTTTTAAGAGAACTGATTTAAAAACTAAAAATTTAATTCCCGCAATCTTCGATAACGTAAGCAATGCAGTTCTCTGCACAAGTATTCAAAATGAATTTGGAGTTACTGCCTCAATGATCGAACATTTGATGGGAGCTTTATACGGAGAAGAAATTGATAATTTATTAATTGAAATTGATTCAAGCGAAGTTCCTATTATGGATGGTTCAGCTAAAGAATTTATTAAACAAATTAGAGCAGTTGGAACTAAAAATTATGATACTTCGAAAAAATTTATAAAAGTCTTAAAAAAATGTGAATTGAGTATTGATAAAAAACTTATATCAATAGAACCTTACGAAAATGATTTAAAGATTGATTTTGAAATTATATACAAAAATCAAGTTATTAATAAGCAGAGAAAGTCAGTCAGCTTGTCCAATGGCGATCTTGATTTAGTTTATAATTCTAGAACTTTTTGTTTGTTTGAAGATATAGAAAAAATTAATCGTTTGGGTCTAGGAAAAGGCGGGTCTCTTGAGAACGCAGTTGTAGTAAAAGGTAACAAAGTTCTTAACGAGGGAGGATTAAGGTATAAAAATGAATTTGTAATGCACAAAATCTTAGATTGTATGGGCGACCTGATGTTAGCAAATTATAAAATTTTAGGTAAAATAAAATGTAGTCAAGGTGGACATCAGTTAACTAATGCATTATTGAAAAAATTTTTATCAAATGAAAAATACTTTTCAGTAGTAGAATTTAAGGAAAAAAAATTACCTAATAGTACATTTTATAGCATTCCTGTGGCTGCAAGCGCTTAAGTTTCATTCTATTTTATATTTAGAGAAAATTTGGTAATCTCTATTATTAATGTATAAGCATATTATTTTTTTATTCATATATCTAATTTTTGTTGTTTCATGTTCAAAAGATAAAAGTAAGACCGATACAGTTATGCTTCAACAAGATATCGAAGCAGAAATGGTTCTTGCTTATAAAGAAGGAATGAAACAATTAGAATTGGGTGATGCACTCTATGCGTCAAAAAAATTTAATGAGGCTGAAATTCTTTTCCCACAATCTATCTGGGCAGCCAAAGCGTCATTGATGTCTGCTTATGCGTTATATTCTCAAAATTATTATGATGACGCTATCTTTGGTTTAGAACGTCACATTAAAAATTATCCCAAAGATAAAAATTTAGTTTATGCTCACTACTTAATTGGAATATGTTATTTTGAACAATTACATGATGAAAAAAAGGATTTAAAACCTTTAGTAAAGGCGCGCGAGAAGTTTGTATATATTTTAGATTATTATCCTAACACAGATTATGCAATTGATGCTAAATGGAAAATGGGATTAATTGTTGATCAAATGGCAGCAAAAGAAATGTATATTGGACGCTATTATATGAAGATGGAAAAGTGGATTGCTGCAATTAATCGTTTTCAATCTGTTGTAAAACATTATGATACTACCATTTATATTGAAGAAGCATTACATCGGTTAGTTGAAATTTATTACAAAATTGGTTTAGTCGAAGAAGCACAAAAAGTTGCTGCAGTGCTCGGATATAATTATGGCTCTGGAGAATGGTATAAAAACTCTTATAGAGTGTTTAATAAATCATACAAAATTGAAAAAATTACTAAAAAAGAAAAGGATTCTTTTATAAAGAAAAAATTCAAAAAATTGTTTGAATAACTAATGGAAAAAGAAAAAATCAAATCTTTATATTATGATAAAATTGCTAAACTGAATGAGTACAATAAAGCATATTATGATCAAGATAATCCAATCATTTCGGACTATAAATATGATAGGTTCAAAATCGGAATATTAAATCTTGAAAATAAATATAAATTTTTAAAAAGTAAATCATCCACCGCTAAAAATGTAGGCTATAAGCCCTCAGGTAAGTTTAAAAAAATTAAGCATAAAATACCTATGCTATCTCTTTCAAATGCTTTTTCTGAAAGTAATATTATTGATTTTCTAAAAAAAATTAAAAATTTTTTGAAACTAAACAATAACCATAAAATAGAAATTATTGCTGAACCAAAAATTGATGGAATCTCAGCTTCGCTTTACTATGTTAATGGACAACTAAAATTAGGATTATCAAGAGGCGATGGTAGCACGGGAGAAGACATTACATTGAATCTTAAAACAATTGGAGTTATCCCATTAAAATTAAAGGGTTCAAAATTTCCTGAAAATATAGAAATAAGGGGTGAAGTATATATATTAAAAAAAGATTTTAAAAATATCAGCAATAAATTTGCTAATCCAAGAAACGCTGCAGGAGGTTCGTTGAGACAAAAAGATCCACTTGAAACTAGAAAAATTCCTCTTCAATTTATAGCTTATGGTTTTGGATTTGTTAAAGAAAAATTATTTAAAACTCAATCAGAATATTTAGAGCTTTTAAAGAATTGGGGTTTTAAAGTTAACCAATACAATAATGTTTTTACGAATATTAAGGATATAATAAAGAATTATAATGAACTTGAAAATAAAAGATCGGAAATAAAATATGATATTGATGGAATCGTTTACAAAATTAACGATTTAAATTTTCAAAAAAGACTTGGATATGTTTCAAATTCTCCTAGATGGGCAATTGCACATAAATTTTCATCTACAAAAGCTATATCTAAAATATTAAACATTGAAATTCAAGTTGGAAGAACGGGCGCATTAACTCCTGTAGCAAAACTAGAACCAGTTAATGTTGGTGGCGCAGTAATTTCTAGTGCCACTCTACATAATGAAGAGGAAATTGTAAGGAAAGATATTAGAGAAGGCGATGTTGTTTCCATTCAAAGAGCCGGAGATGTTATTCCACAGGTAATATCAGTTGATATAAACAAAAGATTAGCTGAATCAAAAAAATTTATTTTTCCAAATAAATGTCCTTCGTGTAATTTAAAAGTAGTTAAAGAATTTAACAACAGTACAAAAAAAAAGGATGCAGTAACAAGATGTCCAAATTCAAATTACAGTTGTCAAGATATTTTAAGAGAAAAATTAAAACATTTTGTATCAAAAGATGCATTTAATATCGAGGGACTTGGAAAAAAGGTTATAGATAACTTTTGGAAAAAAAAATTAATTAAATATCCATATGATATTTTTAATTTAGATCTAAATATATTGAAAAAATTTGATGGATGGGGTGAAAAATCTATTATTAGTTTAAATAATTCAATAAATAAGAGTAAAAAAATTTCATTAGATCGTTTTATTTTTTCTCTAGGCATTCGTCATATAGGGCAAGAAAATGCAAAAGTTCTAGCAAAACATTTTCTAAGTGTACAAAAATTTTTTGAAATTTGCAAAAAACTAAATACAGATAATCAAAATTACATAGATGAACTTCACAGTATTGATGGCATTGGTATTTCGCAAATTGCTTCGATAAAAAAATTTTTTTTGAATAAACAAAATTTGACCATTGTTTTAAATTTAATTAATTTACTTGATATTAAAAATTATAAATTTTTAGTTAAAAAAACTCCATTAAGTGGAAAATTAATTATGTTTACAGGAGCCTTTGAAAATAATAGCAGATCAGAATTGAAAGTTATTGCTGAAAATCTAGGAGCAAAAATTCTTAGTAATATAAATAAAAAAACAGATTTTTTAATAGTGGGATCACAAAAACCTACAACGAGAAAAATTAATGAAGCAAAAAACTTAAATGTAAAAATGTTAACCGAAAAAGATTGGAATAAAATTATCAATAAATAGATGATCTCAACCAATTTTTTTCATATTTATTAAGATATGGATTCAAAGTAAAATAAATTTTTTTATTATATTTACTTAAATATTTTTTTTCTTTTTGATTTAGTAATTTAAAGTTAATTAAATCTTTTTCGATAGGTGCAAGTGTTAAATTTTGAAATCTCAATTTATTATTATATTTTTTTATAAAAATTAAGTTTTCAATTCTAATTCCAAACTTATTAGATTCATAATATCCTGGCTCATTGGAGAGAATCATTCCTTCCTTTAATTGTATATTATTAATCTTGGTGATTGCTTGTGGTCCTTCATGAACATTTAAAAAATATCCAACTCCGTGGCCAGTCCCATGAGCATAATCTAGACCATATTTTTTCAAAGAGGATCTAGCAACAATATCTAATTGTTTTCCAGCAGTATCCTTTTTAAGTTTATAAATAGCCACACCAATATGTCCTTTTAGAACTTTTGTAAAAATATTTTTTATTCTAAGAGGCTGTTTACAAAAACAAATTGTTCTTGTTACATCTGTTGTTCCATAATGATATTGACCCCCTGAGTCGCAAAGATAAATATCATTTATTTTAATTTTTCTATTCGTCTTACTGTTTACTCTATAATGGGGCATTGCGCCATTAGGTCCAGACCCCGAGATAGTATTAAAGCTGGGAGATATATAATTTCTATTTTTTTTTCGAAATTGTTCTAGTTTTTTTTGAGCGCTTAATTCAGTAATTTTAAGTTTGTTTATATTATTTTTTATCCAATAAATAAATTTTGTTAATGCAACTCCGTCGATTATATGTGATTTTATTGTATTTTTTATTTCGACATTGTTTTTTTTTGATTTTAAAAAAAATATTGGATCTATTTTTTCAATATAAGCAAATTTTTTTGCTATTTTTGCTTTATAAAAAAGAGAACAAGTTATTTTATCAATTAAAAAATTTTCCTTACTATCCAAGTTATCCAAGTATTCAATAATATTTGATGGATTTAAGTATTTTAAATTTTTTCCAAAATGAGATTTGAAATTTTTACCAATTTTGTTATTTTTAACAATAAGAGTTACCGTTTTTTTATAGTTAATTATTGCATTGCAGTTAGGTATTGGAGAATAGGGACTATCTTTACCTCTGATATTTAATAACCAAGCTACATTTTCGGGCGCTGTGATCAACAAATTTTTTAATTTTTTTTTTTTTAAAATATTACAAATTAAATTTATTTTATGTTCATAACTTTGCCCAACATATCGAGTTTTTAATACAAAAAATTTATTAAATTTAGGTTTAGGTTTATCTGACCAAATTTTATCGATCAAATTTGTTTTTATCGGTATTAATTTAACGTTTTTAGATATAAATAAATTTGTTAAAATAGCTTGTGTGTATAATTTTGGATCAAATCCTATAATTAATTTTTTTTTATTTTTTCTTAATATTTTCAGGGGTTTAGTTTTGCTGATTTCTACTACCTTAAAACCATTTTTTATTTCTTTTTGTGCTTGTAAGGTATAACGACCATCTACAAACAAAAATGCCTGTTTTTTTAATACCAGCGATTGACCTGCTGAACCAGAAAATTCAGTTAAATATTTTAATCTTTCTTTTTCCGGACTCACATATTCTCCAAAAAATTCGTCATTTTTTGGAATTATGTAGCCGTCAATATTATTAATTGTTAACTCTCTTCTTAATTTAATTAGTTTATTTTTTTTCATTTAATTTTTTTTGTAGTCTTAACCAACCAGGACTTCTAATTTCCCTTTCATAAGAAATATCTTGATTAAATTCAAAATCATAAATATTTTCTTTAGTCACATTATTTTTTTTAATATTTTCTTTTGGTAATTCGTCTATAAATCGAGAAGCTAGACTTTCAATCCAATCACCCTGGTAAAATCTGTTCATAGAAAATGAAATATAAGCCCTTTTTTTTGCTCTAGTTATAGCAACGTATGCAAGTCGTCTTTCCTCTTCTAGAGCCAAATCTCCTTTTTCTTCTAGTGATTTTTGATGGGGAAATAATCCTTCTTCCCAGCCAGGTAAAAAAACTATATCGAATTCCAATCCTTTTGCCGCATGTATGGTCATTAAATTTATCTTTTTTCCTTCCCAATCTTCATCAATTGAAGTTGCTAAAGCAACATGTTCAAGAAAGTTTTCTAAATTTTCAAATTCTCTCATTCCTCTCAATAGTTCTTTGATATTTTCTAAACGCCCTTCACTCTCTATATCTTTTTTATTTTTTAACATTTCGGAATATCCAGATTCATCCAATATAATTTGCATCAATTCGACATGTTTTTTTGAGAACAAATCTTTTCTCCATTTTGAAATAAGATTGAGTATTGTAAGTAGGCCTATTTTTGCTTTAGGTTTGATCTCATTCATTTCTATCATTTTTAAAGAAGCATCTTCTAAACAAAGTTTGTATTTTTTAGCATATTCATTAATTTGTTTTATTGTTATGTTTCCAACTGATCTTTTGGGTGTATTTACAATTCTTTCAAATGCTAAGTCATCTTTTTTTTGAAAAACGATTCTTAAATAAGCAACAGAATCTTTTATTTCAGATCTTTCATAAAATTTAGTTCCACCAACAATTCTGTATCCAACACCAATTTTTAAAAATCTTTCTTCAAATTCTCTTGTTTGAAATATGGCTCTAACTAAAATTGCAATGTTATTATAAGAAAAATTTTTTTTTAATTTTTTTTCAATAATGTCTGAGATATTAATTGCTTCATCTTTGCCACTTTTATAGCAATTCAATTTGACTAATTCTCCATATTCCCCATCAGTCCATAATTTTTTTCCAAGTCGATCTTGATTATTTGCTATTAACCCAGAAGCAGCAGACAATATATTTTGGGTAGATCTGTAATTTTGTTCTAACTTGATTTTTTTTGTATTTTTAAATATTTTATCAAAATTTAAAAAATTTTTTATTTCTGCTCCTCTCCAACTGTAAATTGATTGATCGTCATCTCCTACGCAACAAATATTCTTATGTTTGTTTGCTAATAAATTAAGCCATTTGCTTTGAATAAAATTTGTATCTTGATATTCGTCAACCAAAATGTATTTAAAATTATTTGAGTAAATTTTTAAAATATCTTGCTTGTTTTCAAAAATAGACACACAATGCAAAATTAGATCACCAAAATCACATGCATTGAGAGCTAAAATTTTTTCTTGATAAATCTTATAAACATTTAAAATTCCTTTTTCCCATATTTCTCCTTTTTTAGTTACAACATTATTGGGAAATAGACCTTTATTTTTCCATTTATCAATAATAGCAATTATGAATTGAGGAGATAATTTTTTAATATCAATACTTTCAGCTTTACAAATATTTTTTATTAATCTTAGTTGGTCATCTCGATCAATAATTGTGAAATTAGAATTTAAGTTTACAGCAACCGCATGTTTTCTAAGTATTTTTGCACTGATTGAGTGAAATGTTCCAAGCCACGGAATTGCAGTAGCTTGTTTGTAAAGTAGTTTACTCACTCGAATTTGCATTTCTCGAGCAGCCTTGTTTGTAAATGTTACGCACAGAATTTGATTAGGCCATGCCTTTCTTTCTTTGATTATGTGGGCAACTCTTGTTGTTAATACTCTTGTTTTGCCTGATCCAGCTCCAGCAACAATTAAGCAAGGGCCATCTAAATTAATTACCGACTTTCTTTGATTTTCGTTCAAATTTTTTAGATAATTTAAATTGCTGTATTTCATTTAATATGTATTTTATACTTTTTTTAATGTTAGTAAATTATACTTATCCATTTCTTTTATGATCAGATTAAATCAGCCTGGACTTAAAAGTTTTGTTTCTTATGTATTTGGTTTTATATTTTTAACACTTTTTATATATTTAGGAATACCTTTTTTTTTTGATTATAAAAGCAATCAATCAGATTTAAAAAAAAAAATATTTGAAAATTTTGGTTTAAATTTAAGTTTTGCCAGCAAAGCAAAATATAATATTTTTCCAAGTCCGAGATTAAACTTGAAAAATGTTGAAATTTTAAGTTTTTCGGAAAGTTCTAAAAATATTGGATCTATCAAAAGGGTCATTCTAAAGATTCCATTTAAAAATTTAGCGAGTTTAAAAAAATTAGATTTTGATTCTATTGAATTAATTGACGCGGTCATCAATATTAAAACTTCAGAAATTAATAATTTTAAAAACTATTTAAACAATAAAACACGTGAAAAACCAATTCAATTAACAAAAAGTAAAATTAATCTATTAGATAAAACAAAATTGCTTTTTAATATTGATATAAAAAAATTGAGCATTTCAGGGAAAAATTTATTAAATAAATTAGATCTTAAAGGTCGAGCATTTGATGCAAAAATAAAAATTAATTATCAAAATAAAAATTTTAATAAAAATTCTAAGAAAAACATAGAGATTTGGCTTCCAGAAATTAGCCTAAATTCAAAAATAAGTATAAATCCTGATAAAAAAAATAATAAAACTATTTATGGCAGGGTTAACGTTTTCTCTCCCAACAATCAAATCTATTTGGACTATATATTAAGAAATAAAATTTTTAATATTTCAAGTTCAAGATTAACAAATAACTACTTCAAAGGTCAATTATTTGGAGATTTAATACTGTTTCCGTTTTCAACTTTTAATTTAAAACTAGATATAGATCTTCTAAAATTTAGAAATATACTAAATAGCAGGTTTATAAATAATAATAAATTCTTAAGTCAATTAATACCATTTAATAAGAAAATTAATGGCAATATAATTATCAATGTTGACAAAATAGCATCTTCGTCAAATATAATAAATTCAGGTAATGGTAATTTAGAATTTAGAAATTCTGTTTTAATAGTCAAGGAATTTAAATTAATTATTAATAAAATCGGCAATATCAAATTTGCGGGTAAAATTTTTCAGCAAAAGAAAAAAAAAGTATTTGCTTTTAACGCTAAAATTAATTTAGATAATCCTGAAATTTTCTACTCACGTTTTTTAATACCGAAAAAAAAAAGAGTAGATTTAGTACCTATTAATCTTCTTGGAAAAATTGATCTCGAGTCTTATAGAATTGAATTAGATAAAATATACCTTGAGAATGCATTGCATCAAGAAGAATTAGACGAAGACAAATTATCTTTTTTACAAGAAATGATTAATGAAATCTTTTCACAAAACTCATTAAATAATATTTTAAAATATTCAAATTTAAGAAAAATTATTCAATCTTTCTTTAATTGAATTCATTAGATTCATTTATTACCGAGGTCCAATCATTTTTTTGGGGTCAGTAAGTTTATTAAATTCCTTTTTATTAATTAATCCCGATTTAATAGCTTCCTCTCTTAAAGTAGTGCCATTTTTTAGCGCTTTTTTAGCAATTCTAGAGGCATTATCGTAACCAATTTTGGGAGCAAGAGCAGTAACTGACATTAAAGAATTTTCGAGCAATTGGTTTATTCTTTTTTTGTCTGGTTTTAATCCTTTGATACAATATTTGGCAAAATTCCTTGAAGAGTCCGCCATTATGTGAAGTGATTGCATAACATTATGGATAATTAAAGGCTTGAATACATTTAATTCAAAATGTCCATGAGAACCAGCCATTGTAATTCCGTTATGGTTTCCTATAACTTTAACACAGACCATTGTAACGGCTTCACATTGTGTAGGATTAATCTTTCCAGGCATTATCGAGGATCCAGGTTCATTTTCTGGTAAAATAAGTTCACCATATCCTGCTCTTGGACCAGATCCAAGAAATCTAATATCATTTGCAATTTTCATTAAACAAACCGCAGTAGTG
>Ga0187833_10005486_pt1 | contig 11972 bp, 15 predicted proteins | sample ETNtaG_37_FD_167968 | JGI IMG/M metagenome (GOLD analysis project Ga0187833, IMG submission 167968) | Marine microbial and viral communities from oxygen minimum zone, Eastern Pacific Ocean - ETNP2014_SV_400_PacBio MetaG (Illumina Assembly) | ecosystem: Environmental > Aquatic > Marine > Hypoxic... | reverse complement strand
AAGTCGCTCAGCGTGCCTAATTGATCACTATGAACAGTCTGTTCACGGTGACTTGATAAAACACCTAAACAGCGTAAATCATACATACAACTTGTATGTTTGCGAAGCGTATATCATGCCATTCGAAAAGTAAATAATTCACTCAGTTGAGTACCTGTATTTGACGACCAACTCACCACGAAAGCGAAGGACTTCTCGCGACCGTATCCTTGCGATTGCAACCATGCATTTTGCAAAACTTGGCTATCTTGGGACGTCTCTCGAAGCGGTGGTCAAAGACGCTGGCGTGTCAAGAGGCGCGCTGTACCACCACTTCGCTGATAAACATGATCTATTCCGACTTGTTTGCCTCAAGTTGCAGAGCGACAACGCAAAGAAAATCGACTCTGCGATCGCGAGCGGCGCGAATCCCTGGGAAGGCTTTGTTAACGGAATACACTCGATGCTGGATACAGCGGCAGACAAAGGGGTCAGGAGAATCCTGTTCGTCGAGAGGGTCTCCGTTCTTACCTGGGACGAGTGGTCCGCGATCGACATGGGAACGGTTGGTGGTTCTCTCCGGCCGGCAATGATACGGGCGATGGACGAGGGGTACATGGAACGGCGACCTGTGGCGGCGTTGTGGTACCTGATTGCTGGGTCAATAAGTCGTGTCACAACCATCGCTGCGGAATCGGATGAGATCGATCTCGACGACATGCATGATGAATTCGAACAGCTACTTTCCAAGTACCGAATCGACAGAGATCAGGATTAGGTCTTACAGTGTGATCGTCCACGAATTAAACCGGTCATTCGACCACGTAGGGACAGCAATATGACGATGGGGCACCGTGAGCGAGTTCTAAAAGCATTGAACCACGAGGAGCCGGACCGGGTGCCGTTCGATCTCGGTGGTGCTGCTGGCAGTTCGGTTCATATCGATAAATACGAGGAACTGAAGGTGCACTTCGGCGTCGAGGAACAAACCACACTGGGCAATCGTTGGGTCCAATCGGTGGTTGTGCACGAACAGATTTTGCAGGCTCTGGATATCGATTTCCGGTACTTATCGACAGGACCTTCCAACAGCAAACCGGAGATCGAAGTTGGAGACGACGGTTACCGGGATGAGTTTGGACTACTTCGTCGCATGCCGCCTGGATCCCGCTACTACGACGTAGTCGAATTTCCTTTGTCGGGTTTAATTTCCGTCCGCGATATCGTGAATTACCCGTGGCCCGACCCAACTGATCCCGGATATACCAGAGGGTTGCGGGATCGAGCACTGGCCCTTCGAGAGAGTACCGACTGCGCCATCGTGCTTCAGCTTGCGTCTCCGTTTGTACACACTACGCAGTTCCTACGTGGCTTCGAGGACTGGTTTATGGATCTAGCCGGGGATCCTGCGCTGGCATCTGCTCTCTTCGAGGCAACGGTCGAGGTTTCGTCGGTACGGGCTGCGGAAGCACTCAAAGTCGTAGGCGACCTCGTAGATGTTGTTGTAATGGCCGACGATCTCGGTTTCCAGACGACTCCGATAGTTTCGCCGGAGATGTACAGGCGGTTATTCAAGCCCTGGCACAAGAAATACTTCGATGCCGTAAAGGCGCACACGTCGGCCTACATTAGTTTTCACTGCTGCGGTGCCATCAGTAAGCTGCTTGACGACTTAATCGACATCGGGGTCGACGCTGTTAATCCGGTTCAGGTGGCGGCTACTGGCATGGATTCAGCGAGTCTGGCTTCCGAATTTGGTGATCGGCTTAGCTTCTGGGGCGCCATTGACACTCAGGACGTGCTGCCCAACGGGTCGGTAGGGGACGTTCGGGCCGAGGTCAAGAGGCGGTTTGGTGACCTCGCCCCAAGTGGTGGTTATGTGTTTAGTGCAGTGCACAATATCCAACCCGACGTACCGCTCGAAAACATCCTCGCCATGTTCGAAGCCGCAAAAGACTACGGTGGATATCCGATCGACCAGACCGGCTAGTTCTCCGACTGGTTTTTGTCGCCTATTACTGCATCACTGAACGTCCACAACCGACGAATCCCTATTCGACAGTTTTGGATGATCCACCCAGGGCAACGACGGTCGAAGCGCAATGCCGTACAGGTCCGAGCTGGTCACTCGAGCACAATGGTGACACTGTCCATCTACGGTCATGTCATTCCCGTTGAAGATGAACTTGCTGCCAGCGTATTCGCGCAAGTGATGGCAAACGTAGAAATCAGTTAGTCCGCAGCTAGTCGTAAAAATCCGAATGTTGGTTGAAATAACACTCAGCTCTTTACGTTTGGTTTGAGATTGGTGACGGGCCGGGGACTCGAACCCCGAACCTAGTGATTAAGAGTTCTGCTCAACACATGTCCTGTCGTGCGGTTTCGTGCCGTTCCGTACTGAAATCACAGGATAAGGCCGGAGGTTCGTGTCCTGTCCTGCCCCGTCATATTGAACCGTTTGTGGGCAAGTTAGTGGGCAGGACATGAGCAGGTCTCCTCAGCAATTGAGGAACGATGCGATTCTGCCCCGACGCCGAGTCCTGACAGAACTACCCATCAGGCTCTAGCTACCAACCTCGTACGGTATGTTGCTCAAAATCGCTGCTTCCTTCATAACGATCTCAGTCATCTCACGCGGGCTCTGCCCTTCGAAGTAGTGAGGTGTTCCAAATCGGACGATTATCTTCGTTCGAACCGCCGGGATGGTCCAGTTAGGGGCGAACGGAATCCATTTGGAAATCCACTTGCCGACAGCCGATTGCTCAAGCCCTTTGCCTTTGCGATCGTACTCGATACCGACCGGGACAATCGGAATACGCAGTTCATGTCCCTTTTGCTTTAGATGACGAACCTCGTATCGCTCCAACAGACCTACCAATCCATCTTCGATCGATGTGACCGAGTCGTACTGATACTCGCCCTGGGTAAAAACGGCTGTAATCAATCGACGATTCAGACGATCTTCGACATCCTTTGCCAGCGCTACTGCACGCTTCCGAGGGTTTTCAATTCCATCTTCCTGCCAGATAACCGTCCCCATAGCAGCGGTGCTTTTCTTCTGGATAAAGTTAATCACACCGTTGTGACCGAACGAATCAGTCGAAACAAAGCTGATGAACTCTCCCACTACATGGGAAAGCGCGAAAACATCCGCCGATGTGCGGTGAACCGGCGCCAACATAATTGGGCGGATGTTAGGAATCTCGCCTTCGACTCTGCTACTCAGCAGCAGAACACGTTTAGTTACAGGAATGAATCCCAAACGAATGGCGTGATAATTGAACCGCCACCAATTTTCCTTTACGCCCAATTAGGTCCTTGCTGAGCAGCGAGATGCACCACACCACGAATTAGATAATCAGCCATGCGAGCGAGTTCTCTTCAGGTCAGACTCTAAATATTATCTCCAAAAATATCTTTAATCTCGAATTCACCTCTGGAATTGCTCACCAATACAAACCCTCACCATGACGACTAATTCCATAACCTCTCGGGACAAGCCGAACATGGATCTGCCAGAACTCAGTGACCTGCCCCCACATGTGAACTGCAGTGCTGCCGTGGCTCTTACGCTAGTAGCCATGCACCCGGGCTGCCCCAGTGATCGTCAGAGCACACGGGGTTGCGGGTGGTTGAAACAGTACGTTTTAAAGACGCTTGTGAGCAGTTAGTGACCATCATGCGAAAAGACCCCGGAATAATCCGAGGTCTTGTTCAGAAGGTATCCAGTTTGGTGACGGGCCGGGGACTCGAACCCCGAACCTAGTGATTAAGAGTCACTTGCTCTGCCAATTGAGCTAGCCCGTCCAAGTCATCACTTAACAATTCAATCTGAGGCTCAATGCAGTGTCAACGGCAATTCGTGTGGGTATGGAGATGAGTCGAACTCACGCAACCCGAAGGATCAAGTTGAATCCGCAAAGAATCCTTCAGCTAGCTGCTACACACTCGGTCGCGCACAACCGACTAACGTGCAACCACAATAACTGAGCCCAACTACCGTTTCACTGCTCTCGCAACAATCACAGAGCGGCTTCGTTGCGCTCGCCTGTTCGTACCCTAACGACGTCTGTAACGGGCGACACGAAAATCTTTCCGTCACCGATAGAGCCTTTTTCAGAGCTCTTTGCAGCATCCAGAATGGCTTCGATAATTTTCTCTTTGTCCGGTTCCAATACCACGATCGTGATCATCGCTTTGGGCAGTGATGTTCGGGTGGCGGTCTTTGCTCCACGCCCTGTGAACACTTCGACACCCTGCTGCTGACCCCGTCCATTCACGTTGTGGACAGTGAATCCGCGACAGCCTACTGCGTCGAGCGCGTCGATAACGACGTTGATCCGGTCGGGACGAACTATGGCTTCTATCTTGATCAATTCAGTTCACCTCACTCATAGCCCACTAGCGTGCGGCAATTAATTCCTAGTTAGCCGTCCACCGCAATTGCCGCGGTGGGCGACGTTGGTTTCTGTTTGGTTAGTCTGCTCCGTCGCCGACATAGCCACGCTCACCGTGCAGCGTGATGTCGAGACCGAGATCTTCATCGTTAGCCTCAACCCTGATTCCTAGACCGGGGATTACATCTAGGATTTTCAAGATGATGAATGTAGCAACACCGGAGTAGACCGCTACTGCTGCGACCGCTCGAGCGTTTGCCCATAGAAGTCCAACTTCACCATCAATGAGTCCGACGTTTTGAAGCACCCCGTTGTCGTCGACTGCCTGAACGGCGAATATTCCCGTTGCCAGCGAGCCCCAGATACCGCCAACACCGTGGACAGCAAAAACCTCAAGAGCATCGTCGATACCGGTTCTGGCCATGATTTTAACCGCAGTGTAAGCGGCAGCACTGCCGACAATTCCAATAGCGAATGCGCCCATTGGGCCGACGAATCCTGCCGCCGGTGTGATCGATGCAAGACCAGCGATGGCTCCTGTGGCAAAACCGACACCGCTTGTTCGACCTGTTGACTGAAATTCAAGAATCATCCACACCAAACCAGCGACCGCAGCGGATGTGTTGGTCACCAGGAACGCCATTACCGCCACATTGTCGGCAAGAAGACCTGATCCGGCGTTGAAGCCGAACCAGCCGAACCACAACAGGCCAGTGCCAAGCAGCACATACGGAACGTTGTGTGGTTCGACCCACGTTCGATCTGGCGTCTCGATCCGATCATACGGGCGGCCACGATAGCCGCAATACCGGCCGAAGCGTGAACCACGATTCCACCAGCGAAATCGAGAGCACCGATTCCAGCAATCCAACCATCTGCAGCCCAGACCCAATGAGTTATCGGTACATAGACCACTGTGACCCAAACGAACAGGAAAACGATATAAGTGGTGAACTTGAAACGTTCAGCGAACGCACCTGTGATCAACGCGGGAGTGATGATCGCGAACATCATCTGGAATATTGCAAACAGGATTGGAGATATCCCACCATCGACGCCTTCAGAAGAGACGTCACGGAATCCGATGAAATCGAAGTTGCCGATAAAATCACCGCCGGCTCCGAACGCCAGACTGTATCCCCAGAGAACCCAGAGAACGCTCACCACACCCATGGCGACAAGCTGTACATCATCGTCGAGACAACGTTTTTACCACGAACAAGACCGCCGTAGAAGAAAGCGAGGCCAGGGGTCATTAATAGCACCAGAGCCGATGCGGTTAGCATCCATGCAACATTGCCGGGATCAGACATATTGAAGTTCCATTTCTAATTCGTACTTGAAATGATCCAGGGCAAACCACGATCCCTGGATTCTCAGTAAGCCCGGAGGCGCCGTTGTCGGCCTGAAAAGGAACGGCGGAGTTATCGTCGCATCAAACACGGTTCCTGACTATCGTGTTCGATAAGTAATCGCAGACGCAACTTAGCAAACGAAATCCCGTTGATAAACCGTTTTCATCCTGTTTATCGAGATTTCGCGAACATATCCGTTATGCAAGGTCAGGATTAGCTCTCCGACGCCATAACACCACCAACTGACCAACTGGCTTTCTCGACATCCTGAAAGATGATCGTTGTAGCAGAATCCGGTATCCCAGCGGTTTCCGAGATCGCTTTCGTAATCGCCTTTGCAAGGTCGGCTTTCTGTTCGTCTGTTCGGCCGGCATAGAGGGCTAAGTTTACTACTGGCATGTTCTTCTCCTTGTTGCTTCGTGTCTGAACTCAACTCGAGTCGAATTATAGGCGGAGGTCCGCTCTAACCTCAGGATCTATCACGTTCCAGACAGAGTAATACCCGGATTCGCAATATAATTGGTTCGATGGTCGACTTTTCTGGAAATAGCGACGGCAGCGGTCTGGGCGAATTCAAGTTAATAGCGCGTCTCGCCGAATTCGGTTCAGCACCGGAATTGCAGCAGGCTGAATCGGTGCTTACCGGTATCGGAGACGATGCTGCGGTCGTCTCGACACCGTCAGGCCAGATGTTGCTGACCACCGATGCGATAGTCGATGGAGTCCACTTTCGCTCGGCCAACGAACGCTGGTACGACATAGGCTGGAAGTGTGCGGTGTCAAACCTCAGCGACATCGCTGCGATGGGCGGTGTTCCCGATCATGCTCTGGTGACCCTCGGCGTCCCTCGGGGTGCTTCAGAGGATACGTACGTCGAATTTTACTCAGGTATGAACGAAGCGTTCGAAAAGTTCGGAGGTCGGTTGGTTGGCGGCGATGTCGTTTCATCGCCAACAATGTTCGTGAACCTCGCCCTCACGGGTCATCCTGTGACCGATGGAATATGGCTTCAGCGGAGCACAGCGAAACTCGGCGATCTCGTGTGTGTCACTGGAACCCTTGGTAGTTCCGCCGGTGGACTCGAAGTTTTGCTCAGCGGAGAATCCAATCCGAGCGGTCAGATTCTTATCGATCGACATTACCGCCCTACCCCACGGATCGAGCTTGGTAATCGACTGGTCGAGTCAGGCGTTCGCTGTGCGATGGACGTGAGTGATGGTCTCGTCGGTGATCTTGAGAAAATCGCCAGTATGAGCAGCGTGGGTATCAAGATCGAAATGGCGTGCATTCCAATCGCACCCGAGCTGAAATTCATGGTAGGTACCAGTGCCATTGAACTGGCGTTGAGCGGAGGCGAAGATTACGAACTGGTTTTTACTACGCCTGAATCAGTTGTCGACAATTTGCCGCATGATGTAAAAAGCCAAATCAGCGTAATTGGACGTGTCACCCATGACGCCGTAGTGGGTGGCGATTTACGAGTGGTTGATTCTACTGGCAAGACTTACGAACCGATTCGCAAAGGTTGGGATCATCTGAATGGCTGATAGCTTCTTAGCTGGCGGTCCCAATCCAGCGTTGTTGCTGGTTTCGGATTCTGAGTCAGAAACAGTTAGAATCGGTGAATCGATCGGTCTTGCCCTGCGTACTGGAGATACCGTGCTTCTGTCGGGTGATCTCGGAGCGGGTAAAACACGACTCGTACATGGAATGGCAAACGCTATCGAAAGCCCGATTCCAGCTCGCAGCCCAACTTTCGTGATCGTCAACGAATACCCCGGGAGAATCCGGCTCAGTCACTGCGATCTGTATCGACTGGGTTCGGTAGATGAGGTCGAAGAGCTTGCACTAGATGAACGATTGCACGATGGCGCACTTGTAGTTGAGTGGCCAGAAATCGGAGCCAACGCCCTTCCAGAGGACGTTCTATTCTTGAAACTCGACAATGGTGAACACGACGATCAACGGTTGATCTCCTTCACACCAACTGGCCCAAGTTCAGCCGGACTCCTCGGTCGATCCGCGGCTGTATACGAAGCACTCGATGCAACCGCCGGTCTCAATATTCCCTCAGCCACAGAGCAATCAACGAATTGAATCTAGTAGTAATCGATACCTCCACCCGCTTTGCCGGAGTGGGAGCAGTCAACAACGAAGGCAAACGGGCAACTCGCAGTTGGCGATCGAACCAGAATCATGGTCGAGAGCTGATGACTGCTGCGATCGACGCGCTCAGTGAGCTATCGCTCTCACCGCAGGATCTGTCACACGTTGCGGTAGCCCTTGGTCCCGGTGGATTCAGCGCGGTACGTGTCGGTATCAGCGCGACACTCGGGCTGGCGGTATCCAAACAACTTCCCGTTCTTGGCATACCGACTCACGAAATCGAGGCACATCTGCACATGTCTTCCGCTAGTCCAGAATCGCCCGTATATTCACTGATTCCAGCGGGACGAAACGAGCTATCGTGGACTCGTCACACCGGTGATTCAGGCTCGACATTTGGTGTGCTTGCACCGGACCAACTGGTTACTCAACTTGAGCCTGATGCAATTCTATGTGGTGAAGCATGCGATCTGATGGCGAATCTTGTCGATCCGTCACGATTCGGGGAGCACGAACCTCCGACCCGAAATCCGAACATATTGATCGACATCGCGATCGCGAAGTTCAACTCCGGCATTTCGACTCCCTACGAAGAGTTGCGCCCAATCTATGCCCGACCCCCGTCGATCAGCAAGCCAAAGCCTGCGAAGTAGTTGATTCTTGGCGAATGGTGCCAAACACTGCCGCCCAATTCGGATGTTTTCGCGGCACAATGATTAGACACTATTCCTGTAATTCCTGTAGGGAGAAGAAATGACAACGGAGCGAACACTCGTACTGGTAAAGCCTGACGGCGTACAACGCGGACTTGCCGGTGAGATTATTGGGCGCCTGGAACGCACCGGACTGCAAATCGTTGGAATGAAGCTAATGCAGATTTCAAACGAGCTTGCCAACACACATTATGGCGAGCACGAAGGTAAGCCCTTCTACGACGGTCTCGTTGGATTCATCACTTCTTCTCCGGTTGTGGCAATCTGTCTTGAAGGCCCAAGTGCTATATCGACAACGCGCAAGATCATGGGTGCGACCAATCCTGCAGATTCAGCACCCGGAACGATCCGTGGTGACTTCGGAGTCGACATGGGTCGGAACTTGATTCACGGATCGGCTAACGAAGATGATGCAGCGCGTGAAGTCGCTCTCTTCTTCATTGATTCTGAATTGACTTCCTACGAGCGGGCTACTCAGCCCTGGATCGTGGAATAGCGACCGATTACTAAACGCCACGTGGTTTTGACGCTGGCTCAGGTGTTGCTCGCTACTGGACTCGGACGACTTCGGTGGCACGCTCCCAGAGTTGTTCAAGCCCGTAGTGCTCACGCTGTTCCCGCGTGAACAGATGGACAACAACCCCAGTAAAGTCGATCAGAACCCAGCCACCTTTGCCTGATCCTTCACGATGCGTGACGTGCACGCCCATCTTCCGTGATCGACGGCTGATGTCTTCAGCCATCGATTCAAGGTGGCGATCGGTTTCCCCACTGATGATCACGAAGTAGTCGGCGAAGCTACTGACGCCGTCAGTGTCGAGTAGCACGATATCGGATCCGAGTTTTTCGGATGCCTCGTCGACCGCGGCGCGAGCGATCTCTTCGTTGGTGGCGATTGTCTTTGTTTCTGTCGTATCTGCCATTGCTACAAATTATAGACGCTGTAACAGTGATTCTCGTTGATCAATTCTGAACATTTCGTTCAACCCTCGTTCAGTTGTTCATTACTACTCTTTTGCTACTCTGGATGAATGGTACAAGTTGATAAAAACAAAAAGAAACGAGCTGTAGTGGCTATGAGTGGTGGGGTCGACTCATCGGTTGCCGCTGCCCTGCTTGCTCGTGATGGATACGAAGTCGTTGGAGTAACCATGCGACTTTTCAATGCGCCCAACGAGCAGATGGCTCGGTTGAACAAGTCGTGCTGTTCGCTCGAAGACGTTGAAGACGCACGAGCTGTTTGTCGAAAAATCGGTGCAAAACACTACTTTCTCAATTTCGAAGAAGACTTCCAGAAGCATGTTGTCGACTATTTTGTAAGTGAGTACGAACGAGGTCGCACACCTCATCCTTGCCTAGCGTGCAACGATCGCCTCAAATTTGAATTCCTCATCCGCCGCGCCGAGCTTATGGACGCCGATGTTGTCGCTACCGGCCACTACGCACGTATTCTCGAAAACGATGGTGAATACCGTCTGCTGGCGAGCGTCGATCCTCTGAAGGATCAATCGTATGTGCTCTACACACTTACGCAGGATCAATTGTCGAAGCTGTCGCTGCCAATCGGTGATTACTCTAAGAATAAGATCAGGGAAGTAGCCAGAGAGCTTGGACTTTCGATCGCTGACAAGCCTGATTCTCAGGACATCTGTTTTATTCCCGATGGCGACTACAACCAGTTCATTGAACCTCGTCTGAAGCGCAAACTACCTGGCGATATTGTTGATCCTGACGGAACTGTCCTCGGTGAGCACGACGGTATTCACGGATTCACAATCGGCCAGCGTAAGCGAATACCGATCGTGAACAGCACCCAGCGCCCGCTTTACGTGACCGATATCAATGCAGACTCCGGAAGTGTCACTGTAGGTCCTGCTGAAAATCTTATGAAAACCCGTTTATACGCTTCCGGTGTGAATTGGATTTCACGATCAATCCCGACTGGAATTATCTCTGTCGAAGCCCGCATTCGTTACAACGGTAACAACACTCCGGCGCTGGTTCGCCCGCTCTTAAATGGTGCGGAAATTGAGTTCAAACAGCCAGTTCGCGCCATCACTCCGGGGCAGGCAGTCGTGTTTTATCAGGACGATGTGGTGATAGGTGGCGGGTTGATCGAAACTTCACTCCCCAACAATTCAGAAACTGAAAATTCAATAACCGTCGATATACCTGCAATAACGGTCTGACTTTCCCACGGTAACGATAATCTTCGGATACTGTCGCATCAGTGACATGAGGTGCCGTTCCGTTTTGACGGTTCCCAACAATATTCCTGCGAACATGGGTTCCGCCTGTTGCCGAAGACCGCCAGAGTTCTACCCGATTTTTCGATTGAAACTGAAATCGCCAACGGATCAAATCTTCTCGTTGCCGGTGTCGATGAGGTAGGGCGAGGTACGTTGGCAGGGCCGGTAGTCGCCGCAGCAGCAATTTTGCCGGGGCCTGTCCCAACTGAGTACAAAGAACTGGTCAACGACAGCAAGTTGCTTTCTGCTGCACAACGTGAGAAGGCTTTCGCGTGGCTGATCGATTGGTGCGTCGGTTACGGTGTTGGAGCCTGCACATCAGACGAAATAGATTCGATGGGAATTGTTCCCGCCACCCGTCAGGCGATGTCACGAGCGATCGCGGAGCTCGAGCCACCGCCCGATCATCTACTGATCGACGCGGTTGAGCTCGGTGCTGTTGCGATACCGCAGACCTCTATGATCAGGGCAGACTCGCGTAGCCAGAGCGCGGCAGCAGCTTCGATCATCGCCAAGGTCACCAGAGATAAGCTGATGGTCAGCGTGTTCGATGTGGAATACCCCGGCTATGGTTTTGCCGCTCACAAAGGCTACGGAACAGCCGGTCATATCTCGGCGTTGAAAAAATTGGGGGCCTCACCAATCCACAGGCACAGCTTCAAACCTGTGGCTGTTGTATTAGGTACATCCGACTGACGAAACGCCTCTAGAATATCACCATCGGATTCACTGGTGATCCTGTCACTGATGGCAGCTTCAACGGGAGTATCGAGATCATGAACTCCCACTTACCTCGCTGTTTGCATGCCTCGGCGAGATCGTCAAGCCACGCGTTATCAAGGATCCATAGTCCCAAGCCCACGATCCCGACCTGGTGAACAGGATTTGAGAAGCGTTCGTACGGATTCGGACCAACGTCATTGCCAGTATCGGAACCCATAACTGCCACTCCCCTTTCGTGAATCAGTGGCAGAATCTCCGGAGAGGGTCCTGACGAGCCTCCAACGGCCACATCTACCGGTCCGGCCAAAGCTCGTCGTCCCATTTGCCCTGTTCGCAGTAGAAGTACGTCGCCTTGTTCGACCTTCACCCCGTGGTCTCTTTCTGCAGCCTCGATATCGGCAACTCCCACACCATCTCCCCGTTCGATGTGATCTTCGTCTCTGAGTAATG
>Ga0187833_10005482_pt1 | contig 11974 bp, 10 predicted proteins | sample ETNtaG_37_FD_167968 | JGI IMG/M metagenome (GOLD analysis project Ga0187833, IMG submission 167968) | Marine microbial and viral communities from oxygen minimum zone, Eastern Pacific Ocean - ETNP2014_SV_400_PacBio MetaG (Illumina Assembly) | ecosystem: Environmental > Aquatic > Marine > Hypoxic... | reverse complement strand
TATATTTAACAGATAGCTCTATTAGAAAAAATATTGCTTTTGGTTTACGGGAAAATAATATAGATGATGCTTTGGTAAAGGAAGCTGTAGAGAAAGCACATTTAAGTGAATTTTTAAAAAGCCTTCCAAACGGATTAGACACAATTGTTGGAGAAAAAGGAATTAGGATTTCAGGCGGTCAACAGCAAAGAATAGGAATTGCAAGAGCTCTTTATCGTAATCCAGAGATTTTGATATTAGATGAAGCAACAAGTTCTCTGGACAATTTAACGGAAAAAAAAATTATGGATTCGATTCAGTTTTTAAAAAGAAAAAAAACATTGATAATAGTCACGCACCGTTTATCAACTGTTAACAAGTGTGATAAGATATATTTTATTAATAAAGGTAAAATCACTAAACAAGGATCTCCAGAAAAAATACTAAACAATACTTAAAAAAAATGAAAAAAATATTAATTACGGGAGCAACTGGTTTCTTGGGTTCTCATTTAACTGAGCTTTGTGTAGAAAAAGATTTTGAAGTTGTTGCTTTTGACAGATATAACCCAAATTATAATCTTGGTTGGTTAGAAAGATCGAAATATAGAAATGATATAAACTTCATATTTGGGGATATTAGAGATTATGACTCTGTTCTAAAAACAATGAAAGGTTGCAAAACAGTTTTTCATTTGGCTGCACTTATAGGAATTCCATATTCATACTTATCGCCACAAGCATATTTAAAAACAAATATTGAGGGAACATACAACATTTTAGAGTCTTCAAAACATCTAGATATTGAGCAAACTATAATAACTTCTACGAGCGAAGTATATGGATCAGCGAAATACGTACCCATTGATGAGAAACATCCCCTTTCAGCCCAATCACCATATTCTGCATCAAAGATTTCAGCTGATCATTTGGCGCTTAGTTATTGGAACTCTTTTCAGGTGCCTATTAAAATTATAAGACCTTTTAATATCTATGGACCAAGGCAATCAGGTCGAGCAGTTATACCATCAATAATAATTCAAGCACTCAATAATAAGAAAGAAATAGAATTAGGTAATATTGAACCTAGCAGAGATTTTACTTATGTCACAGACACGTGCAATGCTTTTTTAGATATTCTAAAAATAAAAAATTTTTTTGGAAATATATTAAACGTTGGATCAAATACCGAATATACAATTGAAGATATCGCTAAAAAAATTTTAGCAAAACTTAATTATAAAGCAAATATTAAGAAAGAAATGCAAAGAGTTAGATCTTTAAAAAGCGAGGTGGTAAGACTTGTATGTGATAATTCAAAAATTTTAAAACATACCCAATGGAAGCCAGAGATCAAAATCGAAGAAGGGCTTGATATGACAATTAATTGGTTTAGAGAATTTAAAGATTTATTTAAGCATGACATTTATCACGTATAAATAAAAAAACGAAAAGAATTCTTTAAAAAGTTAACCTTTTGAGTCAAATCTAATTAAAAAATTTTATGGTTTTATAATATGATTAATTTACACGAACCTTTGCTTGCGGGAAATGAACGAAAGTATATAAAAAATTGTTTAGACCGGGGATGGGTTTCGTCTGCAGGAAAATATGTGGATATTTTCGAAAAAAAAATAGCAAAATATACTGGAGCAAAATATGCTGTAGCATGTATCAACGGTACATCTGCTTTGCAAGTTTCTTTAAAACTAGTTGGTGTAAAAAAAGGTGATGAGGTAATTGTCCCCTCTATGACCTTTATCGCACCAGTTAATGCAATTAATTATAATAATGCTAAGCCTATTTTTATGGATTGTGATGAGTATTACACTATTGATGTTAATAAAACTGTCGACTTTATTAATGAAGAAACACGTACAATTAAGAAAAAAATATCTGGAAAAAATTTAACTATTACTGTTAATAATAAAACAGAAAACCGTATTACAGCAATAATAGTAGTCCATGCTCTAGGAAATGCCGTAAAGCTAGGCAAGTTAGTCAATCTATGCAGAAAAAAAAATATTGCATTAATAGAAGATGCCGCTGAAAGCATTGGCACCTTTTATACATTGAATAGATTTAAAGAAAAACATACAGGTACCATAGGAACAATTGGGTGCCTTTCTTTTAATGGCAATAAAATAATAACTACCGGAGGGGGCGGCATGATATTGACCAAAAGTCGAAAAATTGCAAAAGAAGCAAAATACCTCACAACCCAAGCAAAAGATGATCCGATTTATTCAATACACAATGAAGTTGGTTATAATTTTCGTCTTACAAACATTCAGGCAGCTTTGGGTCTTGCTCAGCTTGAATCTTTATCAAAATATATTAAAAAAAAGAAAATTATTCACGAAAGATATAAGAAAAAAATAAATAAGATTAAAGGTTTATTTATTTCGAATACATCCCATTATGCTAGATGTAACTACTGGCTTAACATTCTTGAAATATATAATAATACATCTAAAAAAAAATTATCAAAAATTATCAAATACCTTAACAAAAATGGTATTGAGGTTAAGCCATTATGGCATCCTAATCATTTGCAAAAAAAATATAAAAACTGCCAAACTTATAAATTAGATAATGTTAATAATATTTATCAAAGTAGACTATGTCTTCCAAGCAGTCCACAATTGACTATGAGGCAGCAAGATTTTATTTGCAAAAAATTAAAAAATATTTTTTAAAAAAATGAAACGAGTAATTGTAATTGCCGAGGCTGGTCAAAATCATAATGGCAAATTGAAGCTTGCCTATAAATTAATAGATGGTGCAAAAGAATGTGGTGCGGATTTTATTAAATTTCAAACTTCTATACCAAAATTGCATATTTCTAAATTTGCCAAGAAAGCAAATTATCAAATTAAAAATTGGCAAAAAAGAGGAAACCAATTACAAATGCTAGAAAAACTTTCTTTAGTTTATAATGATTTTGAAAAACTAAAAAAATACTGCAAAAAAAAGAAAATAGAATTTTTATCAACCCCATTTGATTTGAAATCCATCGATTTTCTTAAAAGTTTTAATATGAAGTATTTTAAAATTCCTTCTGGTGAAATAACAAATTTGCCTTATTTGATAAAAGTAGCCAAGTTAAAAAAAAAAGTAATATTATCAACAGGTATGGCCAATTTGGTAGAAATTAGAGAGGCTCTCAAGATACTAACTTCTTACGGGACAAAAAAAAAAAATATTACCGTTTTACAATGTAACACGGAATATCCAACACCATATAGAGATGCAAATATCAAAGCAATGCTTACCATAAAAGAAAAGTTTAAGGTGAAAGTCGGCTATTCAGATCATACAGAAGGTATAGAGGCATCATTAGCAGCTGTTTCACTTGGTGCTCGGGTTATTGAAAAACACATTACACTTAATAAAAATTTACCGGGGCCAGATCATAAAGCAAGTATTACTCTTAAAGAATTTAAAAAAATGGTTGAAGGAATAAGAAAAATTACAGTCGCACTAGGAAATGGAGTTAAAAAAATTTCACGGAGTGAAAAAAAAAATATTAAAATTGCTAGAACTTCAATAGTAGCTTCTAAGCAAATTGCTAAAGGTGAAAAATTTACTAGTAAAAATTTAACAATTAAAAGACCAGGAAACGGTATTTCACCAATGAAATTGTTTAAAGTTATTGGAAGAATTGCGAGAAAAAATTTTGGAGAAGACGAGTTGATAAAATTATGAAGAAAAAAATTTATGTGGTTTCTGGTTCCAGAGCTGAATATGGTCTTTTGAAAAATTTAATCAATAAATTTAAAGATGATAAAGACATTAAACTCAAAATCTTTGTTACTGGCATGCATTTATCTCCTGTATTTGGTAATACTTATAAAGAAATTATTAAAGATGGTTTTGTAGTAGATAAAAAAGTTAAAATATTAAGTCATTCCGATACACCAAAGTTTGTTTTAAAATCAATGGGTTTAGGAATAATTAAATTCGCATCATTATTAAATGTTGATAAACCTGATTTATTGGTTGTTTTGGGAGATCGGTACGAAATAATGTCAGCAACAATTGCAGCTTATTTTAATCAGATACCAATAGCTCATATAGGTGGAGGAGACACAACATTGGGTGCAGTTGATGAATCTATAAGACACTCGATTACAAAAATGTCATGGCTTCATTTTGTTTCTAATACTGCAAGTAGAAAAAGAGTTATTCAGCTTGGTGAAGATCCAAGAAGAGTTTTTGTTACCGGTGGTTTGGGTATTGATAGATTAAAAAATACAAAATTGCTCAGTAAAAATTTAATTGAAAAAAAAATGAAATTTAAATTTAATAAAAAAAATATACTTATAACTTATCATCCCGTAACTCTTGAAAAAAATACCTCGTCTTCTCAGTTTAAAGAAATATTATTAGCTGTTTCAAAATTAAAAGATACTAAATTAATCTTTACTTATCCTAATAGTGATTCATATGGAAAAATTATTATTAAAATGATAAATAAGTTTGTTTCATCAAAAAACTTTGACTCTGTAAAATTTTCTTCAATGGGTTATGTAAATTATTTATCAGTACTTCAATATGTTGATTGCGTCTTAGGAAATTCATCAAGTGGTCTTATGGAAGCCCCATCACTTAAAATACCAACAATAAATATTGGAGATAGACAGGAAGGAAGATTAAAAGCAAAAAGTGTTGTAGATACTAAGCCTGTTAAAAATTTAATATTTAAGTCAATTAAAAAAATTTATACTAAGAAATTTAGGACAACTTTAAAACATATTAATAATCCATATGAATATAAAAATTCTTCATATAAAATTTACAAAATTATTAAAAAAACTGCGATTCCCTCAGAATTAAAAAAAAGCTTTTTTTCGCTGAGTAATTAGAGATGGATAAAATTCCATACCCACAAAAGGTTGATTTAAAAAAATATTCTAAGGACAATAATCCTAAATCCTATTACGGATTACCTGAAGAGGTTAAGTTTTGTAAAAAATGCGTAATGTCTAATCAAAAGCCTAATTCTACAATAGAATTTAAAAATAATATAGAAGAGAAAAAAAAAACGATTAATTTTGATGATAACGATTTTTGCGATGGTTGTAATTTTTCTAAAAAAAAAAAGAAAATTAATTGGACTGATCGTAATAACGAACTTGAAGAACTTTGTAATAAACATAGGAAAAAAGGCGGGTCTTACGATTGCGTAGTTCCTGGATCTGGAGGAAAAGACAGTTTTTATGCATCACACATTCTTAAAACAAAATACAAAATGCATCCTCTAACGGTTACATGGGCTCCTACAATATATACTGACTGGGGCTTGAGAAATTTTCATCGCTGGATACATGCTGGTCATGACAATTATCTAAATACGCCTAACGGGAAAATACATCGATTGTTGACAAGACTTTCTGTTGATAGCATGCTTCATCCCTTTCAACCATTTATACTTGGGCAAAAGACTCTAGCTGTAAAAATGGCCGTAATGTTTAATATTCCTTTAATATTTTATGGCGAACATGAAATTGAGTATGGGAATCCAATTGATGAAGGTAGTGAATCAAATGTAGAACGTTCATTATTTTCATTTGAAAAATTCTCAAACGAAGAACTATTTTTTGGGGGAGTTTCACTAGATAATCTTATTAATTATTTTGGATTAAACAAAGTTGACGTTAAAGCTTATATGCCTGAGGATATAAAAAAAATTAATAAAAATAAAATTGAATTTCATTACCTAGGTTATTATTTAAAATGGCACCCACAAAGCTGTTATTACTATTCAGTGGAACATGGAAATTTTGAAGCCTCTCCTGAAAGAACATCAGGCACTTATTCAAAATATAATAGTATTGATGACAAGATGGACGATTTGCACTATTACACAACATTAATAAAGTTTGGTATTGGCAGAGCAACCTTTGACGCTTCACAAGAAATCAGGTCAGAAGACATAACGAGAGATGAAGGAATGGCATTAGTTAAACGTTACGACCAAGAATACCCAAAAAGATTTTTATTTGAAATATTAAGTTATCTTAGTTTACCGGAAGATAAATTTCCTGTGGCAAGTAAAATGTTTGAAAGTCCTGTTATAGACAAAAAATATTTTGACTTGTTGTGTGATAATTTTCGGTCTCCACATTTATGGCTGCATGAAGATGGTCAATGGAAATTGAGGAATACTTTATCTTAAGTTTTCATGAAAAAAATTAGATTAATTGGAAGACTAGATATTAAAGGACCAAATTTAATTAAAGGTATACATTTTGAAGGATTAAGAATTATTGGATTGCCAAAAAAGTATGCAATGCAATATTATTTAGATGGAATCGATGAATTGCTTTATATGGATACAGTTGCAACTTTATACGGAAGAAACAATTTACTAGATTTTGTTAAGGAGGTAGTCAAAGATATTTTTATTCCAATGACAGTTGGTGGTGGGATACGCTCTGTTGAGGATGCTTCTAAATTTTTAAATGCTGGGGCAGATAAAGTTGCGATAAATACGGCCGCAGTAAATAAACCACAAATTCTTCAAGAAATTTCAAAAAGATTTGGAAGTCAATGTTTAGTAATTTCAATTGAAGCAAAACGTATAAATGATAATAAATGGGAGGTTTATACAAATAATGGAAGAGAAAAAACAGGTCTAGATGTAATTGAATGGGCTCAAAAGGCAGTATCTTTGGGCGCTGGTGAAATTCTTCTAACTTCCATTGACCAAGATGGAACGAAAAAAGGCTTTGATTTAGATTTAATTTCTAATGTAAAAAAAGATATTTCAGTTCCAATAATAGCAAGTGGAGGAATGGGTAAAAAAGAACATATGATTAGCGCTGTATCTTTTTGTGATATTGACTCGATAGCCATAGCAACAGCACTACATAAAAATATTTTTTCAGTTAAAGATTTAAAAAAAATTTTGATATCAGAAAATTTTCAAGTAAGGCACAATGACTAATAAATCTGTTACAGTTATTGATTTGGGTATTGGAAATTTATTTAGTATTAAAAGTGCTTTAGAATATTGCGATTTTCAGGTAACTGTTACATTTGATCAAAAAATAATTGAAGATTCTTCCCTTTTAGTTTTACCTGGAGATGGTGCTTTTAATTATGCTATGTCTCAAGTTAAAAAAAGAGGATTATTTGAGGTTTTAAAAAATATTAATCATTCCAAAAAAAAACTTTTGGGAATTTGTGTTGGAATGCAAATTTTATTTGATTATGGTTTAGAATTTGAGAAAACTGAAGGTTTAGGCCTAATTCCTGGTAATGTAATACCTTTGCCAAGTTCTTCAGTTAGTGGGAAAAAACTTACAATTCCTCGTATTGGCTGGAATCCTTTAATATTTAGTAGCTATTCAAACAGTTGGAAAGGAACGCTATTAGAAAATAATAGTCAACTAGATGAAGTTTATTTTATTCATTCTTTTATGGTCAATCCTTTAAATAATTGTAATAGATTGGCTGATTATATTTATGGAAATCATAGAATTACAGCCGTTGTTGAAAAAAAGGGTATAACAGGATGTCAATTCCATCCTGAAAAGAGCGGAAAAATAGGCCTTAAGATGTTAAAAAAATTCTTAAATATGGATCTTTAAAGAAAAATTTCCAGAACTTCAATTTATGAAAAATTTATTAATAAAACCGAATTCAAATATAAAAGACTTTCTTAAACAACTAAGTAAGGCAGGTGAAAAATGTTTAGTGGTAGTTGATAAAGCAAATAGGCTTTTAGGTACTTTAAGCGATGGAGATGTTAGAAAAGCTATTTTAAAAGGCAAGTATCCTAATGACACAATTAATGGATTATATCAAAAAAAATCCACTTTTTTAGAAAAGTCAAATTACTCATTAGCTCAAGCAAAAGATATTTTTATAAAAAAAAGGATTGATATTATTCCAGTTGTGGAAGGTTCAAAAAAAGTTGTTGATATTATAACTTTTAATACTATTTTTAAAAACAACAAAAACACTAATTATTCTCATAGTTTTTTAGCAACAGTTGTTATTATGGCTGGAGGCAAAGGCACAAGATTGGAGCCATTTACAAATGTCTTACCTAAACCATTAGTGCCAATTAATGACAAGCCTATCATAGAGCATATTGTTGAGAAGTTTACCGAATATAAGGTATCAAATTTTTTTATAATTTTAAATTATAAAAGCAAAATTCTTAAAGCTTTCTTTAAAGAGGGGAAAACTAAATTGAAATTGTCTTTTATTGATGAAACTAAGCCACTTGGTACTGCTGGTGGACTGAGTTTTCTAGTTGGAAAAATTAAGAAACCTTTTTTTGTAACTAATTGCGACACCATAGCAAAAATTAATTTTGATGACTTAATGCATTTTCATATTAAAAATGGAAACCATTTAACTTTGGTGGCCTCATCTAAAGAGCACATAATTCCTTATGGAACTTGCACACTTACTAGGAAAGGTCATCTTAAAAAAATTATAGAAAAACCTAAATTTGATTTTTTTGCAAATATTGGAGTGTATGTAATAAATCCAAATTTGATAAAATTAATACCAAAAGGTAAAGCTTGCGACATGACAGATTTCATAAATATAATAAAAAAACAAAAAAAACAGGTAGGAGTATATCCTATCGACGATGAGTCCTGGATAGATGTGGGTCAATGGTCAGAATATCATAAAGCTATTGATCGACTAATATGAATAAGAAAATATTAATTTCTGGTTATGGATCAATAGGAAGAAGGCACGCAAGTATTTTATCAAGGTTATTTGATAAAAAAAATATTACAATTTTAACAAATCAAAAACTTTCAAATTTTCGAACAATTAGATCGACAAAAGAAATAAGAAAGGTAAATCCACATTATATAGTTGTTTGTAATCCAACTAGTGATCATGCAAATAAAATTAAGTACATTGAAAAGAACTTTGAGAATAAAGTTGTTTTAGTAGAAAAACCATTATTTTTTAAATTAAATAAATTTAATGTAAAAAAAAATAAATTTTACGTTGGTTATAATTTAAGATTTAATCCAATAATAAATTTTTTAAAAAAAAAACTTAAGTCAAAAAAAATATGGAATGTTAATCTTTTTTGTGGATCTTATTTACCTGATTGGAGAAATAATATTGATTATAGAAAATCCTCGAGTGCAAAAAAAAAACTTGGAGGTGGAGTATTATTAGATTTGAGTCACGAATTGGATTACTTACAATGGTTGTTTGGAAATATTGAAATTCAATATTGCAAATCGAAAAAACTATCAAATTTAGATATTGAAACGGATGATTTTTTAAATTTAGTAGGTAAAACAAAAAAAGCATTATCTTTTCAATTAACATTAAATTATTTCACACGAAAACCAACCCGTCAGATATATATTGATGGAAAAAATATTAGCATGCAGGCAGATCTAATTAAAAAACAGGTAATATATTATGAAGGAAACAAAAAAAGGATTTATAATTTTGTCAACTCAAATAGAAATTCTGAATATAAAGCACAGCATTTAGCAATACTTTCAAATAAATTTAAAGACAAGCTCTGTACCTTCGAAGAAGGTAAACAAATAATGTATTTGATTAATAAAATCAAATCCAAGACAAAATAAAAAAATGAATTCGACTCTGTGCACCATATGTATGAGAAAAGGATCTAGAGAAGTAAAAGGTAAAAATTTTAAATTAATAAATGGTAAACCGTTAATGTATTTTACAATTAAGCAGGCTTTAAAATCTAAAATTTTTGATAATATTGTTGCGTCAACTGATTCTAAGGAAATATTAAAATATGCAAAATCCTATGGAGCGGACGGATGGTTTTTGCGATCTAAAAAATTATCTTCTAACTTTAGTCCAAAGATTCCAGTTATCAAACATGCTTTAATGGAAGCTGAAAAATTTTACAATAAGAGTTTTAAATTTATAGTAGATCTAGATGTGAGCTCTCCGTTAAGAAATGTCGAAGATATAATAAAAGCTTATCAATTTTTTCTCAGGAAAAAAGCAGATATTTTAATAACTGCATCTAAATCAAAGAAAAATCCATATTTTAATATTGTGGAAATAAGAAACAAAAAAGTCAAAATAGTTAAGAATATAAAAAAAAATATTTTTAGAAGACAAGATGCCCCTAAAACTTTTGATATGAATGCATCAATTTATATGTGGACCAGAAAAGCTCTACTTAATTCCAGATCATTTAAGAAAAAAACTGTTTTGTATGAAATGCCCGCAGCAAGATCAATTGATATTGATAGTAAACTCGATTTTAAAATTGTTGAGTTTTTATTAAAAAACAAACACAAAAAATTTATTAAAAAATAATAATGTCCAAGCAGTTTTTTTATTAAATTCATGCATATTGTATTTGAAGACTTAACCTCTTGGCAAATGCCTATATTAAAATTGCTTAAATATTTAAAATTTAAAGTTTTTTATCTTGATATTGTAGCTGATTCAGATTTTAAAAAAAATGAAATTGCGGACAGACTAAAGAAAAAAAATATTTTACCACTACCTCTAGAATTAGAGAAAAAATTTTCGCCAAAGGGACCTTCTACTTTATGCAATCGTGATCCAGAAGAAATTTCATATAAGAGAAACATGAAATTAGCTCCAGATGAAATTTTAAAAAAATATTGCAATTTGTTTTCAATAAAAGACGGTAAAATAAAGAAACTTAGATTATTATTACAAGATGTTATTGGTGCACAAGTCTTTACATCGGGCAAACTCGACATATGGTCAGCTTTGTATCCTTCAAAAAGAATAATTTATATAAGTTTTAAAATTATGTCTTTTTACATGTCAAATAAAAGTAGTAATTTAACAAAAATAATTATTCCTTTAGATATCTTTAACTATTTTATAAAAATTATTAAAAAAAATTTTTTATTATTTACAATATTTAAAAATAAAAAACAAAAAAGCCAAATTTTAAATAATCAGAATTCTAAGGAACTAGCAGAAAAGAAGGTAGCCTTTATTGTACATAAAGGACTCACATATGGTCACCCTCCACTTTTTTATAAATCACATTATTACTCTGATGATAAAAATTCATCCTTAAATAAATATAATATTTTGCATTTAGATTACGAAAACTATCCAAGTCCTGAGCCAAATATATATTGGATATGTCTTAAAAAAGTAAAAGTGCCTGCTACAAAAATTTTTTTCAAGACATTGTTATTTTCACTTAAAGCTTTTTATTTAATTAGAAATTGGTCCACATTTCTAGTATGGATACTGTGTATTCGACAATATAGTTTCTACGCTAAATATTTTGAGATAATTAAAAAGTTTAAAAATCTTAAAATAGCTTTAATTGATTATGATTGTTTATGCCCAAAAACATTAATTTTAGCTTGCGATAATAATAATATAAAAACGGTAGCAATCCAAGAGCGCTTCATGACAGCATTTTTTACATCTTTTTCTAACGTAATGCTCGACACTTACTATGTAGCGAGTGAACATAGCGCGAAAGTTATAAAAAAATCAAAATATTATGATATAAAAAATATTATTCCAGTTGGTCAGTATAGAAGTGACTACATTTCATTTTATAAAAAACAAGCAGCCCCAAAAGAAATTTCCAAAGCAAAGAGTGAAGGGAAAAAAGTGTTAATTATTTTTGGAAACCACTCTCCCAATAATTGGTTCGAGTCTTACACTCATCCGTTAACAAACTGGTCAGCTCAAATTAACTTTTTAGAAAATTGTATTAAACTCTCACAAAATTTAGAAAATACTTTTATAATTTTAAGATATAAAACTTTAGATTGGATAAAAAATGATTATTTTAAAGAAATTTTTGACAAAATTTATCATTGTGAAAATATAATTGTAGGTAATAATTATGAAGAGCTTTATTATTCATATAAATTGTGCGCACATGCTGACTTGATAGTAGCGAAGGCTACATCTATAGCGGATGAATGTTTATCAAAAAAGATTCCAGTATTATTTCATGAATATACTCATAATTTGGAAAAAATTATGTTAGATATTCC
>Ga0187833_10005478_pt1 | contig 11981 bp, 5 predicted proteins | sample ETNtaG_37_FD_167968 | JGI IMG/M metagenome (GOLD analysis project Ga0187833, IMG submission 167968) | Marine microbial and viral communities from oxygen minimum zone, Eastern Pacific Ocean - ETNP2014_SV_400_PacBio MetaG (Illumina Assembly) | ecosystem: Environmental > Aquatic > Marine > Hypoxic... | reverse complement strand
CACAGGGACTGGTGCATTTAGATGGGATGAAACAGAAGGAAGAAAAATAAAATTATATTCCATTGATGGTGATATGTCTTTGTTAGGTAAACCCTATATAGATGAAGTGGTTATTGAAGAAATCCCCCTGCTCATGAGTCATTGGAAAAATATGCGAGATTTTGAAGAAATTAATCTATTAATTGAATCCACCCGAATTTCTAAAACTGATGCAATAAAGGATAACAATTACACAGTAAAACCCTATGCTTCAGATCAAGTTTCTTTCTTGATTTTTAATTATGATAATGACTTGTTTGAGGATCGCGAAATTCGTTTAGCTATTGACCTGGTTGTTAATAAACCTGCACTTGTTAAAGGGACTCTCCAAGGAGAGGGTGATGTCATGTCCGGGCCATTTTCAAAAAAAAACCCCTACTACGAACCAAAAGTGAAAGACAACGGTCACGCCCCTGATTCAGCAAAAAAACTTATTGAATCAATACTGGATGAAAAAACCGGTGATTATTTTGAGTATTTGGGGAAACCTGTTCACCTAAAGTTAATTTACGATAGAGGATTAAATGATGAGGAGGAAAGCGTCATCCTGCAAATTGAAAAAGAACTTGAAAATATCGGAATCAAGGTCACTAAGAAATCACTCATAACTCCAAATTATAGGATAGCCCTGAAGAAAGGAAAATTTGATATTGCCTTTTTTAAATATCAATTTGGCCGAAGATCCTTTGCCCATCAATTGTTTGCTTCAAACGAGTTACTCAGAAAAAAGGGATATGTCAGTAATAATTTTGGAAACTATTCCAATGAAAAAGTAGATGCACTCGTTGAGGCATGGCTGGAAACTGATGATCGTACATCAAAGCAGGATAAAGGGAAGCAATTTCATGCTACATTACATGACGATATAGCATGTATTTTTTTATTTTCACAGACATCCTATGCAATTCATCATAAGAGTATTCAGCCGATAATTATCCCATACTATTTTTTTGGAAGGCCTCATGAATGGAAAATAGGTGACAACTAAAGGAGTTATCATTCAGCAGAATATGTTTTCATATTTTAAGAAATATACGCCTTTTTTAACCATCCTTACTCGTGTGGTTTTCCTATCATTATTTATCTCAATCATCATAAGAATAATGAGTTTTATTCCACTTTATCTTGCTTATGATGTAAAACTTGAAGCTTTTTTCGATTTTGCACTTTTCTCAAACATTTACAATACGAACATAGCCATATTTGTTATTTCAGCATTATGGATTACCTTAAAACTTGTATTGTTGGCTTGGGCGGTATCAATTGGTTTGGCCATATTATTCATATTTCTCCAAAATAGTTATTTTACTCTTAAGTTTCTGTGGAAACTGATTTTATCATTGGGTGATATTCACGTATTTGGGCTTTTTGTAATTGTTCAATATTTATCATCCATGCGCGTTCCATTTGTATTATTAGTCCTCGTTTTATCTATTGGAAGCGGGACCTTAAAAGAAATGGTGCGCAGTTTCCAAACTGTTTACGAAGACGTTATCCGCAAAGAGTACTGGCGTTTTATGTATTCTCAAGGGGTATCTCCTATCCGGATTGGGTTTGCCGAATTACTTGTCAGGCTTACGGAACTCAGTTTAACCCGACTGCCGATTCTGCTTGTTGGGTCCATTTTAGTTGAGGCAGCATCCAACACATTAGGTCTTGGTTATTACATGCTTGATGTCCTCAAGAGTCTTGAAAGTAATCGCGTGGATTTGAATATGCTAACCGGGATTAGTTTTACAATGATTTTATTAGTGTTGCTCTCACAACGCTGCGCTGAGTATGTGCGCGTACGGTTTGACCCACAATCACGGGTGCAAAGATAATGAAAATAAATAAATCAACTTATTATTTTTGGATAACTGTTAGCGCTGTACTGATTTTAATCATAACAAGTTTTACACCATGGGCTTATGCCGGAAGTGACTTGGATTTAACATTATACACAAACGATCAGCGTTGGCTGACAGTTTTTAGTTCAAACCATATTTTGGGTACTGATGGATTAGGGCGGGATATGTTTGCTGTTTTAGTTGTTAGTCTGAGAAATAATATTATTCTTGGGGTAATTGCAGCATCAGTATCTGTTATTCTGGGTGGTACCATAGGAGTTCTATTAGGGTACACTTTAAAGGAAGGACTTCTTAAGCGATCGGTATTAATTTTTGCACGATTGGTAAAATCAGTCCCATTGTTAGTGTGGATATTCCTGGTGGTTTTTTGGACAGAATTATCCAGTCTTTTTATCCCGTTTTTTGATTCTGAAATAATTAAAATGTCATGGATTTTTACCATCCTGGGTATAATTTATTCTTTTAATCTGGCTTTATTACTGATGGGCCATATTCAAAAATTAAAAGCATCCCAGTTTATTGAAGCGTGTGAATTTCTTGGGTTAAAAAAGACAACAATAATATTTACGCATATTATCTGGCACCATTCTAAATCGCTTTTTGTTAGTCAGGGGAGTTACGTTTTCGTACAAAGTGTTCTGCTTGAGTTTACACTTTCTTTCCATGCCATTGGGTATGGATTTGCCAAGACTAGTTTAAGCTTGGGATCAATATTTAACAGTTCCGTTTTGGAAAAACCCATGTCAGAACACATGTTTCTGCCGCTTGTAGCTGCCCTGATATTGACAACTATATTTTCATTTTTATCCCAGAGTTTTGAAAAAAGGTATCAAAAGTAAAATTATGTCTTTAATTCAAATAGAAAACCTTTCCGGTCATGCTTTCTCTTCATTCTCATCTGCCTATGTAGCAGACCATATATCACTAGAAATAAAAAATAATTCCACGTTGGGTATATTGGGTGAATCTGGTTCTGGTAAAACGCAGCTTGCTATGACAATAGCTGGTTTAAATAGAAAAAATTACCAAATGACAGAAGGATGCATAAAATATAATTTTGATGGCATAAATGAATTTAATGTAATACCCAGCAATCACGGAGGCGCAAGTTCAAATAAAATTCTTTTTAATGATCTTCAGATAAAGCTTAAAAACGATAAAATATATGGCAACAAGATTGGTTTCATGTTTCAAGACCCTGGAAAATCGCTTAATCCCTATTGGACGATAAGAAAGCATTTTGATGAATTAATCAGGACAAAAAAAGTTGCAGATAAAAACACATTTATTTCTCGAAAAAAAGAGATTTACAAAGCATTTCGGCTGGATCCCACCCTTGATAATAAATATGTCAGTCAACTGAGTGGCGGTCAACAACAGAGAGTGATTGTGGCTTTGGTATTATTGAGTGAGCCAGATCTTATCATTGCGGATGAGATAGCCACAGGCGTTGATGCAAGTGTTAAGCGTGAGTTACTCGAATATCTATTGCATGTTAAACACTTGACGAATAGTACATTATTAATCATTACCCATGATATTGGTTTTTTACTCAAAATCGCTAATAGAATTGTCCTCATGTATAAAGGCTCCGCTTTACAAGATCTGGATGCTGATATTGTAAGATCGGTTCTTCTTACAGCTCAATTTAAAAAGCAACAAGAGCTTAATACAGAAAAATCTAATCCGGATATAAAAGAAAAGAAACCGGATGAAGGGTTGAATCTTATTAGTCAACAATTACATCCCTACCTTAGGGAATTGCTTCGTTCATACATATACAATGTTCCCTTAAAAGGTGACATACCTAATCCTACAAAAAAAACTGGGGAAGCATGCCCTTTCGCTGAGCGTTGTGTCGATCGAATGGATGAATGCACGAAGACATTTCCCGTGGTGACAACGAAACCCAGGAGTTGGGTTAGATGCTTGAAATTTGAAAAGACCCAATGAGTATGAATCAGACAATATTATCAGTTGAGAATATTTCGTGTACGATATACAGGCGTAACAATAATGATTATGTAGAAGAATTTAAATTGAACCCGATTTCTTTTAATTTATCCAATTATGAAACGGTAGGATTGGTGGGTGAAAGTGGTTCAGGGAAGACGACCCTGGGCAGATTGATTACGGGTGCTTTGGGGCCGATGAACACCAAAGAAAGACGAATTGATATTGATGGTAAAGTAGCATTTATGGACAAATTTAATTACCGAAATCATCACATGAGGCAAAGATTAAATTATCCGATACAAATGGTTTATCAGGACCCCAAAGTAGCGCTTAACGAATTCATGAGAGTACGTTCACAGGTAGAGGAGGCTGCAGAAGTTGGGTTTGAAAAAGTGAAAACCAATTATTCCAAAGATGATTGGGTTGTAAAGGAAGTTAATGACTTGTTAGATATTTTGATGCTCAGAGATATTGAAAAACAATACCCATTTATAATGAGTGGTGGACAAATTAGACGATTAGGTATCGCACGAGTTTTGGCTGCTCAGCCGAAAATAATCATCGCTGATGAACCGACTGCAAGCCTGGATGTATCAACAAAAAATATGGTATTGGATTATCTATCAAAATTCAACCATCAAAGAAAAAATGATGGACTGCCTATGGGGACGATCCTAATCTCACATGATCTGGAAACGATAAGCCGATATTGTGACAAAGTATTGGTCATGCAAAATGGACATCTTGTAGAAGTACTCCAAAAAGATGGCAATGGAGGATTTGACCCAAAAATGCCCTTTACGATTAAACTATGGGAAGATAATGCTTTCTTTATGAGAGCCTAATAAACGGATATTATTAATGAAAAATATTATCTTTTTTATATGTGTAACCATTATCACTTTTCAATTTGTTTACCCAAACAACAAATCGATCGATCAATCACCCATTGATATAAAAACGAGACAGGTCATCTTACAACCAGTGAATTGGGCTGAGATGAATATTGACTCATTGAAACAAGGATTTTTGATTGCAATTGATTATTCAGGTCAAAACCTGGATTTGTCGAATAGGTCATTTAATAAATTCAAGCGATCCTTAAAAGAGTACTTTATTGTCCACAAGTACAAAGAAAGGATAAATATTTATTATGAGCAGAATTACGGGGTTGCCACAGAAAGAATTTCTATCCCAGATTTGCAGTTCGATCGTATTGATAGTGATGAGGGTGTTATCACCATCAATTGGTCTTGGATGAAAGGTGCGATACTAATGAATCCTTTTCGCCGGTTATTTAGCCGGGACATAATTGATCATTCTGTAAAAAACAATACAATTGAATCCAGAATTATTTCTATAGCAAAGATTAAACATGAAATTTCTATTCCTCATGCAACATTTTTAGCAACGAAGCAGGGATTTTTTTATTTACCAAAGCCTAAATTCAGAATAGGAAAGGCAGAATATACTGGTAAAGATGATTATGTCATAAAACTTGAATTAGATTCACGTAAAAATGTCCAATGGGAGTCATATACCCCTTCTAGAGATGAACAATATGAATTGGATGGAAAAAATATACTCATAATTACCATACCATCGAAGTCATTAGCTTCAAAGTTATCTATATCTTTGGGTGAATTAAGAATCCGAGCCGCCAATTATTGGGAAGGACCCCTACCACTACATGCAACGATATCCCGTAATAATTGGTATAAAACAATAGACTTATCAAATACCGTTGAAATAGGAAAGTTAGACGTAGCTCTTAGACGACCTGCTTTTCTACATCCACAGTCTTCCGGACAGCCCAATTATTCAAACCTCAATATAAAGGTTGGTTCTCAAGTTTTAGTCGAAAAAGATGATGAATTTATCTTGACATTACCCAGGAGTAGTGCAGCAAGCTTTAAAAAGGATTATATAAAAAATCCTTCTCAAGGTGAATATATCTTCGAAGTAATTAATACCAAAACATGCAAAATAATACTCTCTAAAACCCCAGAACGGAATTCAACAATTCAAGTAATGGAATTGCCATTTGAATTGTCTAATAAAAGAGAAAAAAAAGGCGAGATAAAGGTGAAATACCCTGGCCAATTGGGAAGTAAAACGATTAAACAGATATTTATTGTGCCGAAGGTAACGGTTTTGAACTATCATTTATCGCCCCAGGTTACCTTACCTAAACTGTCTTTTAAAGGAATTGGAAAGGGTCGCATCACGTCTGCATTTATTATTCCACAAGGTAATAAAGCCAAAAATTTAATTAAGGAATTTTCTCAAGAGAAAATTCCTTGGTTTCCTGAGATTGATGTATCACTAAAAAATCGCAAAAGAGATTTTTATGTTGATTATATATTAAAACAGGGTTCCCAATTTTATGCTTGGAGGCGAATAGTGCATACAGGCGCGATAGAGGTGAAAGATTTATCATCGTCTAGTTTGCCGTGGCGAGTATTAGACTTCCCAGATAAGCCACAGCTATTGCCAGAAATTCAGGTTGTAGATAAGGGCAATATTCTTCAAGAGGGTGATTCATTAATTTTCAGAATACCAAATGATATAGGTATTATCTTTGATCCTAACCGATTACAAGCAGGGGCAGTGGGGGAAAACGGAAAAAATTATTTTTTACACTATAGTCTGGATTATTTGAATAAACTGATTTTGCCACCCATTATTATAAAAAAACATTTACCTGTTGAATTTAAAATTATTGTTGAGATTCGTACCAAAAATTGGAAAAGCATCATGCCGGTAAAAGGTAGCATAATGGTTGGTTCACCCAACATCTTATTGGGGCCAACCAGATCGTTTGTATTATTCAAAGAATCCAATAAACTTCCTTCCATTCAAATTTCTGATGATAATAAATTTCTTCGTAAAGGGGATATACTTCTGTTTGATTTTTATTTTGAAGATGGAACTCCAGTTGATTTTAATACTATGAATCCAAAATTATCTGACAGTGGTGATGGATATAAGATTCAAAGACATAGGAATAAACCCAATCAATACCTTTTAAGTATCCCTAAAATAAAACAACGGCCAATTAAATTGAATATCAATGGTCTCAATACAGGTGTTATTACTGGAAGTAAACATACATTTGTTACAATGACTGTAAGTATACAGGGATTTAAAGATATGTTTCAAAATTTCGAACATGTACTCCGTGCTACAAATCCTCTTTTAAAATTTCAAAAACCGGGCGGATTCTGGGTGGCAGAGGATGTGGTGGAAGATGTAGTTCAAATAGAATATAGCCGCAACAAGGATATTAAATCGTTTGACGATGTGTTCTACGTATCCATTTCAATCCCCACATCTGCAGGTGCCCAATGGGATACCTCATACGCTAATCATAGAATCCCTTACGGGATATCTCCCCAATTTTCAACAAATACAATGAATATAACACTGGGGCCGGAGTCCGTTTCTAACTCCTCTACATTGTTAGGCGAATATGCATTAATACCATCCAAAACTGTCGGATCTGCGTTTCAATTTGAATATAATTTTCAAAGTGTATCACATACATTTACTTCAGACAGTATGTTTGCAATGTATAAACCTGAGATTACTATCTCTAAGGAGGACGCCCCTTCACAACGGAAGGATATTTATATTCATCAGGGGGATTCTATAAAAATTAACATACCATTGATTACATTCATGGAGAAATCGGCGCCATTGCTGAATAAAGAAGATTACATTACCTTTAAATGGTCCAACCCATCCTGGGTTTGGAAAAAACTTGGTAATTATAATACAGAAAAACTAACACGCCTTCGTACCCAGAATAATACCAACGAATTACAATTCCAGCTAAGTGAATCAATAAATCGGGGTGAAATGCTCCAATTTCATGATATTGATCTGCTATACAATGGCAGACGTTCAATTGGTACAGATAGCTTAATCGTAATAATTTCTAAAGCAGATTATGATTATTCGGTTTCTGCACCTAACAAGATTATTTCTTCCTACCATGAAGTTAAACTGGAGGAGGATCAACTGGTCTGGTCCCGTGATAAAATTCGAACACCGTCATTTTCTATCCGGGGATCACCCCGGTCAGTTCTCTCACCGGAAAGAGAAATAGTTATACGACTGCGGGGGTCCCATACAAATCCCGTATGGAAAAAAGACTTCAGATGGGACGATATAATGTTTTCTGGTAAGGTGAGTTCGAAAAACCAAAGTTTGCTTTACCTTAAACCCAAAAGGATTCTGGATCCCGGGAATGAAATAATAATACCAAGCATACCCCTTGAAAATGTGAATCGAAACACAGGTGAAATAATAGCTGAAATTTCTTTTGACGGTGGTGAAAATTTTCCGATTAGTAAACCAATAATACACGTAATACAACCTGCCTTAATCTCCTCAGACTCTCCTTGGAGACTGATGGTAAGCAGTAAACCGCAACCCCTCAATAAGATTAGGATTGTTGACAATGAACAGTATAACTGTTTTATAGAAGGAAATTTACTTTCTATAATACTTCCACAAACAAAATCAGTCCAGTTCGTCAAAGAAATGTTGGAAACACTTACATTCTCGGGAAGCGCAAAGGCTAAAATAGGAACACCGCTTATTCTGGATGATAACTTAATGATTCGTATTCCAATCATAGAATCATTTAATCCTGGTGATGACCTTGAGATTAATGGGTTACTGGTTAAGACAGGGAGGCGCCTGACTTCTAAGCAGTTTTCTCTGAATTATGCAATCAACAGTAATGCTGAAGAACCGCCATCTAATCAAATATTTCTGGATCAACATGAAATCACCATTTCGCAGATAAATGTACAAGTTACACCGGCAGAATTGATTTATTCTCTACTGGATTCTGAATTTATAGTACCGGACATACACATTAAGGATGACCCCGCTTTCCCATTCTTTAGTAAAGGTGACAGGCTTTTATTTCGATTTAATAAATCGCCAGGCTATCGGTTGGTTTTTAGACAGAGTGAATTTCGTGATAATTCTACCCACCAAATACAAATAATGGGTACAACTATAGAGGTTTTAATTAAGAACAGTTTAGGTACAGATCCGATCAATTTATCTGGCTTGTACTTAGAAAAGCCATCGGGACCTATGGGGCTGCATACGCTTCGATGTGAAGTTATTAAAGAAGGAATATCTGAAGACACGAAACATTTTTTCATAGATATTCCGTTTAAAATTGCTTTTTCAACTGATATCCCCTCTTTTAAGTTAGTTTCAGACAAAGAGTTTTTGGTGAACGATCGGTCAAGAATGTTACCGAATCTTATTCTTAAAGAAGATAGCTTACTTCAAACGATCAATAGGGGAAGCGAAGTGATCGTTAAATTGCCAAGTGGGTTTGCAGGTGAATGGACTACAAGCAGCCTCCAAAAAATTCGTCTGTCCGGCTCGGCCGTAAATAAAATAACGGATATTCAATTTAAGGATTCAAGATCATTAGCTATACAAATCAAGGATGGTTTTCAAACAGGGGATAGCCTCATACTTTCTGGTATTGAAATTGGTAAAATAAATACTATCACTGAAAATTGGGAGGGGTTGGTACTATCGTTAAATAATAATGAGGACATAACCAAAATATTTAATGTTGCACCCGGTTCAGGAAAAATCAAGTCTGGTGAAGTCAAAATTATTTGGTCCAGGGAACAAATAATCGTACCTGAAGGTAACTATGATTCAAAACCTCTCGACCCCCTGAGAATTATTAGGAATTCACAGAATCCTCTCAATTCCCTGGGGATATCTCAGATGTATTTTTCATTAGAGCCGCTGGATAAAATAAGAGATGCGGCCGTATGGGATAAAAAAATACTGAATAGTAGTCCCGGTAAGTTTCACCATGATGTTTTTACTTTAAAACAAATAGATAGAAGGCTTTTAGAATTTCAACTTAATCATTCAGAATTATCAAACTCGATGTTGACATTTGATGAATTATCTATCCCCGGCCTTTCCCTCAGTGGGTTTAAAAAAGATAGAAATAGTGAATATAAACTGGTCATGCGAATTGAAAGTGGTGGGCCTATCATTGCCGAATGTACCCAAAAAATAATTATCGATTGGAATGGTCAGCAACCCATGCCTTTTGCAAACCCTTTTAATAAAGGGAAAACTATACGATTATATGGCATATCCGAGAGCAAGTTTGTTGATTATAAGAATACACAAATAATGGTGAATAAAGTAGCTGTTTCGAACTCAGCAAAAATTTTAAGAACAAATGAAATTAACTTTGAATTGAATCATCTTGTCGAGAAAGGTACCAGAGTTACCATTGAGAATATTACTATTTCTCTTTTGTCCACAAATGAGTCCTCGATGACTATTTTACCGAAGATTGGCCTTGATACTGGTTTTGGTTTTATTCCTTTTACTGCAAGGCAGAAGTTAATAGTTAATACGGTTACAAATAAGGTCAGTATCCAAGGAGGAAATAGTAAATCCAATGATTATATTGATGATATTTTTATTGACTATGAATCGGGAGATTATGAAGGTGGTAAATTAACCTTCGATTTAGAGTTTGGGGTAAAGTCAGTTCGTAACCGTGAAATGGTGAATATTGAAAATAGTCGGGATAGAATATATAGTAAGTTATTTCCAAAAGGTGTTCCAGGTGAAATTCCTGATGTGACTGCGACCAATAATGTTATGTCTAATGCAGATAATATGATATTAATTAATAGTCTGTCCAATGCAGGAATTGGACAAAATCGGTGGCAATACCACTATTTATTGGCACTTATCTATCATTTTGCTGATAATGCTCAAGCAACTAATTCATACAATAAAGCGATTGAGTTTGGTTATAATGCAGAGCATTATGCTGATTGGCCCCAAAATCCATTTCGAGAAAGTGATAAAAAAGTGGTATTAAACAGGGTAAAGCATATCATTAATTATACGAAATCTATACCTGATAACTTTTTTTCCCCGCAGCGCACTCGATTATCTCCCTTGGTAAATGAAAAGATAGAAATAGCGGATGATTTACTGTTGAAAATTCAAGAGTACCCGGGTTGGGAGAAATATATAAAAGATTATAGTGCCACTAAATATCCCGAATTAAATATTGATTTTTACATATCCCAAATTGATGTAGCTCTTGGTTTAGGAGATATTGCAGCGGCCGAGAAAATGACTACACGTTTAACAAGAGATCGGAAACTTCGACCGGTTAGTAAAAAAATCGATATGGATATCAATTATAAATATATATATAATCTGCGTAAACAAAAGATCGATTGGGAAAACAAGAATCAAAAAAGTTTTACGAAAGAAGATCGTAATACAAGAGTCTTTTTAACGGAGGATGAAAAAGACAACGCCTATGATATTGTTTTAAATGACGAGACAAATCAGGAAATCAGGTTTCGGATTTCATCTCGAAATGATAAGGATTATAATAATAAAAAGTTGCGATCCAATAAGTCTAACGCTAAACTGTACGGTGGCGGTATTTATACTATAGATCCTGAGATTGAAAATGATAAAAAGAAAATAAACAGATTAAATATCATTTTTTCAATAGTCTCTTTTGCATTATTGGTACTGATATGAAAATTATTTTTTATTGGATTGCTTTTATCTTTAGTATCGCTTTTTTATGGGCGACGAATCAAAAGCAATTCCAGTCCGAAATTGAATTATCAGTGGTAAGTAGTACTTATGATAAACAGCAATATCAAATACCCGGAATAACCTGGGAAGCTTCCCGAAAAATATTTGAGGAAAAGATTAAATCATTAGAAACGGCTACGGGTAACCCTGATAGTATAGATTTAAATGAAATATTAAAATGGAAATTATGGTTTGCTAAGTATCGCTTTTGGAACGGTGAGTTTAAACAATTCGTTGACGACATAAATAGTATTAAAAACATGATTAAACAGAATCATTCAAGTGATAAATATATCATCTCCATCAACATTGAAGATGATTTAATAGCAATAGAAAAAATATATAATGATAATATCAAAAATGAACAAGATCGTAAGTTTGGTAATTTATATATAAAAATCAGAAATGAGGATATTTCACAAAAGAGTAAGGTGGTGTATTCCGATGGGAAACCAGTAAGAATAAACCTTAAATCACCAAAAAGTGGGT
>Ga0187833_10005476_pt1 | contig 11983 bp, 10 predicted proteins | sample ETNtaG_37_FD_167968 | JGI IMG/M metagenome (GOLD analysis project Ga0187833, IMG submission 167968) | Marine microbial and viral communities from oxygen minimum zone, Eastern Pacific Ocean - ETNP2014_SV_400_PacBio MetaG (Illumina Assembly) | ecosystem: Environmental > Aquatic > Marine > Hypoxic... | reverse complement strand
CGCATCATTAACTAACTTGTTTTAGATTGCCCGCTTTTATAAAATCCGTGTCAACAGGTCTATATAAAACGGGTGCTTATATGGTTCCTTTTGGTCCTTTTGAAAAGATACCTTTTGGGAAATTTGATTGATTGTTTCTAGATTTTTATTTTAAGGAGAGGAATACATAGCCTAGAGCAAAACTCATAGCACATTAAGTGCTAAGGAAGACATAGGTCATACGCAAAAATGTTATGATCAATGAGTCTCAAAGTAAAAAGAAAGCTGAGGAACATTGAAACAAGTCTATAGTACTAGAGAAAAGTATAATAAAAGTGAATCCAATTAAGATAGCATTAGGTGATTTAAGGCATGAAACGGTTGGCAGGCATTCTACTGTGATGCCAATTGGAATTGGATATATTGCGGCATATGCACTTTCAAAGATTGGTCAAGATGTACTTGAAATCAGACTTTATGATAGTCCTGATTTTCTGATAAATGATATTAACAATTGGAAACCTGAGATAATTGGCCTCTCAAATTACTGTTGGAATACAGAACTTTCGTATCTTGTTTTCAAATACGCAAAAAAGAAAATTCCAGATATTGTCTCTATTGCCGGAGGTCCTGAATTTCCTAATGAACATATAAGGTGTAAAACTTATTTGGCAAAGAGAAGTATGGTTGATTTTTATGTTTATGGAGAAGGGGAATCTGCATTTGCCAGCCTTGTAAAAAAGATAAGAGAAGGGAGTTGTGTTCACGATTTAAAAGCCCTCCCACAAGAAGGTATCATGTCAATCCATCCGGAAAAAGATGTTTTGGTTGCCGGTAAGCCATTGCCAAGGATCATGAATTTGGATGAGATTCCCTCGCCCTTTTTAAATGGAATTATGGATAGGTGGTTTAACGGGTTCTACTCACCTACAATAGAGACTACACGGGGGTGTCCATTCACATGTGGATTTTGTCGTGCTGGCTTACCAGCATATAGCCGGTTGGCAGTGTTTTCTGTGGGTCGGCTAAAAGAGGAGTTGGTTTATATTGCTAAAAAAGCACACAAATTTTCGGGGATAGCATTAACACTACACGATGACAATTTTGGAATGTATAGACAAGATGAAGAAGTAGCGGATTGTATTCGAAGCTTACAAGATGAATACAAGTGGCCAGCCACAATACACACTGCGACGGGGAAGAGAAACTACAAGAGGATATTGAATATAGCATCGCGTTTAAGGAATGTATTACAAGTAACATGTTCTGTTCAATCATTGAATCCAAAAACATTGGATGTTATTAAAAGAGTAAATATTCCTATGGATCAATATAGTATAATACAAAAAGAGTTGAAAGAACGTGGGATGCTTTCAATGGCGGAACTTATTATGCCCTTGCCAGAGGAAACAAAAAGTTCTTACCATAATGGGATTAAATCTGTAATAGAAGCAGGGGTAAAGCGTGTCGTCCCATACACAACTATGATGTTAAAGGGTACTTACTTGGATTCTAATGAGTGTAGAACAAAATACAATATGAAAACAAAATATAGAATACTACCTCTGCAATTTGGAGAATACATCGGAGAAAAATGCTTCGAAATTGAAGAAGTATGTGTCGCGACAAACACTATGTCATACGAGGAATATATAGAGTGTCGGGAGTTTGCGTTTGTTAGTTCATTGTTTTCGTCTCTTCAATTTGATATTATTCTAAAACTTGTTGAAGAAATGGAGATTAATATTCATGAGTATTTTATGCATTTTTGGAAAATAATAAGAACATGTAACAGCGAACTGGAAGATTATTGTAGTAATTATGTAAAAGAAACAGAAGGAGAATTGTGGGATTCTCCTGAAGAAATATATGCTCACTTTGTAAAAAAGAATAACTACAATAAACTCCTTAAAAGAGAGGTAGGTGATAACCTCATAAGGAAATATACCACGAAAGTAATTCTTGAGTCTTTTATTCCTTTTGTAGAACTGTCGTTTGTTGCTATAGGGAATCTTACAGACCCAGGGGATACAAAAATTACAGGTATTCTGGATGCAATAAAGCATTGGATGATTAGCCATAGAAATGTTAGCGCTTTATTTTCAAATAAATCGTATATTAGCAAGAAGGAAATATTACATTTATCATTTGATGCTAGTGGGTGGTATCAAAATCAAGACCAAAATAAACGACTAGTGGGCTTTGATATACCATGTAGTTACCGGGTTGCTTATAATAAGAATGAACTTATACCCATACTTGAGGAGGGTGAAAAATTGCATGGTAATAATATAGGGTTTAAAGCAGGTAGGCTTCTCGATACATGGGGGATTAACAAGTTTTGGCGTATTTGTGAAAAGCTCTAGTATGGATTGTATGTAAACAATTTCCTTTGAGGTTGATTAATATAAAAGAAAAGATTGGTGCGATAAGGTTTGAAAGAGAAAACAGTGAGGTAAAGACAAATGTAATGCTTAACCCAGACTTTTTGGGTAAAGGTCTTGGTTGCAAAGTAATCAAACTGGGTGTTGAGAGATTCATAAAGGAGAAAAAAGCTGATATGCAAATAATTGTGGAGATTAAGAAAGGCAATATAGCTTCAATAAAGGCATTTGGAAAACTGGTTTCTAACAACGTCCTTTTGCCTATGGTTTCAAATCGGTAGAATATTAGCATATGAATAATCCGGACAAGATTGAAATAGGAGTTAAGTACGTTGGTGAAGGTGAACCAAGTTATATAGTTGCGGAAGTCGGAAGTAATCATAATGGCGACTTTCAAATAGCAAAAGAACTTATTGGCACTGCTGCAGATGCGGGAGCAGACGCCATAAAGTTTCAGGTGTTTTCTGCTGAAAAGCATTATTCCAGGAATACACCTCATCATTCAGGGTATAATGAAAATTTATACAATCTTATTAAGAAGTTGGAAATCCCAAGAGAATGGCTTGCTGATCTAAAAAGCTATTCAGACAAAAAAGGTATACTCTTCTTTGCTTCTCCGTGTGATTACGAAGCAGTAAATCAGTTAGAGGAAATTGGTGTTGCATTACATAAGATCGCTTCCTTTGAGATTGTAGATCTTGAACTTATACGTTATGTGGCAAGAAAGCAAAAACCTCTAATTGTTTCGACAGGGCTTGCAAATATGGGAGAAATAGAAGATGCTTACCGGGCATGTTTGGAGGTTAATAACAAGAACGTAATATTTCTACAATGTGCATCTTCATACCCATCATCTCCGGATATTATGAATTTGAGAGCTATGGAAACAATTTCAAAGACATTTAATGTTAATACGGGGCTGTCGGACCATACGCAAGACATCCATGTTTCAGTTGCATCTGTTGCAATGGGAGCAAAATTAATTGAGAAGCATTTTACATTAGATAAAAAAATGGTGGGTCCTGATCATTCATTTGCAACAGAACCGAGAGAATTTGCCAGGATGGTAAAACAAATAAGGGATGTGGAATCAGCTCTTGGCAATGGAATGAAATGTGGTCCCTCTCCGAGTGAAATGGAGAATTTTGAAAAAGCAAGAAGGAGCATTCATGCAGCCTGTGATATTCCGAATGGTACTGAAATAACAAAGAACATGCTTATTACAAAACGGCCTGGATATGGTATAAGGCCTAAATTGATTGACATAGTAATAGGAAGAAAGTCGAGAATAGATATAAAAGAGGATCGATGGATAACATGGGAGATGGTTTAATGGATTATAGGAGATAGAGGCCTTTAGAAGTATTGAATGAAAATTGCTGGAAAATAAGATTCTATATATTTTATGAAGGTAATATGTTTTGAAGAACTTTAAATCACTTTTATTATTAAAGCTTCCTTATTGTACGCATCCTGATTCTTTATCAAGAGATGAGGACTTTAGAACTATATCCACGTTTAGACCTATTCCTTCATTAGCACTGGCTTCTTTATGTGCTTTCCTAGATAAATATAAAACTTATGATTATAGTCTGAAAGCCATTGATATAAATATTGAGGCATATACGACTCCAGAGGTTCCAATAGATGCCTCTATTTATTTGGGATTGCTAACCAATTACATAAAAAATAATGAGTATGATGTCCTTGCTTTATCAGCTATGTTTGTATTTACCACCAAGTGGGTAGATACTGCAGTCGAACATTCAAGGAAATATCGTCCCGAAGCTAAAATAGTTATTGGAGGTGGGTATCCTACCCTGTTTCCAGAGAGATGTTTAAAGGAAAATGGTGTAGATGATGTTGTTATCGGTGAAGGAGAGTCTACCCTCTTACATATATTGAATAAATATAATAATTACAAGGATATTGAATTTGAAAAAAGATTTCCTTTTCAGGGGTATGCTTCAAAAAACACTAAAGATGAAGTTGTTGTTGTTCCACGAACGCACTCTCTGGATTTAGAGAATTTGCCATATCCGGCATGGAATTATTTAAATGTCAAGAAGTATTTCAAAAACAGTGGTGATAAGAAACTGCCAATTGAAGCCAGTAGAGGTTGTCCATATAGTTGTAATTATTGTTGTACTTATCTTGCTTGGGGGAAAAGTGTTCGTTACAAGACTGTTGAAAACATGATTAATGAGATAGAGGAACAGGAGGATAGATATAATAATCCCACAATATGTTTTATTGATGATAATATGTCTTTTTCTAAAAAGTGGATTACGCAATTTCTAACGCAGTTGATAAGCAAAAACTTATCATTAGATGCCAGTGCTTCGAATTTTTGTGTTAAACACCTTGATGAAGAAGTTGTAGATCTACTAGTTAAAGCAGGTGTAAAAGAATTTGGTATTGCAGTTGAATCAGGCTCTCCGCAGATGCAAAAGCACATACGTAAAAATGTAAATTTTGATAAAGTAAGAGAAGTAGTTAAAATAATGAAAGCTAAAAATTTGCATGTCCATATCTGTTGGATGTTAGGATTTCCAAATGAAACTTTACAGCAGATCAATAGTACAATTGATTTTGCGCGTGAACTTAGAGCGCATTCAAATCAGTTTATGACAGTGTTGCCTTATCCTGGTACAAAATTATTTGAAGACGCAAAAAGTAATAACCTTTTAATATCCCCAGATGATGATCTAGACAAGTATGATAATAGGAAATGTGATTATTTAAAATCTGATGAGTGGAACTCCAATCAATTGCAGGAAATAGGTTATGATGCAAATATTGAGCTTAATTTTCTCAACAACCCTTGTCTTGATACAGCCGAAGGCAGGGATTCTATTCTAAGAAGATTTGAGGATTTACTGCTAACATTGCCTGAGCATATTATTTTACACATCTGCGTCGGGTATATAAATAAACTGAAAAACAACTCGGTTAATTACGAAAAACACTACAAGACAGCAGAGAGGCTTTTTAAGAATCAACCGCTATATAATACCTTTATTAAGTATCTTTCATGGGATTTCAATATTGTTAATGATTTCGTTGAATATCTTAAAGCAAACAATAAAGAGATTGGGTATCCCTTTTTAAAAAGAGCTTAATCCGTTAATAATACGACTTGCCCAAAATAGTTGCTTAAAGGTATCTACCTTTTAGACCTGTATTTTTACTAATAAGCTTAATGTCAATAGATGGTTTAGAGTTTGATCATATAGGTATTGCTGTAAGTGACCTGGATGCTTGTAACAACTACTTGTCATCTTTTTCTGATATGATCATGATTAGTGAGATGTTCAGAGATGTAAATCAGAATATAAAGATATCTTTTGCTGATTTTTATGGAGTAAAAGTAGAACTAATAGAACCATTAAATAAAAAGAAGAAGTCACCGGTAGACAAATACTTGGAGAAAAATATTACTTACTATCATATTTGTTTTAAAACTATGTCTCTCGAGGATACTATTTCTATGATGGAAGATAAGGGTGCACTTGTAGTAATTGAACCGATTAATGCGGTTGCTTTTAATAATAAGAAAATAGCATTTTTATTATTAAAGCATTTAGGTCTTATTGAGTTGTTAGAGAAGTGATGGTTAAAATAGCTTTGCTAGGCAATGTAAACATGGACTTGTTTGTTCCTAAATTAAAAGAACTCCTGTCTGATGAAGGAATTGACAATGAGTTTTACGTGTCAGGGTACAACCAATATGTTCAGGATCTGATAAATCCAGCATCCACTTTTAATCAAGATAAATTTGACATTGCAATTGTGTTTATAGACGGCGAGGAATATTTTAACGATTTAATAAACGACTCGCTAACTTATAGTTCATTAAATGCGTCGAATATTACTGAGCGCATAGAAGCCTTTGTATCGCAAATCAACGCTGCTTCATCTAATTGTAATACTACGTTTCTTTTAAATACGATACTTATAAGAAAACCAACTATATTAGGGACCATGGACAAAAAACATAATAATAGCCCTTCTGATATGCAACGTTTGTTCAATGAACATATAAACATATTATGTACTAACAAAAAAATCATAATTGTAGACTTTGAGGGATTTGTTGCTCGGCATGGTCATGAAAATATATACGATGATAGATTGTGGTATCTAGCTCGGATGAAATTTGATAAGGAAATCCTGGAGTTATTAGCAACTATGTACCGTGACTATATATGCGCTTTTCTTGAGAGGAATAAAAAAATCATTGTGCTTGATCTTGACAATACTCTCTATGGAGGAGTTATCGGAGAAGATGGTATAGATGGTATTGCAATAGGTAACGACGGTGTAGGTAAAATATACTGCGATTTTCAGAGATTGATAAGAATACTAAAAGAAAGAGGAGTGCTTCTTGCAATATGCAGTAAGAACAACTATTCAGATGTAAAAGAAGTTTTTTTAAACCATCCTTCAATGGTCCTGAAGGAAGAAGATTTTATTGACATGAGAATTAACTGGAACGACAAAGTAGGTAATTTAAAGGAGATCGCTAATAGACTGAATTTAGGGCTCGATAGTTTTGTTTTCCTGGACGATAATCCCTTTGAAAGAGAGCTTATTAAGAGTAAGCTTCCACAGGTAACTGTCCCCGATTTCCCTGCTGACCATGCAAATCTATGTAGGTGGTTAATAGATATATCTTTCAGATATTTTAATAAGGTAACGATTACAGATGAAGACAAATCACGATTTGATATGTATAAATCTGAATTTGAACGAAAAAACCTTAGTAAGGTAGCAACGGATCTCGATGATTTCTATCGTTCATTAAAAATGGAGGCAACGATTACTTATAATAATAATAATTATATAAATCGCATATCTCAGTTAACTCAGCGTACAAATCAATTTAATCTCACGACGCCTAGATATTCCGAAAATCAAATTGCTTGGTTTATGAATAATAAAAACAACTTTGTCTTCAGCCTTGAGCTTAATGACAGGTTCGGTTCTAGCGGCATCGTAGGAGTGAGCATACTCAAAATTGACGCAAATGTTGCTTATATTGACACATTACTTCTAAGCTGTAGAGTTGTTGGCAGGACCGTTGAAAACGCTTTCATTGCTTATATGCTTAATTTTCTCAGGAAAAAAGGCATTAAATATATTGTTGGGGAGTATATACCTACAAAAAAGAACAGTTTAGTTGCTGACTTATACAAGAAGATAGGTTTTGATCCATGTGAATCGGATAATAATGGGAAGTATAAGTATAAGTTGACTATAACCAAAAGTTGCTTATCCATTCCTGATTGGATTTCGGTAAACAATAAATGATATACGGAGGATTAAGAGATGGACAAAATTGATGTTAAAGAAGACTTGACAGAGGGGGAAAAGTTTCATCGAAAGAGCTTTGTTGAAAATTTTAAGAACTGTCCTATCCCTGAGTCAGAAATAATGAATAATATGGGTTTATTCCTTAACCGGCAATTACTATCAAGGATTATGTTTATTAATGAATTATACAAAAAGATTATTAATGTCCATGGTGTTATTGCCGAATTCGGTGTTCGCTGGGGTCAGAACATGGTGCTGTATGAAACTTTTAGAGGTATGTATGAGCCATACAATTATAACCGGAAAATAATCGGGTTTGACACTTTCGAAGGATTTCCCAAAATTAGCCCTAAAGATGGACATGCGGACATTGTTAAAAAAGGTGCTTATTCGGTGACAAATAACTATGAAGAGTATTTAAAACAAATATTGGAATATCATGAAAAGGAAAGTCCGATATCTCATATTAAGAAATATCAATTAATTAAGGGAGATGCAACCGAAACGATTTGTTCATATTTGGAGGAAAACCCAGAGACCATTATTGCATTGGCTTTTTTTGATTTCGATTTATATGAACCGACAAAAAAATGCCTTGAGGCTATTAGAGGGCATATTACTAAAGGAACTATAATTGGTTTTGATGAATTGAATTGTAGTGATTTCCCCGGTGAGACCATTGCATTAAAGGAGGTTTTTGGATTAGACAAATATAAAATTCAGCGACTTCCATTCACGTCCCTTATGTCCTATGTGGTAATTGAATAAACCATCAAGAAGATAACTAAATAAAATCTCCAAGGAGAGTAATGGCTACACGTTTAAACAGTCAATTAGTAGAGGTGATTTCGGGGTTGTTCAATATATCGGCCAGCAGTATTACGTTAAATCTTGCGGCAGGTGAGATAGATAAGTGGGACTCGTTAGGCCATTTTAATCTTATTCTGACAATTGAGCAGCATTTCGGAGTCAAGTTTAAAACTGATAGAATCCCTGACCTCTTAACAGTAAAATTACTTCAGGAAGAACTCATGAATAAGGGAGCAATTTAGGGTGGATGATATAATTGTGCGTCAATACACAGAGGGCGATGAATACGAAATAACAGACTTGCTTACGATTTCTGGTACTCATTTGAGAACAGCCGTTTATTGGAGATGGTCTAATATAAAAACACCGTTCTCAAGAAGTATATGCGTTGTCTTAGAAGCTCATGACAAAACGATCATAGGGCATTACAGCATAATGAACGTGAAGCTCTTTTTCAATGGAGATGTATATAATGCAGGTTTTGGAGGGCAACTGGTAATACATCCCCAGTTTAGGAATTTTAAATTATTATGGAAACTTTTGAACTTTGCTTGGGAGAAGTGCAAGGAAAATAAAATAGATTTTGTTTTTGCATTTCCCAATGCAAACATTTGGCCAATAAAATATAATATGATGAACTGGAAATTAGTTAATGAGTTCAAGTCGCTGGAGTTGAATATTAGTGATAGTTTTGGCAATGGTAAAGATGATGTCCTGTCGTCACAATTAGAATTTGAACGTATTACAAATCTGGGGGACTTTGAAAATACAATTGATAGATTATGGAATGAAAACAAAATCAACATGAAATCTAAAATATATATAGAAAAAAACTTTCGTTTTGTGTCATGGCGTTTTTTCAGGCATCCCTTGCATCATTATCCCTTTTTTCTTGTAAAGAATAATGGAAAGTATGTGGGGTGGGTTGCTTTGAAACTTTACAATAAAAACAGTATGTCATATGGACATATTGTTGATGTGGTTGCTTTGGGTAAAGACCACTATATATGGATTGTAAAAGAAGCAGTAAGTTTTTTTAAAAAGTATAATGTCAATATATTATCTTTATGGTGTGGTGAAAACCTAAAAAAGCTGTTTAAAGAACTTGGTTTTAAAGAAACAGGCTTTTCTACCAATTTCGGCATCAAAATTATCAATAATGTTCCGGAAACTGCGATGGATATTAACGCATGGGACTTAACAATGTCTTATTCTGATGCATTTTAAAAGTGGAGTTTTATGAAGAAATACTTGTTGTTGCTGGGTCACCTGATAAATAAGTGCATGCTCGTGATGGATATGCTGGTCAGCTATCTTGTTAGGGCTGAAATATGTAGAAGAATTGTTGTGGGGTAATGATAATATGAGCACAACCGAGAAAGCCCACTCTTTTAATGCCATATGCAGCAATGGAAATAATATTTAATGGAAATAAAAGTTTCCAAAAGTATTGGGAAGCTGCGGTAGCTGTGTTTGCCAATATTACGATTGGTTATTCTCCTCTAATAATGGAATATGCGATTCATTATTCAGGCAAGAGATTTAAGGAAAATGTTTCATTTGTTGTAATTGACGGAAAGCAATGTTTAGCGTTATGTCCACTTTTTATTGAAAATGTTAAAAAAGCACATAGGGTTGCTAAATATTTACAAAAAGCTGATATTCTACTGACTGGTTATTTTATTTACGGGTTTCCAGGTGAAACAGTTAACATGATGATGGAAACAGTGGAAGTGGCAAAGTCTCTTGAATTGGACTGGGCTGAAATGATTATAGCCGCCCCACTGGTAGGATCTACAATGCTTCAGCAATTTTATGATAAAAAGATTTTGGATTCTAAAAAGATGGAAGATGTTATGAATAATGCAGATTTTAGGAAGCGATTATCTGACACACCCGAGATTTCTGCCGGGGACCTTGAGCAGTTTGTATATAATGCTAATATTAATGTTAACTTTTTTAATAATAGTAATATGAGACATGGGCGTTTTGCAAAAGCTATATCAGCATTTAGTGGTATAATTTCCAGATACCCATTTCATATTGTGGGTTTGGCTTGTAGAGCTTATTGTTATAAACAAATAGGGGAAGAAGAATTGTGTAGTGATGACCTGCATTCAATAGAATTACAAAAAGAGCGGCACTCTGAGGCAATGTGCCTTTATAGTGTTTATGGAAAAGAAATTGATGATTTAATTACAAAAAGTAGCATCATTTCACAAGTTCAATGAGAAAGTACAATAAATATATACTGTTGCCACTAGTGAGACGTAATTGTATAATAGTTTATATTATTTATCTGCTTTATGAGGTTTATCAATGAACGGTTACAATAAAACAATCAGCAGTGTATTTACTCCAGTTTCATATTTACTATTAGTGTTCCCTTTTGTCTTTATCTTTTAATGAACAAAGACTGAAATGATATGGTTAATGCTAAAGAATCGTATCCTGTTGATTTGCTGGGAATAAAAGAACTAGGTATAAGCAAGTGGTTGGATAACTATTACGTACCTTTCAAAGAAGAAGAACTTCATAATATTGCTACAAATATACTGGATGCGTATTTTTTCACATTAAAACAATTCGATAATGAAGTTTTGTATTGGCTTGCTATATCAAATGTGAAAATTGTAAATGATGTATACTATAATTATCTAAGTATTTTAATGTTGTCACGGTTGCAGGACAGAGGGTTCAGGTATATCATCAGCAGAGATAAGCGAGAAATACATAAGCTTTTGTTAGATAAGGACCCATTAAAATTGATTAATTTTAACAAGTTAGTTAAAGACGAATGGACTTCTTTGACCTTTAGAAAAAAAACTGAAAATGTGATAAGGTTAATAAAATTTAATATGTCTGCTCTTAAATTTAGCAATTGGAACTTTATCAAGAACATTTCAGGACCTTATTTCATGATTGGAGACAGATACACACCAGCGGTTTATAGCTACTGCACAGAAAAAGATATTTATCCTATTTGTTTGCCTGTAATGCTATTTTCAGGAAATAGAGAAGACAATTCATTGACAGCGAATGAGAAAGTTTTGGTTTCTCAGTTTATTCAATGTTTTATGAATTCCATAAAAAAGATAATTCCATTTATTGGTGAATCAGCTTTTGAATACTTGCAGAATAGTTTATATGAATATTTTGAATATAGCATGTTGTTTTTAAAGCAAAATATAAGTTGTTTAAGGAAAATGAGGAAATTAAAAAGGAAAACTTTGCTTGCGTCTTCTTTAGGAAATCTACAGACTAGATTATTCTGTGCTGCATGGAGAATAGCGGGTGGCGAGGTGATAGGATTTACTCACGGGAACAATATATGTCTTAACTATAATCAGGCAATTATATTTGATGGGGTACTCATTGCAAATTGTGTTGTCACCACTTCATCTTCTCAGAAGATAGTTTATAAACATTTTGTAGAAAAGTTTACTCATAAGTATAAAGATAGCTTGAAAATTGCTGAAATAACTAATTTCACA
>Ga0187833_10005469_pt1 | contig 11994 bp, 9 predicted proteins | sample ETNtaG_37_FD_167968 | JGI IMG/M metagenome (GOLD analysis project Ga0187833, IMG submission 167968) | Marine microbial and viral communities from oxygen minimum zone, Eastern Pacific Ocean - ETNP2014_SV_400_PacBio MetaG (Illumina Assembly) | ecosystem: Environmental > Aquatic > Marine > Hypoxic... | reverse complement strand
TGATCCCTACCGAGACGGACAGGCCAGTCTCCGAATGGGCTCCTATATCCGGTGGGTTTATGAAGCACTCAAACAGGATGAATCAAAACAGACTGCCCTGAAAATTGCAAAAAAGAAATTCGAACAGCAATGGGGTAATGGACATATTTCGCTGGGAAGCCGCAATTGAATACGTTTTAAAGAATTTACATTTAGATGGAAAAATTTAGACCAATGCCCAAGATTTTATTTTTCTTTCTTAAAAATTATCTTATCCAGATGACCGGCATTTTTATTCTCGGCCTTGGCTATGCGATATTTGAAAGCGTTAATGTAGCAGCGATCTTTCCGGTCGTAAACTCCGTGTTCGCCGGTTCAAACGCAACGACTGAGTCTTACGGAAAAATTATTCATGCAATTTATAAGGTGATCACGATTCTTCCATTCAATGATATATTCATATCTGCATGCGCATTTTTGATCGTTGCGACAATTCTAAAATCCAGTTTTTTTCTGTTGTTTACTATTTTTTCCAACAAGTTATTGCAAACGGCCAGGAGAAATCTTCAAGAGCATATTTTTGCCAAAATGATCCATTCGGATTATCAGTTTTTTTTGGACCATCAACAAGGTGTCTTAATTTACAGAATTTTGAATGCTCCGATAAATGTTGCCAGTATATTGAAATCCATTCCTGATATTTTTATCCAGGGCAGTAAAATATTTTTTTTGTTAATTCTTTTATTTACTATTTCTGTAAAAGCCACTTTGGGAATGTTGGTGATCGGAACGCTTTTTGGAGTGTTGGTAAAAATTATAAGTGGCAAGTCATATGGGTTCGGAAAGGAAATTGTACAATCGATTACTGAAGAAACGACGGTTATGAACGAAAGCATCTCAGGAATTGATCAGATAAAGATTTATATGAATCAGGAAATGTGGATCAATAGATTTAAGCAAAAGCTCGATAATTTTTATTATTATAAATTGAGGGCGATAATACTTTCTGCTGCACCTCATATTGTGTTGGAACCACTGGTGATATTTTCAATTGCGATAACAGGGATAACCTTAAAATTGACACATCAAGGTAACTTTTTTGAAATGCTTCCGGCTCTGATGGTTTATGCATACGCTATTATTCGGATAGCGCCTTCTCTTGCAGCCCTCGGGACACTAAGAATAAATCTAATGGCCATATTACCAGATGTGGAAAACTGTTATTCCACACTAAATACGAATACGCGATCAATTAGTGATGGGAATCAATTGATAAAAGCATTCAATAGCGAAGTAACTTTTGAAAATGTGTCTTTTGCTTATCCCAATAGAAACAATGTATTTGAGAGGATATCATTAGAGATAAAAAAAGGACAGATGAGTGCTATCGTCGGACCGTCCGGTGTGGGTAAATCAACACTGATGGATCTACTGGTTCGGTTGTACGACCCTATTGAGGGCGCGGTAAAAATTGATGGTATTAATTTAAAAAAGGCCCAAATTTCTTCATGGAGAGGTCAGATCGGTTATGTCAGCCAGGAGCCTTTTATTTTTCATGCTACTATTGCGGAAAATATCGTTTTTAATCAGGACCGTTATCAACTGTCAGATATAATAGAAGCAGCAAAGATCGCCAACGCGCATGACTTTATCAATGAATTTCCGGATGGTTATGAAACGATTGTTGGCGACAAAGGAATGAAATTGTCCGGAGGACAGAAACAGAGAATTGCCATTGCCCGCGCAATCATTCGGAAACCGAAGCTCATTATTTTTGATGAAGCAACCAGTGCGTTGGATAATATATCAGAAAGCCTGGTGAAAGAATCCATAAACAAAATTTCGAAGGACTACACTGTAATAATCGTTGCCCATCGATTGTCGACCATACAGAATGTAGATAAAATAATTGTTCTTGGTAACAAGAAAATTGCTGAGGAAGGAACGCACACGGATCTGTTAGATTTAAAAGGTATCTATTGGAAGTTATATAACCAATCCATACTCAAGGAACAATAATTGCATTCCTTTTGAGCAACGGAGACCTTTGAAAAACGCCCTCTTTCATCCAATTTCTATGTTATGCTCAAATTTTAATCCTCGAAATATACTATGTATTCCTGTGGTTGCACATAGTGAAGCGTTAGTGCAATATTATCGCCTTCCTTGAACTTGAACGAAATTGAACATTTTTCAAAGGTCTCAAAGGGTTGACGGTTGCCTGAAAAATTGCCCTCCTCTTGTCGAAAGGCAAATATATCATGCGCCTTGACGGCGACGATTACTTAGATGAAAATGCCTTGCAGGTGATGACAAATTATCTCTCAGACAATCCGGGAATCGGTCATTTTCTTACAGGATTATTGATAATCGATGAAAAAATTTAGGTGTCCACAAAAAATCATCTATTATAAGATGGGGTTGTGGGATTTATTAAAGGAAATTCTACAAGTATCTCAATCGAGAAGAATCTTTTATCACAGTTTATCCTTAAATGTGAAAACAATTTTTAAGTTTTCGGTTCTTAAGAAAATCTGCCGGCAGGATTTTAAACAATATTATCCGCCAAAATATATATCCGAGTATAGTGGCGCATTTTTTTTAATTGAAAATACCACGATTCGTTTGACCGAAAGGTATTTTGCACAAGAAATGAAAGCCTTCCGAAAATCAACCAAAAGCTACAGGAAATTTTATCGTTCGGACCGAATTGATATTTTTAGCAAATTTCTTATTCAACAAAAAATTAGGGAATATTTAAGGTTTTATTACCAAATAAAACGTTCTGATGAAAAAGTCACAATTGTTGTCCCACGGTTCCATCTTTATATTTTTATAATGAATGAAAAGCCTTTCGAAAACCTGAGAAGCGTACCGGTCATTTTCCTACAAATAAGTTGTGTATATTATATCCTTTTTGGTTTTCAAAAATTGATCTCATGCCTGTGTTCAAACTTGCGAATACTAAACCTCACTAAATATTGTTTGAAAGATGGTGTAAAGAAGACTTATAAGCTATGTATCAGAGGACATAATCCGAAACGAGAAGGGCTGCTGAGAAACGACTTCCTGATCGATGGGACGTCAATTAAAAAAGAAGATACGGGTTTTCTAATAGAAGGCAACCAAAGTAATCACAGAAATAATATGGTGAATTACTGCAAGATAAATAAATTTTCTTATATAGTATTAAATAATATAAGATTGCCAACTAGATATTTAGGAAGAATGATAAAAGGGCATATTGTTCTCCCTGTCAAAGCCTTTTTCCTGTACTTAAAACACCGCGATCCTGATAAATTCAATGCGCAATTGGATATTTCAAGAATAATTCTAAGATCAAAATATGAATTGTTTCTGTTAAACTTTAACATCGGAATTTTTCTATCATTTCATAGTGCTGGAAACGAAATGCTTATCGCTCCTATTTTATGCGAACGTTACAAGAGCAAATTTGGGATCTATAATTTTGGAACAACTGTTTCATGGGGAAGATGGGCACCTTATTGTTACCAGACTGCTGATTACTATTTTTCATGGGGTAGGGCAATACTATCGCCTTATAGAAGTACTTGTAGACTGAAAAAAGAAGTATTCACTGGATTCTGGGCGAAGCAAGAATACGAAAGAATTTACTCTAAGAGAGATAAGATAAAGAGAAAAGTATTTAGTGAAAAAATAACCGACAGGGTGGTGACCTTTTATGATATCCCATATTTATTTATGCGATCTACATTCAAAGCAGAATTTTTATATGATTTTTATAAGTGTGCATTAAAATGTTCAGAAATTGAGGGAATCACTGTCATTCTGAAGATGAAAAGCAAGTTGAATGTGAATGGTGCAAGATATCCAGAAAGCATCAGAAAAAAATTTGAGAATTTATGGGCAATTATCAAAGATAGAAATAACATACATATCTTCGATACTGCTGAATTCGATCCATTGGAAATGGTTGCGATATCCGAAGTCAATGTTACGATAGAGTTAGGAAGTCCTTCAACAATTGCATTAATCTTAGGAGAAGCAGGATTATTTTACAACAAATTATATGATTATTCAGAGCACATACTCTATCCGAAATATTTCAATAAGGTAATTTTTGATGACGAAGATAAATTACTATATGTAATTAAAAAACATCTAGAAGGAGAGATTGATTTGAAAAGTAGTGTGGAAAAAAAGGATTTAGAAGGATATGATCATAGTGTTACGACCAATGGGTTGTCATTATTCCGGAAAACAATAAATCAAATAAGTGATATATGAAAAGATCGGCGTTTAAAGAAATAAACAGCACTCAGCGATTTGCCAGACAGATTCTGAAGGGGGATCGAAGATTAAAATATCTAAATTACCGATTCGCATGGAATTTCTTTCCAAAACTGAAATACGTAGCAAAATTTCCGACCCATGTGGATATTGAGATAACTAATAAATGTAATTTGCGATGTGTCATGTGTCCACATGGATTCCCGACGGCAGAATTTAGAAAAAGCTTGGGGAGCATGGATCCTGAACTTGCAAAAAAAGTGATCGATGAAGGATGTAAAAAAGGGCTTGCGTCCATTAAAGTAAACTGGCGCGGAGAACCTCTCATTTGGAAAAAAAATATGAGAAAATTGATTAGTTATGCCAAGAAAAAAGGAATTGTAGATATCATGATGAATACTAACGGATTATTACTCAATAATGAATTTAGCAAAGAGCTTATAGCATCGGGTCTAGATCAAATTAGCTTTTCTGTTGATGGCACTAGTTCCAAAACCTATGAATCAATAAGACAAGGAGGAAATTATTTTAATGCTATCGGCAACATTGAAAGATTCATAAACATACGTAATGATATGAAAAGAATTAAACCGCTAGTGCGCGTTCAAATGGTAAAACAAAATGATAACATACATGAAGTCGATGCGTTTATTAAAAAATGGACGTCACTTGTCGATTCCATCACCTTTCAAGACTATACGAATCGCGGGGAAACGACAGGAAGACTAAATGAAACAAAGGATGGATACCATACCGTGGGGCGCCGAGCGTGTCCACAAATATGGCAGCGCATTGTTGTCACATGGGACGGAAAAGTCGTTATGTGTTGCCGGGATTGGAATTCTGAAAATGTGCTCGGCGAATTGGACTATTCCAGAGGCCGAGACTTGGAATCCTTCTGGAGTGGTAAGAAACTTAAGAAAATTCGCAGACTTCATTTAAGACGAGATGTAGATAAAATTACGGCCTGTGCAAAGTGTACCTACAAAGAGAGTTTTCGATGGAAAAAATTAAAATAGTGTCAGATAAGAAGAAGGTTCTTTTGCTTGCTGCAAAGTCTGATAACGCAAGATTTATACCACTGGGCATTGCGTATATCGCATCCTATTGCAAAAGAGATGGACATGTCTTTCGAATTTACGATGAAATTCCTGGACTGAGCAAATCGTTAGAGCAAACGCTTAAATCTTTTGTCCCAGATATCGTTGGGATTTCATGTATGACTGCAACTTATTCGCAAGCCTGCAATTATGCAAAAGAAATAAAAAAAATATCAAAAAAAATTCCAATTGTTTTTGGCGGAGTGCATCCAACCGTATGTATTGAGGAGACATTGAAAAACAAATTTGTTGATTTTGTCGTTTATGGAGAAGGAGAAGAGACTTTTTCAGAGTTTCTTGAAAAATACGAAACAATGACCGATTACTCCAACATTAAAGGACTCGCCTATAAACGAAATGGAAAGATATTCATTAACAAAAAACGGCCACTTATTAAAGATATTAATTTAATTCCAATGCCCGACAGAGAATTGTTTGAATTGAACTATTACACCCAGAGATGGAATTGGCCAAGAGGGAATTGGTATAAAACGGCAAATTTGATGTCCAGTAGAGGATGCCCCTATGAATGTACTTTTTGCGGTAGCAAATCCATGTTCGGCAGAACATTCAGAGCCTTTAGTGTGCAAAGAACTGTAGATGAAATCGAATATTTAGTTAAGCACTATGGCTTTGAATGTTTATCTTTTTCCGATGATACATTTGCAATAAACCAAAAGCGGTCGATTGAAATTTGTCGAGAGATCAAACGGAGAGGTATCAACGCAAAGTTTCGATTTCAGTTTCGCGCTAATACTTGCTACGAAGATTTGATAGCCGCGGTTAGGGATATTGGTTGCATTCATATTGATATTGGTGCCGAGTCAGGATCCAATAAGATATTAAAACAAATGAAGAAACAAATAACGGTAGAAGAAATAAAGGAATCCGTGACTCGGATAAAAAGATACGGTATTCGTGTCGGTGTGACATTCATCATTGGATCTCCCGATGAAACGAGAGAAGATATCGAAAAAACCAAAGAACTTGCCAAAGAACTAAGAGCCGATTACACTCAGTTTTTTATTATGACGCCCTATCCCGGAACTGAATTGTACCAATATGCAAAGGATAACGATCTGTTTCCGAAATTCCATAGTTATGATGATTTCAGACATGGCGGTCAGGATCTTAAGCCGTTCTTGAATACGATGATTACACCAGAAAAACTTGTATTATTGAGAGAGGAACTGAACGCAAGTTTTGCGAATACCATTGCAAAGAACTATATATTCCAACCAAAATTCCTGAAAGACTTAATTCGAAATGTTATTAACCATCCAGGAATAATCAATAAATTCTTAAGGGAAACCTTGAGGACAAAAAGCATTGGCAGTGGGCTAAAGGTGATACTACCTCACAAGTTATAGCTATGAATACAAAAGAAAAAAAACAAAATGTAGTGACGATAATATTGGCCAGGGGAGGATCAAAAGGGATCTATAAAAAAAATATCACCCTTTTAGCTGGGAAACCACTTATTTGGTACACAATTGAAGCTTCCTTAAATTGTCGCTATGTGGATAGAACGATTGTATCGACCGATGATGAGGAGATAGCAGTGATATCAAGAAAAGCCGGTGCCGAAGTGCCTTTTAGAAGACCGATTGAATTGTCAGGAGATTATGCAAATGCCGAAAAATGTTTGGTACACGCAGTCGACTGGTTAACTGAATATGAAGGTTACAAAGTGGATATTGTATCATATATGCAGATTACAGATGTCTTCAAGAAAAAGTTCATGCTTAAAGAGTGTATACGTATTTTGTTGGAACGCCCTGAAATTGAGTCTGCTTTTGTAGGCTATAAAGATCATAAAAATTATTGGACAAAGAAGGGAGAAAATTATTATCGTTTGACAAGAGGCGACAATATGGCCAGGCAGTTGAAAGAATCAATATTTCGAGAAGATACGGGGTTGGGATGCGCAACAAGGGTAGATGTGTTGAGAAGCGGTAGGCGCCTGGGTGATAAGGTCGTTATCGTTCCCAATAACGATAGCGCTTCGTCTATCGATATTCATACGGAATTTGATCTTTGGTTGGCAGAACAAATTATGATGAGAAAGAAAAGGACCATAAATGACTAAAATAAAAAATATATTGGCTGTAGTCCCAGCCCGTGCGGGTTCCAAAGGAATTAAGGGAAAGAATTTAAGATTGCTTAATGGCTATCCATTAATACATTATATGATTAGGTACGCTTTGGGCTCTGCGCATATTTTCAAGGTCGTTCTATCTACGGATAGTGAGGAAATCGCTGCAGTAGGAAGAAAATGCGGGGCTACTGTGCCGTATCTGCGGCCGAAAGAGTTGGCTACTGATACTGCCCCAATCAATCCGACACTGAAACATGTTATGGGATACTGCGATTCGAAAGGATGGAAGGCTGACGCTGTCATATCGCTCCAACCGACCAGTCCTTTGATAAATTCAAAAATAATTGATCAAGCAATCGAATTGCTTATCGAAACTGGATGTGATTCTGTTGCTACAGTGTCAGAAATAAAGCATGGACATCCATATCGGGCAAAGCGACTCTATGCAGATAAACGATTGGAGAATTTTTGTAGAGAATTTGATGGTGAGAAGTTTTTAAACAGGCAGGAGAGGCCGCCTGCCTATGCGTACAACGGCGCAATTTATTTGAGGAAAAGGTGTCTTGTTGAAAATTGGGACGGCGGGATGGGGATGGGAACGGATTGTCGCGGGCTAGTTATTAGACCTGAGTATGCAGTAAATATTGATGATGAATTTGATTTCAAGGTAGCCGAAATATATTTAAAAGAAAGGGAATCGAATGAAGATTGTGCTCTGTAATCCTGAAGTAAGCTTAAGATATTCACACTCTCGAAAAGGGATGTATCCTCCATTAGGTATTTTGGCGATTGCAACTTTTTTAGAACGCAAATTGAAAAATGATATTGAAATTGAGGTCATCGATGGTGATGTGGAAGAAATTCGGGATGAACGATTCAAAGGGGCGGATCTCGTTGGTTTCCATGTAAATTCGTTTAATTACGGCAATTGTATTGAACTTGCACAGAAAGCTAAAGAGTACGGAGCAAAAGTCGTGTTTGGTGGACCCCATGCATCGGTTTTGTGGCGGAACATTATGATGAACCGGTCATTTGTCGATTTCATTGTTATCGAGGAAGGCGAAATGACAATGACGCTTTTAATCAAGAAATTGGAAAACAACTTAATAGATGAATTCGAAGAAATTCCAAACCTTGTATATCGCAATAAAAATGGGGTACCAAAGAAAGCAAATAAGAATTATGTGAACACAAAAAATGATCTTATTACCCCTTCTAGAGAATTTGTCGATATTGAAAAATATATCGATAATTATCGAAAGATCTATACGAAAGATCAAGTATCGTTCGACCGCCCGGCATCTATCTATTCTAGTAAAGGATGTACATGGAGAGATAAATCGGGAGGTTGTATTTTCTGCGCAAGACTCGATAAGGGCGTAAGGTTTAGAAACATCAAACAAATTTGGGAAGAAATAAGAGATCTCTCGAAACTGTACGAGATAGATTATATATGGGACATTAGTGATGACAACCTGAACAGTCCAGAATGGTTCAAGTCTTTTGTTAATCAAAAACCTGATGAACTCAACAATATAAGCTTCTTGATATATAGCCGAGTTAACAGGATATCAGATGATATTATTTCATACTTGAGAAAATTAAATGTCTATGAAGTATACTTGGGATTTGAAAGCGGCGATAATCAAATATTAAAACAATCATTTAAGGGAGCAAACATCGATATTGCAATTGGAGCCGCCGAAAGATTAAAGCGTGCAGGAATATTCTATTTTCCAAGTTTTGTATTGGGATTGCCGGGCGAAACTGAGAAATCGCTAAGTAACACTTTGAAATTTGCTGAACGATTGGCTAAAATTGGCTCCATTTACCGAATGTCAGCGACGATACTAATGCCGATACCGGGATCGAAGGTATTCCAGAGCCTATTAGAAAACAAAGAGTTTGGCGAAGTGCTTTCAAAAAAAGACCTGATTTCCATCAAAGAATTAGAAAAATTATGGATAGATCATTACACCAACATCGATTATGCAACTGCTAAAAAGTACCAGAAACTAATCAGCGAAGTGATAATAGATAAATTTCCTGCTGAAATTTTTGGCTTGAATATTGAAAATGAGTGCTGACAGCTTATGTAGAATAAATTTTAACATCCAAGATAAAAGTAAATTGAATCAGAAAAACATATTAATTGTTATACCAACGATCGGTGAAGTATTACAATGCGGTCAATTTTTGGCGGTATTTAAGAAAGAATACAAAAATAATAAAGTCTGGGCATTAATTGACGATGAAGAGAGTTTTGGGATAACTCAGGAAAGCCCGTATATTGACAATGTCATAATATATCCCCATGACACGAAAGAGTTAGCAAAAAAAGTATTAGCACAAACAGATCCCTGGATCATAATATTCATCGAAAATTGCTATTATTATTCGCTACTGGCCGAAGCGACAAGGTTATCAAATAAGACAACAATGTTGCTGAGCGCAGCGATGAATAATTTTATTTTGCACCACCCGCAATATGAGAACTGTTACTATAATGAGGGATATCAACAATTCACAAGGATTGGAGTAAAATCAAAAAAATATATAAAATCCTTTATTGAATTGAACGTCAAACAAGAGCAGATATTTGTTTCAGGCGATCTGAAGATCGATATGAATAGACTGACTATGGCTGAAAATGAGAAAATATATTATCATAAGATTTTCGGTACTGGAAAAAAAAAATTATTTATTGCCGGCAGTATCAGTCGTGATGAGGCCGAAATAATACTTGGAGTATTTAGAAAGGTATTGAATAATAGGGATAATGTGCAATGCATTGTAGCGCCTCGATTCTTAAAAAATGTCAATTATATTTATAAACTTGCAGAAAAACTGAAACTTGACGTAGCAAGAAGGACCGACATCGACAGTAAGAAAAACAACTTTTCGAGGCAAAACGATGTTATCGTTCTGGATACATACGGTGAGTTGGGGAAAATTTACGGTCTTGGTGATGTCGTATTTGTTGGTGGAACATTAAAGCCGTTTAAGAACAAGCCGTTGGGGCAGAATATTTTGGAACCGTTATTCAACCGGAAACCCTTAATAGTTGGACCAAATGTCAAAAAGGATTTTGATGTCATCAGCTTACTCAAAGACTTTTGGCCGTATACTATGATCAATGACTCCAATGAATTATATAAGAGCATATCATATGTTTTGGGGGACAGTTATTTCCATAATACATATTCACAATTTGTCGAACATCATATAGGCCTGAATGAGCCAAAACTCGATCATATCTTAGATAAAATTTCAGAAATCCGAAAAATTTCTCATAATCAACAAAGGAAATAAACGAAATTCCCTCTGCTATCCTGTTATATTTGGGATAGCGTTACGAAAAGGGACTTTAAAAAAAACTGGTTAAATAAAGAAAAGAATTTGCAGAATACATATGAAGAAAACTCTAGATAATAAAGATATTTTAGAAAAAAAATGTAAAATATGCAATTCTTATAGTCTAAGAATGAAATACCACAGAATTCGAGAAGGTCACGAATTAATTCCATGTGACGTTTTGGAATGTGTTACATGTGGTCTTGTATTCCTCGGAATAGACTGCAAACAAGAAGAACTTCTCACCTATTACAAAGAAGGACACTTTAGAGATAAATATTTACCAAACTTAAAAGATGAAGAATCAAAAAATGCCGATATATTTTTTAAATTAAAGCAGCCACTCCAAGAAAAACGGTATGAAATATTGAAAGATATTTTCAATAAAAAAATGGATGTGTTGGATGTCGGATGCGCTACTGCTGGTTTTCTGAATATTTTAAAAAAGAAGGTGCGGCGAGTTAAAGGAATTGAATTGTATTTACCACATGTGAAATTTGTGCAGAATACATTTAACATAGAAATAGAAATGAAAGATATCACCGGATTACAAGGTGAGAAATTTGATACCATTTGCATTTTTCATGTTTTAGAACATGTAGCAGAACCACTGGATTTTATGAAAGAAATATTCATCCGAATTAAAGATAAGGGAATAGTTGTGATAGAAGTGCCAAATGTAGAAGATGCGCTTATAAGCATATTCGATGTCACTGCTTACAAGGATTTTCATTTCATGAAGCCGCATTTGTTTTACTATTCAAATAATTCATTAGAATTTTTATTAAAGAAAGCTGGATTTAAAAACATAGAATTTCGATCTTATCAGCATTACGGAATTATAAATCATATGAACTGGATTTTAACAGGCAAGACTGCCTCAGCAACAAAAATCAGCGGTGCTGGTGTTCAAATACCACTGACGCATATGGAAGAACCGAAGTTAGATGTTGTAAATGAATTTTTTGAGGAGATGAACAAAAAATATAAAGATTTTCTTGAGGCAAAAGAAAATGCGGACACGTTGCTTGCAATAGCAAAAAAATAGTATCTTTATGAGTAAAAAACAAAATATTAACTGAGCATAATAGAATTGACGGGGCAATTTAATAATATGGAAAAAATAAAGAATCCTACCGTATCAATCGTTATTCGTACTAAAAATGAAGAGCGATGGATTACGGCATGCCT
>Ga0187833_10005468_pt1 | contig 11995 bp, 15 predicted proteins | sample ETNtaG_37_FD_167968 | JGI IMG/M metagenome (GOLD analysis project Ga0187833, IMG submission 167968) | Marine microbial and viral communities from oxygen minimum zone, Eastern Pacific Ocean - ETNP2014_SV_400_PacBio MetaG (Illumina Assembly) | ecosystem: Environmental > Aquatic > Marine > Hypoxic... | reverse complement strand
TCCAAATCATTCTCTTCACTTTCATTAATATCAGCCAGTAAGATGCCACAAAGCGTCTTTAGTCTCACTGACGATATATTTGCTCCCTGTCCTTCCATGCCCTTCAATTAATTTAAACAAGGATTCTAGATTATTAACAATCACAGTATCTCCCTCCCTGATTTCAAACACAAACTTACGCTCCCTCAAATACTCTATCGTTTGAAGTTTTTCGCCTATCTCTCTCCAGATATCCCTGTCTTCTCTGATTTCTGCAATAATCTTCTCCAAGTCATTCATCTTTGTCCTCTTTACAACAACAACAGTAATAAAAAGAATAAACCTGCTGGTAACATTATTTCTCCTCCTTTCACTCTTTGTTATAATCTTCAGAGGGTGGTAAAACACCAAATGGAATCCAATATCCACATCTCCCTGTCCACTCGTCAAACTTATAAACAACAGTCTCCTCCACGATTGCTACTCTATCTATACATTCATGGGTCTTGCATTCTCTCTTTGATGGACAATCCTCATTCCTACAGTTCAATGTTTCAGCCATTCACTCTCCCTCCTACTCCTCCATTTGTCCTTGTTGAGTAATATCTGCCAATGCCTTATCCCTCGCTATCTTATTCTTCCCCTCTTTAATCAAGCTGTCCTCTATCTCTTTTCTTATCTTAGCTTCTTTCTCCTCGTCCTCTAAATCATTTTCCATCATCTCTCCCAGCCTCTCATCTATCTTTTCTATAATCTCATCATCAAATCCCATTACTTCTTTGAGAAACACCTCTGGTGGCATTACTTCCTGAGCTCCCATTGAGTTACTATAAACAGCAAGGGTCTTAGCCTTAGTCTCAGCCACCTTCGCCTCTTCCTCTTCTGTAGGAACTGATATATCAGGAAACACCACTTCGTAATCTTCAGAGGGTGGTAAAACACCAAGTTCCATAAGGCGGTCAATGAAAGGGCGAACCATCATAGGAATACAATGGTTAGTCTGTCTCTCCCTCACCTTCTTAGTCCAAGCGTTCTCATCTCTATCACCTCCCAACTCACCTCTCTCAGCTCCTACAAGTATTCTCTTTGGAATGTTTCTGGCTCCTGCTATCAATGTAATCAATACCTCAACGGTCTTGGAAGGGTCAGCCACTTGTGGTGCTAGATTCTTAACATCCATTCCTTGTAGCTTGAGTGTTCTATTGAAATCGTGTATATAATCATTTATCTCATTGTTCAAGGAAGTGGCGTCTTGGTTAGGGTCAAACTCTGCATCTTTATCAAGTATGAAAGCCATGCCTGGGAATGCCCCTCTCCAGAACATCTCTCCACTACCCCCAGCCACTAAATGTAATCCAGCAATCAGATTATAAACATTCATCAGTCTTGGAGTTCCTAATATATCGTCTTCCAGTAGCTCGTCTGCTATATGAATAACCCTAGTCCAATGTACCAGATTCTCACTCACTCCACCTTGTGCATTAGTTACTTTCAATGAATATACGCTCGGCAAGCCATACCTCTCATTAGTTAAATCCTCTTCATATTTCTTAATAGATACATTGTCCTGTTTGTATGGTCGAATGTAGAGGAGTTTAGTGGCAGAGTCTACTTCTTCCTCCAGACTTTGTTCGCCATCAAACCCCAGCAACATAATACCAAACTCTCCGATACCACTCAGCTTATCAATCCTACTCATATAATGCCAGATTTTTCTCTCATCTACCAAGTCTTTACATGCTCTCTCAAATTCGGTTTCTTCTCCATCTGCTACATTCTCTGTTATTTCAGGGGGTTTTTGCCAACACGCATCTACAGGGGCATCCACCACCCTCTTTGCTATATGCTCCCTTGTATAGAACGCCCAGTAATGATTAAAGTCCAGTTGAACTGGGTATCCCAGAGCTTTATAAGTATCTCTGCTGTCATCTTTAAAACTTAATCCTAGTCTGTTTGCTAATTGTCTTCGTGTTGTCTGTTGATAAAACAGGTTGAGCAATTCGCCCTTTGCCTTGTTAGTCAATAGGTCAAACTTACCATTCCCGTCACTATTCACTTTTCCACTCTTCTTTATTCTATTTGTTGTTTTAGTTGCCATTTACTTCTTTCCTCCCCATGTCCCAACCCTCGCTTTCTGAGCTATTAGTTTGTTGAACGCTCCTGCAGTAGCATCCACACTATCTTTATACTTACCGACAGGGAATGATTCATGCTCATATAGAAAGTCTTTGTTCCATTCTGCTTTTAATAATGATACATTTCCTATTTCCACCTGATTTGCATACGGTTCAGCCCTTACTTCTTTAGCACCTGTCACTTTATCAGCTCTCACTTTAAATCCAGCTAATCCCCTAATTGTATTTTCTGCACTTTCTTTTCCCCCACTCCCGGGTTCTTGTTCAACCCACACGCTAACCTTTGTTCCATCCATGTCGGCTGTCTGTCTTATTATCCTTTCTCTTTTACCTGCACTCCATTGACCCTTTACTCTATCTGCAACTATAAAAGAGCCATCTATCATCTTATGAACCAATGCACCTGCCGTAAAAGCTCCGCCATCTTCTGTTCCTGCTTTGTCCCAATATCTAATGCTCCTCACTATCTCCTTTTCGTTAATTGCTCCCGCTATCTGAAACTTATCTATCTGAAACATTCCTCCACCACGTGGAGCAGGTCGTTGTTGCAATTGTCCTGCAATTGCGTATTCTGAAACTAAGTCTTTCTTTAAAGAGCCTAGCGCTTTTCTATCATACAATCCTTCCCAAAGAGGCTCTCCCTCTTCTGTTCTGGGGTCACTAAATACTGATGTAGTACAGTGCCTATCTTTTTCATATTCAGCAGGCAACATGAGATGTACATAGTCTAATTCTTTTTCTAATATATGCCCCGTTAAATCATTCTCGTGTAGTCTTTGCATTACTATTACTTTTCTGCCTGTGTTTGGATTATTTAATCTTGTAGACATAACTTCATCCCACCACAGTAACACTCCATTCCTTTTTAATTCCGACTCCGCTTGTTTAACATTATGGGGGTCATCCACCACAATGTAATCTCCCCCCTCACCTGTCGCCAACCCATCCACAGATGTAGATAATCGGTAGCCAGTTTTATTGTTTTCAAATCTTGTTTTCTGGTTTTGGTCTGAAGTGATAGCAAACTTATCTGACCACCTAGATTGATACCATAATGATTGAATCAATCTCCTACATTTTAAAGAATCTCTTGTAGACAAATCTTGTGCATAAGAAGAAAATAACCACCTAGAAGTAGGGTTATTAATCCAGACCCAGCAAGGAAAAAACACTGATACTGCTAATGATTTCATGTGCCTGGGAGGAATATTTATAATAAGGCTTCTAATTTGACCTTTTGTTACTGCTTCTAAATGGTCACAAATAGCATCAATATGCCAACCATGAATATATGGCGTTGCAGGCTCTACTATATGCCAAGCTTGCTCTATAAATAAATTAAGAGAATATCTTGCTCCAGTTACACGAAGTAATTCTTCATCTACTTCTGTTTTAATTACCTGACATTCTTGAAAGTCTTTTGTTGAGTTTAATAATTGTGTCAACACCCAATTTCTCCTTCAGTTCTTCAGATGCTACAGTTAGTTCAACTGTATTATTATTTAATTGTACATTTGTAACGTGAGTATCATTTATTAGCTTTCTATATTTCATTAAATTATCTATTGCTTTTTGCCTGCTATAAAATTTAACTTTCATTTTGTTACCTATCCAAGTTCTATTTTCTCTTCCCCCCTCAAACATTTCTTCTGTTTCAATAGATTCTATACAAGCTTGCTGTGCAACATTTAATTTATCTAATCCCACAAATACTCCGTCTTCATAAAACTTTCTTGTATCTATAAATGCTATTTTAGCTTGTTCTGCCAAAATAGCCTCATTTGTTATGTTTAACTTTAGCAATCTTTCTGTTATCTTTTCATCTATTTTGCCCATTACATCAACATTTGTTAAAAGATTAGAAGCTAAAGAACGAGCACTATTTCTCGTGACATGATTACCGAAAGATGCTAAATATGCCCGTGTTGCATTGAAGTCCTTTAGATATTCTTCTACAAATATAGTTTTCTTCTTTTCTTCTTTTAATATTAACCCGTTACCACTCTTTCTTTTCTTCATATTATATAATAAGATAACTGCTAAATTGTATAATGACTAATGTCATTATACTAAATATACTGTCCGCGTACATTTATTTATATCTACTACTAAAATTTTATAAAAAACTTTCATTCCTAAGTACTTATACTGTAACACTTTATAAACTATTTTCAAAAAAATATATTTTCTTGTTTACGTAATGATATATTATATTATAATACATACATAATTAACATCTACTATTTTTTAACTTTTAGGAAGGAGAATCAAAATGGAAAGCATAGTAAAAGAATTAAAAGACAACCAGCAAGTTAGGACAGAAATGGATAAGTATTCTCCAGTCATTACGATTGGAACAGTAAAAGCCTTTATTAAGAAAATGGCAAAAGGGGATTTAGTAAAGGAACAGGAATTGATTGATAGATGTAATAAGAGGAGAGAAAATGCAGTATGGTCTAACAAACACGGAACTTGCCTTACAGCGGATTATGCCGGTAAAGCAGAAGAAATGGAAAAGAAAAGGGAAGCTTATAAAAATGCAATACTTCTTATTGATGGAGAATTAGTAAAAGTGGATGGAGAAATATACAAAGTCAAATACACTAATCCACGAGTTTCTGACCCAATTCACTTCATCCCTCACACAAGGGGTGAAGTTGATTTTAGAAAGGAGGACAAAATATAAGAAGGGTATTAAGAAGTTCAAGTTTAGAGTAACTTTTATTATTTTAGTTTTAGCTTATTATTTAGGAAGGAGAATCAAATGAATATGAAAGAAGAACTTTTAAAAGTACAGTGTTTTACTCAAAGAAATGCTCATCCGAGCAATTCAGAAAAGTACCAGTTAATAAATACACTGGATATTATTGAAGAGCTGGAAAAGCATAGCTGGAGTATCAGTAGCTTTAGGGAAATAAATTGTAGGAATGGTTCACATCATGAAGGATTTCAAAAACACATGGTAACAATGAAGCATAATGACATTACTTACAATGGCTCTTCACCAGAAGTAGCAATATTAAATGCTCATGATAGAAGCTGGAGATTAAAAATGTTAGGGGGAATAAGAGTTAGTTATTGTGACAATGGTCTTATCTTTGCTAAAGAAACTTTTGAGTCTTTTGTTATCACTCACATTGGTACAGCTAAAGAAAAGGCAGTTGAAGCAACACAAGCAATAATTGAAAACATGCCCAAAGTAGTACACTTTACTGATAAGCTGAAAAACATTAAGCTTAGTGATACACAACAGTTCAACTTTGGAGACCAAGCATTAAGCTTAGCCTACAGAGAAGAATTCTGGCAGAGGAATAAAAAATATTCTTCTATAATGAATTTCATTCAGCCAAAAAGAGAAGCTGATGAAGGCGGAAGCTTATGGAATGTTTTTAACATTACACAAGAAAAGTTGCTAAGGAAGTCAGAGTTCATAGTAGATAGTAAGCATCACATTAAAGCAAGAAAAGAAGTTACAAATGTAAATCAGATAGTAAGACTTAATCAAAATCTCTGGAATTTAGCAGAACAAGCATCAAATGATATTGCATTAATTAGCTAACAGAAACTTATACTTCCCCCTATAATATATATTATGGGGGGGTAATCTTTGGAGAATTAAATGGGAGATAAGATAGAAGGAAAATATGTAATATTTAAAAGCAGAAATGGTGTTAGACAATATTTGACAATTGACGAAAAGTGGGAAGAAGAAGTTAATGAGAGAACTGTACGATTCTTTGACATAGCAAAATGCTTTACAGAAGCCAAAAAGTGTAACGGATATGTAAAGGGTTTAGCTGAATAAACAGCTAGAATGAAACAAACAAAATTTTATAGTTTTTTAGAAAGTGTAACAAATATAACAGTAGGAATGGGAGTCAATCTCATTGCCCAAGTAATTATCTTCCCTTTGTTTAGCATACATGTATCACTTGTTAGTAATTTTAAAATTGCTGCCTGCTTCACTATAATTTCTCTTGTTAGAAGTTATTGTATAAGAAGGTGGTTCGCAAATTAATTAGAAAGGAAAAAGTCATGGTAGCTATTAACAAAACAACAGACCGGATGGAGCCCATCACTTGCTTCTTACCAAGGGATATAATTGATGCCCTAGATAAGTTAGCAATTCAAGATGATGAAAAAAATCGTTCAGACTTAATACGTATTGCAATAAAAAAGTTCATAGCAAAAAAACTTGCAAAAATTAAGTAATTCTAACTTTTTAAAAAAGGAGAATCAAATGAAGAACGTACTACTAGCCATAGTTGTATTTGCTATAATTAATCTAGTAATTCATGCTTCGTATAAAGCATTAATTCACGAATCAGAGAGTATCTCAAGCAAAGACATTATAGTTGAATATGAATGGACACCAAACGAAGTCAGAATTAATGGAGAATGGGTGCCTATATTAACTTATGTTGAGTAAGAAGATGACGCTAGCTAGCTTATAAAAGCTGACCATGGTTACCTATGAACATCATTAAAAAAGTGTCTCCAGCGTCGTCTGGTGGCCTTGAATTGAGGAAAACTATAGCTAAAATGATATAATGATACCAGAAAGCCTAAATACTCAACTGCTAAAGCTTTCTCAAAAAGACTTGAAAGAGCTTAAAGCTAAAATAGACTTTTTACTTAAGCCTAGAAACCCCGACACTATAGAATCATTGTATATTGAGATTAATAATGTCATTCGAAAAAGAACACATAGTCAGGGTATTCCCTACGTAGTAGCAAAAAAAAGTTATCAGAAAAAGTTAGTAATTGCTACAAAGTTCATAGAAGAATTTCTTTCCCAAAAATATAATACTAGAACCCCTGTCATTAGACAAAAAACATTTTGGTTATTTAGTCAGTTAATTGCAGAGTTCTTACAAGAATGTTCACTCCCGATTACTATTGGCGGCATTCTCAATAACTATCAGAAGTTTCCTAGCTTGTTAGACAAAGCATTTCCCGACTATGGAACAAAAAACATACTAAAGTTTATTTTCAAAAAGAAGCAAAACTACAAATGAAAACATTACTACTTCTTGACTTCAATAATCTTTTATATAGAGGCTATTTTGCACTACCCAAGATGGAATTTGCAGGCAAAAGTACTCATGGTCTTTTAGGATTCATGCAACAATTATGTAATCTTATTAAAGAATTTCAAACAAATCATATTATTGCTTGTCTTGATGCTCCTCCGTATACAAGAAAAAAACTATATCCTGAGTACAAAGGAGATAGAAAAGATAGAGATAAAGATATGCTTAATGAAATCTTTGAAAATGTAGAGTATACAATAAAATTATTAGAAGTGCTAGATATTAAATATTGGAAGCATCAGGGACTTGAAGCAGATGATTTAATAGCTAACTGTTGCCAACAATACATAAATCATTATAATAGAATAGTTATAGTGAGTTCTGATGATGACTTATATCAACTGCTTTCAAACAAAGTCTTTATATATAAAAACAAAAAGCTATTAAACATGAACTGGTTTCTTGAACAATATAGTCTCTACCCCCGCAAATGGGCGAAGATAAAAGCTATTACAGGAAGTCATAATAATGTAGAGGGAATACACAAAGTTGGAATAAAAACAGCCATAAAATTAGTAAATGACAGTGAAAGATACAATCAACTTACAGCAGAACAGCAAGAATTAATAAAAAACAATTTGAAAATTATCAAGCTCCCCCTAGAATATTTAGCTACTCCATTTAGAATGGTAACTTTTAAGTTTAATGAAAGAAAACTATTACAATTCTTACCGCATTATGGAATAGAATTACAACCCTGGATGAGAAATGAATTAGAAAGATATAGATGAAAGATGAAATATTAAGTAATGTAGTACAAGAATATTTGTTATCTCTATTAGTATTTGATGATAAAGCTATACCTTTAATTGCTAGCAATGTCAAAATAAATTTGTTTGAATCATTTATTTTTAGAGACATAGCAACAGAAGCAATCTCATTTTATAATCAATTCAAGAAACCAGTTGGAATTCACCTTGATGATATTATTTTAAAAGATAAAGATACCAAAGTTAAGCCGTTATATGAAGAAGTTCTTAACAAACTAAAAGAACACATAAAAAGTATCAACAGAGATTATATTTTATCATTGCTGGGAAAGTTTATTCGTACTCAAACCCTAAAGACAAATATACTTAAGGCAGCAGAATTAGTAGAAAAAGAAGAGATTGATGAAGCTGAATTAGTATTAAATAATTGTAAAGCTAAACAAACAGAAATCTTTGATTCTGGAATTAAGTTCTGGAATTATAATGAGCTTAGTAATATATTTGAAACAACAGAAAATCATATACACTGTGGAATTAAAGAGTTAGATAGCATAGAAGCTTGCCCAGCCCCAAAAGAATTACTTACATTTGTTGCATTATCAAGCCATGGAAAAACGTGGTTCATGACTCATTTAGCTAAATTTGCAATGTTACAAAGAAAGAATGTTGTACATATATCTTTAGAAATGTCTGAAGAAAGGCTAGCAATAAGATATGTACAAAGCCTGTTTAGTGTAGCTAAAAATAATGAATTATGTTCTAGTCCATTCTTTAAAAAAGATGAATATGGAGGATTAGATGATTTAAAGTTTGATAATATAAAGCCTGACTTAACTCTACATAATCCTAACATCACTAAAATTGTAAAAGAAAGGCTATCAAAACTAAAGAAAAAAACTTTGATTGTTAAAGAATTTCCTACTTCTGCTCTTACTATAATTCAGCTAAAAGCATATCTAGAAAACCTGATTAGTTTATGTAGCTTTGTACCTGATTTAATATTAGTTGATGACCCAGATAATATGAAATTAGATTCTAATAATCTTAGAATAGAAATTGGGAATATGTATAAACAGTTGCGTGGAATAGCTATTGAATATAATTGTGCAATGGTAGCTGTAAGCCAAATTAATAGAGCCGGTGCAACTGCTCGCTGGATTAATGAGAAATATTTATCAGAAGACTTTAGCAAATTATTTACAAGTGATATTCTAATCTCTTATAATCAAACTCAGTATGAATATGAGCATGGACTAGCCAGATTATTAGTAATAAAAAATAGAAACCAAAGAAAGGGGGATAAAATACTTATATCTCAAAACTATAATATCGGACAATTTTGCATAGACAGTGTTAAACTAGGAAGAAACTATTGGAATATCATCGGAGAGGGTAACGAAGAATGATTTCTAAAAAAGCTGTGAAAGATTTCTTAGCAGAACAAAAGCTACAAAACTTAACGTGGATAAAAAAGTTGCGTAGAGCCAAGTTAAGAGAATTAGCAAAAAAGTATAAGCTAAAATTTTATAATCCATCATACAAACACCAGATAGCATCAACAATTTTAGGAGTAAAGCATAATCATCTTTTATTATTTCTTGACATGGGATTGGGTAAAACTAAAATTGTGCTTGATATTATAATGCATAGGAAAGCAAATAAACAAATAAAGAAAACACTAATATTAGTTCCTAACGTAATATCTATCAACTCATGGGGAGATGAAGTAAAGAAACACTCTAATCTTATTTGTATAGAATTATATGGAACTAAAACAGAACGATTAGATAAACTTAAAAATGCTGGTGACATTTACATTTTAAACTATGGAGGGTTACAATCATTATTAGCTACAGCAAAAGGAGGAAAAAAAGTTGTTGATAAAGACATAAGCTGGTTCTCTAATATGTTTGATTTAATAGTTTGGGATGAAATACATTCATCAGGCTGTAAAAATAGAAAAACATTAACGTGGAAAATAAGCAATCAGTTATCTAAAAAAGTCAAGTATAGATATGGATTAACAGGAACTCCCTTTGGCAAAAATCCTATAGACTTGTGGGCGCAATTTTTTTTAATAGACAGGGGAGAAGCACTAAGCTCAGCCATAAGTTTATATAGAGAAGCATTCTTCACTCAAAAATATAATCCGTTTACATATAATGATTGGGTTTTCAACCCTAAAATGGAAGGCATACTTAATAAAAAAATATTACACAGCTCAATACGTTATGCAGAATCAGAAGCTCTAGATTTGCCTGATAAAGTTTATATTAAATACAAAATGAAATTCCCAGAAGAGAATTTTAAATATCATAGGATAGTAGTTGAAAGGCTAATTGAAGACCTCAAAACTAAAAACTTACAAAAGATAGAGAATACTTTTATGGCGTTAAGACAAATATCAGCAGGCTTTTTAAAAGTTAAGCATGAAGATGAAGAAGAAGCTACAATTATAGATTTCAAAAACAATCCTAAATTAAATGCAATAGAAGAATTATTATTAGAAATACCCGAAGATGAAAAGATAGTAATCTTTAATGAGTTTATAAAAAGTGGAGATATGATTAGTGAAACCTTAGAAAAGATAAATATTAATTATGTAAGGCTATACTCTAAAACAAAAGATAAAGAGCTAGCTAAAGATACATTCTTAAATAATCCAGAGTGTAGAGTATTTTTAGCTAATTCACAAAGTGCAGCGCTAGCATTGAACTTACAATTGTCTAGATATTGTATATTTTATGAAAGCCCAGTGTCGCCGATTGTTAGACAACAAGCAGAAAAAAGAGTTCACAGAGCAGGAAGTAAAAAAAGAGTTTTCTACTATGACTTAATAATAAAACAAAGCATTGATGCTAAAATACTAAAATATATAAAAGAGGGAGAAGACTTATTTAATGCACTAATTGAAAATAAAGTTGACTTAAGAAACTAATGATAGATATCTTAAAATTGTTAGAAGATAATAATATTGACTATGTAACAGAGGGAAAAAATACTAAGAGAGGTGAAGTTTCAGTTTGCTGTCCTTTCTGCCCTGACGACCCGTCTTATCACATGGGAATTAATCTTGACACAGGAGTTTATGGATGTTGGAGAAATTCTCAACATAGAAGTAAACACTTACCAATTTTGCTTGCTAAATTAATTAATTGTTCAAGACAACAAGCAGAACAATTATATAAAGCAGAGTTACCAATACTTGATAATTTCTCTACTAAAATTGATAAAGTATTTTCTAACAAAAAAGATGAAGATTTAGTTAAAAATAAAAGCCCAATAAAATTATTACCTTCATTTAGACAAATAAAGAAAGTAGGAACTAAGCACTTATTTTGGAACTATTTAGTTCATAGGGGATTAAGTAACCCGCAAGACATAATTGATAGATATAATATTAAATGCTGCCTTGCTGGCAATTGGAAGAATAGATTAATATTTCCCATGTATCTTAATAAAATGTTAGTAACGTGGTCTTCTCGTCTTATCACAGGCAGCCAAATGAAGTATAAAGACTTAGGAATTGATGAGTCAATAGTACCGCCAAAGAGACTATTATATGACATAGACAACCTTACACTAGGAGGAAAAGCATTATTCATTACAGAAGGAGTATTTGACTGTTTTAAGCTTAGACACTATCTACCCCCGCAGTATCAAGTCACATGTGTTTTCACTAAAAGTATCACAAGTGAACAAATCATTATGCTATCTTCATTAAAAAATAAGTATAAGCAACTTTTTATATTATTAGATAATGATGCTAGTGTACAATCCATACAGCTTAAACATCATTTAGCTTTTATCACAAACTTAAGCATAAAATTTTTGCCAAAGGGAGTGAAAGACCCAGGCGAGATGAAAGAAAAAGATGTTTTAAAGCTAACACACTAAACAACTTATAACAAATCGTAACTTTCAATAGAGAATCTATCACTAACAAACTTTAGAAAAAGATGTTTTAAAGCTAACACACTAAACAACTTATAACAAATCGTAACTTTCAATAGAGAATCTATCACTAACAAACTTTAGAAAAAGATGTTTTAAAGCTAACACACTAAACAACTTATAA
>Ga0187833_10005466_pt1 | contig 11996 bp, 10 predicted proteins | sample ETNtaG_37_FD_167968 | JGI IMG/M metagenome (GOLD analysis project Ga0187833, IMG submission 167968) | Marine microbial and viral communities from oxygen minimum zone, Eastern Pacific Ocean - ETNP2014_SV_400_PacBio MetaG (Illumina Assembly) | ecosystem: Environmental > Aquatic > Marine > Hypoxic... | reverse complement strand
CGTCCTGCACAAAAACACCCTTGCCTTTTCCAAATGGAGTTAAATCAATAAGAACCATGTGATTATCAGTTCCGTCAGTAACAAGCTTCATTCCATTGTCCATAAGGCTTTTTGCCAAAGCTCTGGAATTTTTAACAATCTGCTTGCAGTAATCCTTAAATTCCGGCTGCAATGATTCCTTTAAGGCAACAGCAATTGCAGCAGTTGTATGATCATGAGGACCCCCTTGTAATCCTGGAAATATTGCTTTATCAATTTTTTTTGCCAGCTCCGGATCTTTATCAAGACCTTTTTGAGTGACCATAATCATTCCCCCTCTTGGACCTCTTAAAGTTTTATGGGTTGTTGTGGTAACAATATGAGCATAAGGAACAGGGCTTTTATGCACACCAGCAACAACTAAACCAGAAATATGAGCTATATCTGCTGCTAAATATGACCCAACATCATCTGCTATTTTTCCCAGCTCTTCAAACGGAAATTCCCTTGTATAAGCAGTAGCACCAACCCATATTAACTGTGGCTTATGCTCTTCTGCCAGTTTTTTTATCTCATCCAGATTCAGATAACCATCATCCTTAACATGATACAAAATACTTTTGAAGAACTGGCCTGTAACACTTGCTTTCCAACCATGGGTTAAATGCCCGCCATCTGTTAAATTCTGCCCCATAACCACATCCCCTGCTTTGCAGGTTGCAACGTAAACTGCAAAATTTGCCGGGCTCCCTGAATATGGCTGTACATTTACATGCGCAACTCCAAAGGCTTTCTTTGCCCTTTCTATTGCTATGATCTCAATATCATCAATAAACTCATTTCCGCCGTAATATCTTTTTTTCGGATAGCCTTCAGAATACTTATTAGTCAAAATAGAGCCCATCGCCTGCAGCACGCTTTTACTTACATTATTCTCAGAAGGAATCATCTCCAAGCCTAATTGCTGCCTTTCCAACTCTTTTTTTATTAACTTATAAGTCTCAGTATCACTCTTATCAATAGAATTCATCATATCATTCATAAAAACCACCGGGATATTTCAATTACGAGAGTTATTTAAATAGTTTTTGCTAATAATCTTAAATTCCATACATCCGTAGAATACTTTTCTTTCTTTAATTTCTCAGCCAAAATAACTTCCTCATCAGTTAAAGAATCATCAATCATTTCAAAATTAAAGTTTTCCTTAAAACCATTTTTCAATGCAGAACTAAGTTCATTATATTCAATAATTTTATTCAATTCGTTTTTTAATGATGTAATCCTATTTTTTAAATTCTCAATGTTGTCAAAACTATTGTCAGAATTAAATATTGAATTATTCTTATTGTAGTCAAAATCCATTAACAAAGAACCGTGCTGCAAAACCTTTCCTTCCATCCTTCTTTGCGCACTACCTGAAATTTTTCTGCCATTAACCAACAATTCATACCAATTAGAGCTGTTAAAGCATATAGAAGTTGCAATCTTTTCCGGAACTTTTTTTACTTCCGCTTCAATTCCAATTTTTTTAAATGTAGCAACTAATGCATTTGCAATCTCTTTATAGGATTCATTGATGTTATTTGATAATAAACCTGATTTTTCTGGAACAATGAAGTTGTAAGTTATCTCTTTATCATGAAAGACTGCTTTTCCACCTGTAATCCGCCTTACAATCTCAATATTATTTTTTTTACAATAATCTGCATTTATTTCTTCCATAACCTTCTGATTATAACCAACAGAAACAGCTTTTAGACTCCAGGAATAAACCCTTAATACAGGAATTTTAGAATTAAGCAATAGTGATTCATCTATAGCCATGTTGGTAAAAGCATCATTCATTCCCGTACCAATAAATCTGCATTTCATTTTAATTAATTATTATTTATCAATGAATTCAACTTATCGGCCCTATATGAACTCCTTACTAACGGACCAGCTTCAACATGCTTAAAGCCCATTTCCATTCCAATTTCTTTTAATTCCTCAAATTCTTTTGGAGTATAATATTTTTCAATCTTAACATGCTTCATTGATGGCTGTAAGTATTGTCCCAAAGTCAAGAAATCAACATTATTGTTCCTTAAATCTTTCATTGTTTCAATAATCTCTTCTTTAGTTTCTCCTAATCCTAAAATTATACTCGACTTGGTTTTTATTTTTTCATCAATTTTTTTTAGTGTTTTTAATAATTGTAATGATAAATCATAATCACCACCTTTCCTCACATTCTTAAATACACTTTTTACAGCCTCAATATTATGCCCCAAGACATCCGGTTTTGCCTCAATTACAGTTTTCAAAGCATCAACATTAAGATAACCTTCTTTCAATACTTTACTATTCATTGTTTTGAAATCTGGTATTAATAATTCTACTGAACATTTAGTTAATTTTTTAATTTCTTTTACTGTATCAGCATAAATTCCAGCACCGCCATCTTCTAAATCATCTCTTGTTACAGAAGTTACAACAACATACTTTAGCCCTAACTTCTCAACAGCCTCAGCAACCTTTCCAGGCTCATCTTTATCAAATTGAGTAGGCTTGCCAGTCTTAACATTACAATAACCGCAATACCTAGTGCATGTATCCCCTAAAATTAAGAATGTAGCAGTGCCATGGCTCCAGCATTCAGATAAATTAGGGCACTTAGCTTCCTCGCATATAGTATGTAATCTATTTGTCTTTACCAGACTCTTTATTTTACCATATTTTTCTCCGGATGACAGTTTAATCTTAAACCAATCCGGATGTTTTCTTTGAGTCACTAATTCCATTTCAAAACCCTCTTTTCAGTTACAATAATATCCATAGGGACATCATACTTCTCTTCAGGAACTTTATCAATCAATTGTAATTCAAAAGCAAATCCGATTTTTTTAGCATCTTTTCCTAATTTTTTAAGAAACCTGTCATAATAGCCATGGCCATAACCAATCCTATAGCCTCTTGAATCAAAAACCATTCCTGGAACTATAACCAAATCAACCTTACTAATACCAACTTTCCTAACAAATTCATCTTTCGGCTCCAGTATTCCCAAAGTTTTTGGCTCAAGATCATCAAAATCTTCCACTTCTGAAAGCTGCAATATAGGATTATTTTTTTCAACATAAGGCACTATAATCTTTTTTTCTGTGCTATCTACTAATTCTTTAATTATTTCATGAGTATCAACTTCATTATTAAAAGAAACATACACCATAATGTTCTTTGCTTCCTTAAACTCATCCAAAGAATACAGTTTTTCCTTTATTTTATTGCTTTTTTCCTTAGTCTCTTCTCTACTAAGAGCTTTTCTTTTTTCCGAAATTTTTAATCTAAGGGTTTGTTTCATTACTAGTAAAAAGTCTACTTCTGTATAAAAAGATTTCTTTAATATCAATAAAACAGCAAAATAAAAAAATTTAAATACCTCCTAGAAATTATTACCAAAAAAGAGGTGTAAACAATAAACCTCTTGATATAATTCTTGAGGTACGGGGTGGAAAAATGACGCAAGCTGGTTCAGATTTAATTCAATTGCCTAAATCTTTCTTAACTGGAAACCCATTTTATGTTTTAGCAAAAATAGCCCCAGAAATTTTCAGGGCAGATGCTGGAGAATTAAGAGACCAATCCGATAAAATAAAATTAATAGCATCTGAAAACTATTCAACTCCGGCTCAAATGGCTGCAACTGGATCTGTTCTTACAAATAAATATGCGGAAGGTTATCCGGGCAAAAGGTACTATGATGGCTGTGAATGGGTTGATGTTGGTGAAGCTGCAGCAATACAATGGGGAAAAGCATTATTTGGCGCAGACCACATGAATGCCCAGCCTCATTCAGGTACAACAGCAAACCAAGCTGCTTACTTCGCAATTCTTGAACCCGGTGATAAAATTTTAAGTATGGGTCTTGACCAAGGAGGACACCTAAGCCATGGTGCTCCAGTCAATGCAGTTGGAAACATTTACGATATTGTTAATTATCATGTTGATAGAACAACAGGGCTTATAGATTATGACGAAGTTGAAAGATTAGCAAAAGCAGAAAAACCTCAGCTTATAATTGCTGGTGGAAGTGCGTACCCAAGGATTATTGATTTTCAAAGATTTAGGGATATTGCAGATGAAGTTGGAGCTTACTTTATGGTGGATATGGCGCACTTTTCAGGCTTAGTGGCAGCTGGAGATGAAGTGCATCCTTCCCCTATAAATATTGCAGATATAGTTACATCAACAACCCAAAAAACATTAGGGGGCCCAAGGGGGGGAATGATTTTGTTGGGAAAAAATTATGAAATGGAAGTTCCGCATCCAAATAGGGAAAGAGATGATTATGTACCATTGCACGAAGCAATTGACTTTGCAGTCTTTCCAGGTATGCAAGGCGGACCTCTTGAACATGTTATAGCTGCAAAAGCAGTTGCATTTCGTGAGGCATTAAATGCTGAAATGACCGGGCCAGGTCAAGCATTTATTGACAGGCAACAGCTAACTCTGGATAGTGCTAAAGTTTGGGAGAAATTCTTTACTGATGAGGGTTACGATCTTGTTAGTGGAGGAACAGACACACATCTTATTTTGTTAAGAGAACCTCGGGGATTATCTGGTATACGTGCATCAAGGGCTGCAGGTTTGGTAAATATGGTTACCAACAGAAATTCTGTACCTTATGATAAAAGACCCCCAGCTGTTACATCTGGATTAAGGATTGGAACTGGTGCAATCGCAGCTAGGGAGTTTACTCCAGATGAAGCTCTAGTAGTAGCAGAAACATTAGACGAAGTTCTTACAAATGTAAAATTTGATGGCAGAACACCCCTAATTTCAGATGATATTGTTGAAAGAGGACTAGCAACAGTTCAAGGATTATGTGATGATCATATTATTTATGCTGATGAGTTAGAGGTTATGAAATGGGTTGCAAGAGAGTTAAACATAAATCTAAATTAACTCCCCAACATGACTTACCCTTTTCCCAACCAATTCCTTTGTTCCAATATCTTTCCTATGGAACACTTTGCCTTTAACATTAGAAACAGCATCCTCAGCAATCTTCTCAGCTTCTTCTAAATTACTCCCAATACCTAAGAAAGCTATTGCCCTTGAGCCAGTCATGTACAATCCATCTTTCTTCTCATCAACAGAAGAATAATACATCTTTGCTTTTCCCTGTTTTGAAACAGAAACTTTCTCATTTTTAACAGGCTTGTCTGGATAGCCTTCAGGAACAACATACTTGCATACAGTTGCTTTTTTCTCAAACTTAATTTTAACCCTGCCAAGTTCCTGAACAATTATTGCCTGGCAAATAGAAGCAAAATCTGTTTTCAACAAAGGCAATATATTCATAACTTCAGGATCTCCAAACCTTGCATTATATTCAATTAGTTTAATACCTTGCTTAGTTAAAATAAATCCGCCATACATAACGCCTTTGTAATACAATCCGGTTTCTTTATTAATCGCGTCAGCAACTTTTTTTGTTATCTCTAAAGCTTCATCAACATCCTTTTTCTTAAGGAAAGGAAGTAAATGATTTTCAGATGAATATGATCCCATGCCGCCTGTATTAGGCCCTTTATCATCTTCATAAGCCCTTTTATGGTCCTGGACAGGAGGTGTAGCAACAACTGTTTTCCCATCTGTTAAGCACTGCAATGAAAATTCCTCACCATCTAATTTCTCTTCAACTATAACAGAAGAATGTGTTTCTAAAACCTCAATGCAATATTTCAAAGCCTCTTCTTTTGTATCAAAATGGTCTCCTTGAACCTTAACTCCTTTTCCACCAGTCAATCCATCAGGTTTTACAACAACTTCCTCAGTTTCATTAAGAAAATCATTTAACTCATTAAGATTATCATGATTAATAACCTTGAACTTAGGGTTTCCATCAATATCATATTTTTCCAACAACTCCCTGGTAAAAGATTTACTTGTTTCTAACCTTGACATAAGCTTTGTAGGTCCTACTGAAGGTATTCCTATTTCCTGCAGCTTGTCAACAACACCATTATTTAAAGGATCTTCCGGACCAATAAAAGCAAACTCAACCTTGTTTTTTTCAGCAAATTTATTTATTCCATCCAAATCAGAATAATCGCCTATAGAAATATCCTCAGACAAAGAAGCAATACCAGGATTCTTTGATTTCATAAAAGAATATAGTTTAACAGATTTATTTCTCTTAAAAGCTTCGGCTATCACATGTTCTCTTGCACCATTGCCAATAAGTAATATATTCATCAAACCACCCAATAAACATTATTTTGACTCTATTTAAATTATTTTTGTTTCAAGCGGACTATAGAAATCTTTATTAAGCCCTTTTACAAATACATAATAAAAAGAGGTTTGGTATGGCTGCAATTGAAGTTAGAGAGATTAATAAGAAACACAAAGACACTGTTCAGGATAGCGACAACACCATTAAAGAAAATAGAGCTTCTCGGAGCTAAGTTCATAGTATTTTTCTTAGTTGGATTTATAGAGATAATCTATGTTTTACTATTGGCTATTTTTTGGTTTGATGTTCAGATTGCAGGAAGTTTAATCAATGTTATCTTAGTATTATCATTGTTGATGGCGTCATCTATAGGATTAGGGCTATTAATCTCTTTAATAGTCAAGACAATGAGACAGGCAGTTATGGTTGTTCCATTGATTATTGTCCCATCCATCTTAATTTCGCAAATATTTTCTCCAATAGAAATTATGCCTAAATTTATGCAAAATCTTGCTTATATGAGCCCAATGTTTTATTCAAATACTGCTTTAAGAGAGGTGATGATAAAAGGAACTCACTTAAGTGGAATAATCAATGAAATAACTATCCTGGGCATATATGCCTTAATTGCGTTGCTGCTTGGAGTGCTAATCTCTAAAAAAAGAATAGAATAAATTATTGTACTTTTAATCACATTTCCTCCCAATATAGTAACTATTTAAAAAGGAAATGTTTAAATATATAGCAACTGTGCTAAATTAATTGGATATATATTCACAGTTGCTATATTCGGAATGGCAAACTAAATGTACGAAAATTTGCCATTTCCACTATGGTAGTCCATAATTTATAGTTGAGGTGTAAAATGCTTGACGATGTACATGAAGAGTGTGGTATATGCGCTATTTATATCAAGGAAAATGGCGATTCAGCAAATAAAGCCCTGTTCTACCTATACAAGTTAATGCTTAATCTGCAGAATAGAGGCCAATTAAGTGCAGGTGTTACAACATTTAACCCAAAAAGAGCTCAGATTTTAGACACTTACAAGGAATTAGGTCATGTAAATGAAGTCTTCCGTACAAGCAGCAAAGAAAAAAGTTTTAAGATTTTTAAGAGATATGCTGGTAGCAAAGGAATTGGACATGTCAGATATGCGACTTCAGGAACAGAAGAAATAGGTGTTGCTCAGCCATTCGAAAGGCGCCATGGAAGAAAATGGAAATGGTTCGCTTTTGGCTTTAACGGCACTCTTGCAAATTTTGCAGAGTTGAAAAAAGAGCTTTTGAGTAAAAAAGTGGATTATCATATGACTTATGATAACGACACAGAGATAATCATGCATTATTTGGCCAGGGAATTAAAAGGCGACAAAAGGCCTGACTTGGTTAAGGTTTTTTCTAACATAGCAAAGAAATTTGACGGCTGTTATAATATATCTTTCATAAATGCAGAAGGAGAAATTGTAGTGGCCCGTGATCCTCATGGTTTTAGGTCTGTTGTTTACGGCTTCAGCAAGGACAAAAAAGTATTTATGGCTGCTTCTGAATCTGTTGCATTAGTAAATTGCGGAATAAAAGACATAAAGCCTCTGCAACCAGGACACCTGATTTATGTCCATAATGGCAAGGTCGAAGTTAAAAAATATACACACCCCAGAAAAATAGCTCATTGCATGTTTGAATGGGTGTATTTCTCCAATGTAGGCTCAATTTTAGATGGCAAATCTGTATATAACACAAGGGCAAATTTAGGCAAAGAGTTGGCAAAACTGGAAACAGAAAAAATAAACAAGGATTATATTGTTGTTCCGGTTCCTGATACGGCAAAAGCTTCTGGAGATGCTTATGCTTACGAGCTTGGAATCCCATCAAGAGAAGGCATCATAAGGAACAGGTATGTTGGACGCACATTTATAGAAGGCAGCTCCAGGCAGGATAAAGTGGCAAATAAATATACTGCTTTGCGCGGTGTATTAGGAGGAAAAAAAGTTTTATTAGTTGATGATTCAATTGTTCGAGGCAACACCACAAAGCAGATTGTTAAATACCTAAAAGAAGATGGCGGCGCAAAAGAAGTTCATTTAAGGATTACTTGTCCGCCAATCAGAGGTCCTTGTTTTTACGGCATCGACATGTCGACTATTTCTGAGCTTTTCGTTCCAAAATATGAAAAAAACCCGGTTTCTAGCAACATCAGCAGGAAAATATGCAAAAAAATAGCAAAAGAGGTAGGAGCAGACTCATTAATCTACCAATCAATAGAAGGCCTGGTGAGATCCATAGGATTTCCAAAAAAAAGATTATGCACTGCATGCATTACCTGCGACTACCCAACACCATGGGGCAAAAAACTTTTCAAGAAAGCATGGGAACACTATCGTAAAGGCATCAAAGGAAGAACTTACGCAGGCAAGTGCTGAATTCTTAGAATAAAACAACATTTCTTTATCGTAACATTTTAATATTAATATCTGTTTAAATCAAAAATGACTCAAAAAAACGAACTAATGGCTTTTTGGAAACAAAATTTATCTTTCAGACCCATTGAATTAAATGCTTTTAGGGCTGTTAATAGGGAGGATTTTGTTCCTGAAAACTTCAAAAGCAGGGCATATGAGGATGTTCCTTTGCCTATATTGCGTGGCAAGACAATTTCCCAGCCAACAACAGTGATGGTAATGACTCGCGCTTTAGAGCTGCAGCCAGGAGAAAAAGTTTTTGAAGTAGGTGCTGGTTCTGGATATCAATCAGCTATAATTGCAAAAATAGTGGGCAGTAAAGGCAAGGTTGTAACTGCGGAAGTTCTACCTGAGCTTGTAAGTTTTGCAAAACAGAACTTAACCAAAGCAAAAATAGAGAACGTTGAAATCTATGAAGATGACGGCTCAAAAGGCCTTGAAAAAGAAGCGCCCTTTGACAAAATAATAATTACAGCCGCATGCAAAGAATTTCCAAAACCATTATTGGACCAATTAAAGCCAGAAGGTATCATAGTCGGACCAGTAGGAGACAAAAACGAACAGGAAATGGTCCGCGGAACAAAAGACAAAAGAGGAAAACTAGAACTTGAGTTTCTTGGACAGTTCTTATTCTCTCCAATGTATGGGAAGTATGGTTTTGTAGATTAATTCAAAAACTATTTAAGTCTCTTTAATCTTAAAGAAGGAAGAATGATAGGAAAACACTTTTCTTTGAATGGATCTTTATTGTCAGTAGAGAAAGCTGTTTTACCGGTAGATAATCTTGAGTTTTCTTATGGTTTTGGAGTATATGAAAACCTTAAAGTCAGGAAAAAATTCATTTATTTTCCAGAGCAGCATTGCGAAAGACTCATACATTCTGCCAATATGATCCAACTTCCGGTTAAATTAAATAAATCTCAGATTAAAAAATACCTCATAGAATTTGTAAATAATGTAAAAGAAGATTCTTTTAATGTCAAAATATTATTGATTGGAAGCAAAGATGGAAGTGATTTGTATATATTTGCCTTAACTCCAAAATATTTGCCAAGAAAAGCATACACTCAAGGTGTTAAAGTTGTAACTTATCATGGAGAAAGGCATTTCCCACAGGCAAAGACATTAAGCATGCTTATGAGCTATATTGCTTACAAAAAAGCCCATTCTCAAAATGCATACGATTCCCTGATGATTGATAATAATAACAATGTAATTGAAGGCACCAGAACTAATTTCTACTTTACAGATGGAAAAACCATATTTACATCTCCAGAAAAAGAAGTTTTGAATGGAGTAACAAGAATTACATTAATCAAAGCCTTAAAACAAAAAAATATCAAAGTAAAAGAAAAAAACCTTAATCTAAAAGACATAAAACGCTACAAAGGCTTCTTCCTGACAAGTACTTCTTCTAAAGTCTTGCCCATCAGCCAGATTGACAGCATTAAAGTCGAAATTCCAGAGATTATAAGGAATGCTGTTAAAATATATGATAGCTATTTGGATGAGTATAAAAAATAGAAGCATTTAAAAATGCATACGATTCCCCCTATATAATTAGTAGATTATAACATAAGTGAGGTAAAAAAATGAAAGGAACAGTAAAATTTTTTAATGAGAGGAAAGGATTTGGATTTATAGCTGGTGAGGATGGAAAAGAGTATTTCGTGCACCAATCCGGATTAAAAGAAGGTACAGCATTAAATGAAAATGATGCAGTTACATTCGATGTAGAGGAAGGAGACAGAGGCCCAAAAGCTGCTAATGTCGCAAAAGAAGGCTCTGCACCTGAAAGTTCTGAACCAGAAAGCTCTGAACCAGAAAGCTCTGAACCAGAAGCTCCTGAAGAAGAAAAGTCTGAGTAAGATTATTTCTTTTTTGTATTTTATTTTTAGATTATTTTTACTTTATTGTAGCCGAAGGTTTCTGAGAAACACGAAAAAATCATAGATTTTTTGTGTCATCACAAAAACCTCTTCATTCATACTCTATTGTTGCTGGAGGTTTTTGCGAGATATCATAAACAACCCTGTTTACACCAACAACTTCATTTAATATTCTTGAAGAAATCTTTTCTAATAACCATGAAGGCAGTCTAGCCCAATCTGCAGTCATTGCATCTTTTGAAGTTACTGCACGCAAACTAATAATATACTCATAAGTTCTTGCATCTCCTTTTACTCCAACAGTTTTTATTGGAAACAAAGCAGCAAGTGCTTGCCATGTTTTATCATAATATCCTGATTCTCCGAGTTCGTGAGTAAAGATATAGTCAGCTTCCCGCAAAATAGAAAGCCTTTCAGGAGTTATTTTTCCCAAAATCCTTATAGCAAGGCCCGGTCCTGGAAATGGATGCCTAAAAAGAATTTCAGGAGGAATTTTAAGCTCCATACCCAACTTGCGAACCTCATCTTTATACAAATCTTTCAATGGCTCAATAACCTTTAACTTCATATTCTTGGGCAAAGTAAGATTATGATGGCTTTTAATCTTGGAAGCAACAGAAGAAGGCTGTGCACTTTCAATCCTATCAGGATATATCGTGCCTTGACCTAAAAACTTGATATTTTTATACTTCTTCTCTAATAATATAACTTGTTTCTCAAAAACCTCAATAAAAGTATGCCCAATTATCTTCCTCTTCTTTTCAGGATCTGCCACACCCTCTAACCTTTTAAGAAATATCTTACTGGCATCAACTAAATATAAATTTTCAAACTTCAGTTTTTTGAACCTTTCCATGACTGCCTTTGCTTCATTCTTCCTTATCATCCCATGGTCAATAAAAACAGCATGCAGTTTTTTTCCAACAGCCTCATGAATCAATGTAGCAGCAACAGTTGAATCTACACCGCCAGAAGCCCCCATTATAACAGCATTATCTCCGACAGTATCTTTAATCTCCTGGACAAGTTTTGACCTTAATTTAATATTCCAGTCTTTCTTAGCCTTGCAAACATCAAAAACAAAATTACGTAAAATCTTCTTTCCCTTTGGTGTATGAACAACTTCAGGATGAAACTGCACACCATAAAGATTCTTACCAAAATTTTCAAAGGCAGCTATTGGACAAGTATCTGTAGAAGCTAAAACCATAAAACCTGAAGGCAATTTAGTAACTAGGTCACCATGTGACATCCAAATCTGTTCTTTTTTATTTAACCCTTTAAGCAGCTTGCCATTTTTTTTGACAAATAAAGATTTCTTGCCATATTCTTTCAGTTTCCCGGGCAAAACCTTGCCATATTCTTTTCCAACCAATTGCAATCCATAACAAATGCCCAAAACAGGAATTCCTAAGGAAAAGATTTTTTTATCAATTAAAGG
>Ga0187833_10005463_pt1 | contig 12001 bp, 9 predicted proteins | sample ETNtaG_37_FD_167968 | JGI IMG/M metagenome (GOLD analysis project Ga0187833, IMG submission 167968) | Marine microbial and viral communities from oxygen minimum zone, Eastern Pacific Ocean - ETNP2014_SV_400_PacBio MetaG (Illumina Assembly) | ecosystem: Environmental > Aquatic > Marine > Hypoxic... | reverse complement strand
CCCCACCTTCTCTGTCAGTAGCCCCGCAGTAAAGGTGCCGAAGCTCATTAGTCCAAACTCCATCATGTAAACGCTCATCACCCGTCCCCGGTAATCGTCGTCCACGTAGTACATGAGCAGGGTGTTGCCCAGTGTCATCCGCCCCGTCTGGCCCAGTCCAACTAGAACAATCAGTCCTAGAGAGAGGTACCAGAAGGTGGAGAAGGAGAAGCCCGCCAACGACAGCCCCAGAAGGAGTCCACTGCACAACAGCATCAGGCCCCGCTTCTTGTTGGGTAGAGAGGCAAGGATGAGGGAGCCGATGATAGCGCCGACGCCGGAGACACTTACCAACCACCCTGTCTGTGCTTCAGCAACATTCAGGACGTGGTCAGCGATGACAGGTAACAGCATCATGTAGGGCATCGAGAGTATGACGGCGAAGAGGGTGAATACCAGGACCAATAGGATGGTTTTCTCATGCCGGATATAACTAATCCCTGCTTTTACGTCGGCCAGGGCGCCACCGCCGCTAATAGTCATTGTGCTGGTAAGCGGCATAAAGACAATGAAGATAACGGACGTCAGGTACAGGACAGTCATGGCATAGTAGACACCATCATAACCAACGGAGGTGATGAGCAAGCCTGCCGCCGCCGGGCCAAAGATACGGAGGGCGTTCATCCCCAGGGTATTCAGGGAGACGGCGTTCATCAGTTCTTCCTCACCGACAATCTCAGCGAGGATGGCTTGTCGTGAGGGCATCATGAGAGCCATAACGACGCCCTGGAGCAGTGAGGCTACCACCAGGAGTGACCACGAGGGAACGACGATTCCCGTGACGGTGAAGGTGCGTTCAGGGCTGAGGTAGCCTAGAGTCAAGGGAAGGGCGATACCTAGGGAGACCATAGCCGAGCTTAGCTGCCCGATGAGCAGGACATACTTCTTTTGCACCCGGTCGGCGATGACTCCACCGAAGAGGGATAATGTGAGCAAGGGTAGGGCATTAGCGAAAGACATTGCCCCCAGGATGGTGGCTGAGCCAGTTAGGCGATAGAGCAGCCAGTTGCGGGCAAACATCTGCATATTCATTGGTGCCCACTGTCCTACCATGGCGCCAAAGAAGATACGATAGACTGGGTTCTTGAAGGAACTGAAGGTTTGCTTGCCCAGGGAGAATCCACGCAGAGCACCCATGCCCCTGTCATTCTCATCCTCCATACCCATATCTTCGTATTTATCTGCTTCTTTCTTCACTCACTAGTTCCTGCGCTTCTACTTTATAAATCTTACAGAGGAAAGGATAATTGGACAATATAAAGGAAGAAGAGGCTTCCCAGATGGAGATTCACACTTCTCCTTGGGGTTTCTATTCTACGCCTATAGTTTACACTTATAACTCTTGGAAGACAAATTAACTCAGGGGCGCAATTACATTAAGCATTCCCCGCAGGGCCCTTGTTGCTGTCATTGTTGCGTCTCCCTGCCTTGTGATGTATCATAGATTTAGACGCAATATGGTGACAGGATTTGAGGTCGTCAGAATGATTAGGCAGCCTGCAGTCGGCCCAATTAGGCCTCCTTCAGAAGCTCACTCTTTGCTGATAAGGGTGACCGAAAACTGTGCCTGGAACAGGTGTGAGTTCTGCTCTGTATATAAAGGGGAAAGGTTTCAATTAAGAACTGTGGTAGAGGTGAAAGAAGATATTCTTGCCGCTAAGGGGCAAATGGATGCCATCTGGGGACTGGCTGAGCAGGGCGGGCTTATTGATAGAATTGGTGATTTAGCAAGGTATAATGGTGTCTTTTGGCTGGAGAATGATGGAGTAAGAAGCGCCTTTCTGCAAGATTCGGATAGCCTGATAATGAAAACAGAGCCGCTCGTTGAGATAGTGGAATTTCTGTGTGAAGTATTTCCCACCATGGAAAGGGTATGCTCCTATGCCAGGGGAAAAACTGTGTTAAGGAAGAAGCCTGAGGAATTGAAGCGTCTTAGGGAAGCCGGACTTTCTAGGTTGCACATAGGTCTGGAGACGGGGGATGATGAGTTATTAACCTATATACAGAAAGGAGCCACGGCTGATGAGATGGTGCAAGCTGGCAGGAAAGCCATTGAAGCTGGTTTTGAGCTTTCTGAATATGTAATGCCGGGGTTGGGAGGAAGGGATAGGTGGCTGCAGCACGCTAGGAATACGGCTCGAGTCATAAACGCAATAAACCCTCATTTCATAAGACTAAGAACCTTGGGTCTTAGTCAGGGAACACCACTATATGAGAACGTTAGGCAGGGTGGATTTCATGTCAACTCAATTGAAGGGGTTCTGATAGAGATTCGGAAGTTTATAGAAGATTTGGATGTAACCTCTGAGCTGATAACAAGCGACTTTGCCTCTAATTTCTTTATGGGAAGAATCGACGGTGAACTGCCTGAGGATAAAGAGAAGTTACTGGAGTCGATTGACCAGGCCTTAACGGAGTGGCGCCGCAGAGGCGAACCCAAACGTAACCCCTTTCTGGGGAACCTTAACCAGTCTGTTATCTGAGCACGGCTAAGCTATCCTTTTCTGGCAAGCACTATGTTAATTCTAATGGCGGAAGGCTGTGGGTGTTGCCGAACTCAGAGTCATCCCTCTTCCCCAAACGGTAGGCACATCTCTGGTTATATCTGTTAAGCCCTGGAAGTTACAATAGAGCATATGGCAGCAGGTTTTTCCAATGAAAGCACTTAAAAATACGACAAACAGCACTATTATGCACATCGACCTTGATGCCTTCTTTGTGTCGGTAGAGCAAACGCTGAATCCCGAGCTTCAGGGTAAACCGGTGGTTGTTGGTGGTAGGACCGGCACAAGGGGGGTAGTTGCCGCGGCTTCCTATGAAGCCCGGGCTTTTGGTGTGCACTCGGCTATGCCATTGAAAACTGCCAGCCGTCTCTGTCCGCAAGCTATTTTCATAGAAGGCAGCTTCTCTAGGTATCGCCATGCCTCGCAAATGTTTATGGCTATCCTAGCTGACTTTTCACCATTCATTGAACCGCTTGGCCTTGATGAAGCCTATCTGGATGTGACCGGTTTCCAATCTATCTATGGTTCTATTCACCAGATGGCGATAACTATCAGGCAGCGGGTTAAAGACGAACTGGGCCTCTGCGCTTCAGTGGGCATTGCTAGTTGTAAGGTAGTAGCCAAGGTTGCCTCTGATTTATCCAAGCCGGACGGGTTAGTGGAGGTAGCCAGGGAGGAGGAACGTTCCTTTCTGGCACCCCTACCAGTGGCAAAATTGCCGGGAATAGGTACAAAGACCGAGCTGGTTTTAGAGAGTTTGGGCATTAAGACACTAGGAGAATTATCTGTTATGCCGTTAAGTGTCCTTAGAAGTCACTTTGGTGTGTCTGGGGAGGGCCTGCATCGTTCTTCCAACGGCATCGACGATAGAAAAGTAGAGCCTCCGGGTGAAGCCAAGTCTATCAGCCGCGAGACTACTTTTGGTAAAGATACGAGAAACCGCTCGTTGCTGGAGGCGACACTGCGTTATCTTAGCGAAAGGGTTGGGGCTGATTTACGGGGGCGAGGTAAGCAGACGAGGTGCGTAACCCTGAAGCTGAGATACGCTGATTTCACTACTATTACCCGCAGTAACACCCTGACGCAAACTACCGATAACGACCAGATGATTTTTCATACCGGGGTAAAGTCGCTGGATAGGGCGCTCTCTCTGGAAAAGCAACTGGTTCGTCTCATTGGTATCGGGGTATCAAATCTGGTTGAACCGGGTAGCCAATTAGCTATGCTGGACTCATCGTCTCAAAGGCTGGAGCAGCTAAATAAAGCCATTGACCGCATCCGCGATAAATACGGCTTCACTGCCATCCAGACTGGCCGGACCCTGCTGCTTAAAGACCTCTTCCCCGAAGGCGATGAGGGTTACACCCTCCACACGCCGAGTTTATCGAGGTAACAGGCAGGTAGGTTAACCTTGATTACAGATTTGAAATTTGCTCACGGACAAAATCGAAGTCCGATTGTCGAATATGTAGTTTGTTAAGAAGCTCTTCCTCCTTTGCTTTTTCTGGCTTACGCCTCGTTTCAAATGCTGCCCAATAAATATCTGATAATCCCTGATTATGCCGAATGTCTTCGGCGTACGTATCAATAGCGGAAAGCAAATCTTCATAAAGCTGAGACAGATCAATAGATAACCTGCATATTTCTATCATCCCTACCCTCTCGATTTCTTCTCTCTTAGTCACTTTAAGATATTCTTCCCGTCGCCCAGCGGGAGTAAATGAGAAGTCCAGTACTATCCCGTTCTTTAACACTATCCTTTTGGGTGTGGCTAGATGAACCAAGCCATGTCTAAGTGTATCGTAGAGTAATCCCCCCACCTCTTCATATCTTGGGTCGATTCTCCCAAGATATTCTCTTAAGAACTTCACGGCGTCCTCGGGTAAGTTACGTCGCGATAGACCACCCGCACACAGATACCCTAACAAGTCGATATGTGTGAATATCAGCAGCAATACGACATCTATGGACTCTTCGCGAAACATCTTATCCTCTGCTTGTAGGGAAGACGCAATCTCCTCAAGCGGTTCTCTGACAAGTTTTGTGAGATAATCCGCATGAACTGAACGAGTCATAGCTTTGCCAAGTTCATCACTATTGATATTTATCACTTAACCTAATTTGAGTCCAGCCAAGAAGGGGATACAGGGGGTGAGGTTTACATAACTGCCTTAGCGGTCATCCTCGGGGCCACCGGGTTTGGGGCCATCCGAAGGTTGAGGAGGCTGGGTATCGTTAGTCCATTGTAAGTAAGTTGTGCGGACGGGATAGTTGATAGTGATTCCTTCCTGGTCAAAGCGAGCATGAAGTCGCTTAATAAGCTCGCTTTTCAGGCGGAATGAAGCCATGCGGTCGGTCGCCTGCAGCCAAACCCAGAAGTTAACATTTGAGTCCCCGAATTCTTCATAACGGAACCACGGCTCAAATATCTTTACTGCCTCATCGAGCTCCTCAATTACCTCTTTGGTTACTGTTAGAGCCACTTTCTCCACATGAGCCAGGTCGCTGTCGTAGCTGACACCGCAATTCACAACCACCCCCAGTTCCGTACTGGGGGTATAGTAGTTTGTGATGATGCTATCAGCCAGCCGGGAGTTGGGAATAATCACTGTATTGTTGAAAGGAGTGCGAATCCGCGTGCTGCGCCAGCCTATGTCAGTAACAAACCCGCTCGTGCCGTTGTCCATCTCGATGTAGTCACCCATCCGCACCACATGGTCGGCCACAACTTGGGTGCCGGCGAAAAAGTTACTGAGGGTAGGCTGAAGCGCTAAAGCTACTGCCAAACCGCCAAGTCCCAATCCGGCTATCATCGGGGTGATAGAGATTTCCAGGTAGTCCAGCAGCACGAGCAAGCCACCTACAGCGACAAGTAGTATTGTAACCCTTCGTATCAAGCGGATGAGGCTTTGACGTACTTTTGCCTTATGCAAATACCAGACCAGCAGCATGCCAGCAGTGCGCGCCAGCCCGTAGGTAGCCAGGGCAATCACCAGGGTGATACTGACCCTTCCCAGGACTGGGCGCCAGGTTGCTAAATAGGACAGAGAGTGTAGCGCCAAGATAAGCCCCTGGGATACTACTAGAAGGAAAATAGGCCTGGTAAGGCTCTCTAAGAGTTGTGAGGAGAAGGTGGCTTTGCCCCGCGGCTCCAGCTTCCGCTCGGCGAATCGAACGCCCAAAATGATGACCCAGCCAAGCAAGGCAGAGACAAGTAATATCCCGACAGCCCAGGCCGCTTCCAGAAGCGGAGCACCTGATACGAATTGTGGCGGCATTGAGCACCTCCCAGTAATAGATACTTTAAGTAGCTGAGCTGTCTTTGTCAAGCTTCTGATAATATATACAACTTTGCTGAAATATGTTTTAATACATAAGGTGCCAATTCCAAAGGAGGAGTTAGATGGAGCAAATAGGGTTAAAAACTACCAGCCGGGAGGTTCTGGGCAAAAAGGTCAGATTTTTGCGTCGCCAGGGGGTTACTCCGGTGCATCTTTTTGGTCACGATATCGAGTCAATGGCATTACAATGTGATTCTGCCGGCCTTCGGCGGGTGTTAGCTGAAGCAGGTAAAACAGGACTTATCAGCCTTAAACTTGAAAACGAAAAAAGACCGAGGAACGTTATGGTTCGGGAAGTTCAGATAGAGCCGGTGACTGGTAGGTTACTCCATGTGGATTTTTATCAGGTGAGAATGGCAGAACAAGTAAAGGTGGAGGTTCCGGTTGTTTTGTTTGGAGAAGCTCCAGTCTTGAAGTCAAAGGAGAACATGTTGGTGCAGGAGCTTAACGCTTTAACCGTTGAGTGTCTCCCGGCTAAAATCCCTGCCAGTGTAGAACTGGACATCAGTTCCCTCACTGAATCAGAGCAAGTCATACGAGTCAAGGATATTGGACTGGACAAGGAAGTTACTGTTCTCAGGGAGCCTGAAATGGTGGTGGTCAGAATTAGCTCACGGCCTGCAGAGAGGGCGGAAGAGAGGATAGAGGAAGAGCAGGAGGCAGCGGCGTTTGAAGCTCCTGAAGCAACCGCGTTACCTGAAGAGGAGCTAAAAGAGGAATAGTTGCCTTTCTCAATGTAGGGCTGGCCTTAGCCTCGGTTTAATCTACTTGCCTTATTCTCCGACAATGATTATAATAATGCCTATCTAAGAAAGGAGATTTCCAAAATGCCATCATATGCCTTTTTTCATAATGAACTTGTTCCTCTGGAGGAAGCTAATTTAGGAGTAATGACTAACTTCTTCCACTATGGTACCGGGGTCTTTGAAGGCATCCGGGGTAACTGGAATAGTGAGCAGCAGCAGATTTACATGTTCTGCCTTGAAGAACACTATGAACGACTGCTGCGGGGCTGCCGGATACTGAGGATGGATCTATCCTATAATATTGACGAGTTATGTCGCATAACAGTGGAACTGGTAGCAAAGTGCGGTTTTGAGGAAGACATTTATATCCGTCCTTTAGCTTATAAGAGCTCCGAGGCTCTAGGTGTCCGCCTCCATGACATTGAATGTGATTTTCTGGCCTTTGCCTTCCCTTGGGGTCCATATTTGCCGGAAAAAGCTAGGTGTTGCACCTCTTCATGGCGGTTCCCAAGTGAAGTACCGCGAGAGAAGCTTACCGGGCTGTATATTACTAATGCCTTGGCGAAGACAGAAGCAATTGATAATGGTTTTGATGAGGCGATTATGCTGACGCCAGACGGGTACGTCGCTGAAGGGAGTGGGGAGAACCTTTTTATAGTGAGAGACGGCCAACTGATAACTCCCGGCAGTTATGATGGCATTCTAATGGGTATTACCCGCGATAAGGTAATGGAACTGGCGGAAGTTGAACTGGGTATCAAAACCGCAGAAAGACATGTTGACCGCGTTGAGCTTTACAGCGCTGATGAGTGCTTTCTCACCGGTACGGCGGCTCATATAACTCCGGTGGCTGAGATAGACCGGCGCAAGGTAGGCGATGGCGAAATCGGCGAAGTAACCAAGAAGTTGCAACAAATTTACTTCGATGTAATAAAGGGAAACAACCCCAAATACCTTAGCTGGTGCACCCCAGCCTATAAAAAGACCCCGGTAGCGGGGGCGTAAATGGCAAGTAATTAGTAATGAAACTCAAATCAGACGGCTAACCTAATTGCCTGATAACACCGATAATCCTACCCTGAATTTCAATATTGTCTGGCTCAGCATATATTGGTTTCATCTGGCTATTTGCTGGCTGGAGTCGGATGCGGCCCGGCTCCAGATAAACTTTTTTCAGGGTAGCTTCTTTTTCAGCCTTAAGCCATACAGCTGCCATTTCCCCATTTTCCACCACGTTGACATGCTGCATCAATACAATGTCACCATCGTTAATCAGAGCATCCACCATTGATGAACCTTTTACCTTGAGGGCATAGACCCCTTTCCTGCCTCGGGTTAAGTCTTCGGGTATATCCAGAGTCTCTGCGGAAGCAGTAACGTCCCAGGTATCAGGAGTCGGTACTGGTATCGGCCCACCAGCCGCTATTTGACCGATAATAGGAACCTGAGGGCTGTGACCTGAGACCAGTAGCCGGGTGAGCAGTTCAATACCCCGCGAAATCCCGGAATGGCGACGAATATACCCCTCCCTCTCTAATTTGTCCAGGTTATAATCGACAACCGATGTCGAGCTAATTCCACACCCGCTTACGATATCCCGAACAGTGGGTGGATAACCCTTCTCTACCCAAAAACGGTGGATAAAATCAATAATTTGCTGCGGCTTGGATGAGCGTGCTTTCATCTATCACCTGACAAGACTAACCTTGATTATAGCGAACACTTGTTCTAAATAACTTTATACTGAATCAGGTTTTTTGTCAAATGTCCGTTGTGTAGGGTTCTGTTTGTCATAGCGAGACCATCCCGACTTTGTCAGGAGGCGAAGCAATCCGTGTGGGGAGGAAGGCTACCACCCACCTCCCAGGTTGCCACGTCGCCCTTCAGATGAATCCTTCCAGTGTATGACTCGCAATGACGCCACCAGCCAAAACCGAACATTAACTCTGTGTGGTGTCCGGGACTTATTATACACTTTGGGCTACTGTCCCCTATATACCGGTTCCCTCTTTTCCATAAAGGAGCTCGATGCTTCCTTGGAGTCCTCTGTGTTCCTTATGGCGCTGCCCGCTGCATGCTCAAAGACTATCTGGTCTTCCAGGCTGTGCGCCCCAAGGCTGTGATATATAGCCTTTTTGGTCATGGCAAGGGTGAGCGGGGGTATTTGCATCATCTTTCTTGCCATCTCTTTAGCTGTCTTCAACAGCTCGTCGTGGGGTACAATCCTGTTCGCCAGGCCTAGTCGCTCCATCTCTTTGGCATCAATTATGTCATTGGTATACGCAAGCTCCAGGGTACGGTGTGTTCCAATCGCTCGTGTCATCAGCCACGTTACTCCGTCCGCTGGGACGCTACCTATCCTAGTGAAGGCAATGCGAAATCTGGCCTGCTCGGAGGCTATTATGACATCGCATGCCATGGCAAAGCCGATACCTCCCCCGGCGGCAATACCGTTTACGGCAGCGATAGTCGGCTTGTTCAGGTTGCGGAGAGCATCCATCAGCCGCACTGTGGAAATAGGCAGCATCAGGCGCTGCCGCGGCGGCTCATCGTCAGCCGCTTCTGTTCCGGCGACCACTGTGCCCACGTCACCCCCGGCGCAATAGGCTCGACCTGCCCCCGTAACAATCAGTACTCTCACATCGGGGTCCGTCTCCGCATCTTCAATACATTTCCTTGTTTCCACTCGCATCGGAGGTATCCAGGAATTAAGTTTATCCGGCCGATTTAGGGTCAGGGTAGCAATCCCGTCTTCTTTTTCGTAGATAACCCACTCGTACTCCATTTCCTATCAATCTCCTTTCTGTGGTTATACCATTGTGGACTCGACTATGGTTGGGGGCAATAGAATATGCGGTAAGTTTTCAAAAGCTAATAGTTATAGCTTTACCAGTTTAACGGAATTAACATCAGGGAGGGATAGTATTTGTTGCTGTTGCTCCTCTGGCAGAGGTTCATCCAGGGTTATTATCATTAGCGCTTGCCCCCTCGGCTCAAGACGGCCGACGTGCATAGAACTAATGTTTATATTGGCATCACCAGCTATCTTGCCGACGGCTCCAATAAGCCCCGGACAGTCCCGGTGGTCGCTAATCAGAAAGTGACCTTTATTGGGTACAATGTCAATCCAGTAGTCATTGATACGGACAACATGTGTCTCACCACGCATTACGGTTGTGGCCACAGTAGTAGTTCCGCTGGTGGTGACGGCTTCTATAGTAATAAGGCTGGCATAGTTTTCACAGGTAGTCTCCTTTTGTTCCACTACGGTTAGACCACGCCGGGCAGCCACTATATTAGCATTAACCAGATTAACCCGTTCCTCACTTATCCCTTTAAGTAATCCTCCCAGGACAGTTGCCTTGAGAGCATTAGTATCATAATTAGAAACCTCACCATCATATTTGATCTGGATAGAACTCATTTGTCCTTCAACCAGTTGGCTGACCAGCCTGCCTGCTATAGAAGCCGCTTCAATAAAAGGGGACAGTAAAGATAGAGTTTCAGCCGGGATAAAGGGGGCATTAACCGCGAATCGGGCCGGCTCTCCCTTAAGTACAGCAATAACCTGTTCGGCTATATCATCGGCTACTCTGGCTTGAGCCTCAGTGGTAGAAGCCCCTAAATGAGGGGTAACAATAATGTTATCCTCTTCAAAGAGGATACTACTGGTAAGCGGTTCCGTGTCAAAAACATCAAAGGCAGCGCCAGCGACTCTTTTCTCTCTCACTGCCTTAACCAGCGCCTCTTCATTAACCAGCCCGCCCCGGGCGGTATTAATGATACGGACTGTTGGCTTGACCAGAGTTAGTTCTTTGGCTCCGATTACTCCCTTTGTTGATTTTGTTAGCGGTATGTGCAGAGTGATAAAGTCCGCTTCTTTAAGTAGCTGTCTTAGCGGAACAAGCTCGACCTGAAAGTTGCGAGCATAGTCAACGGACACAAAGGGATCATACCCAATCGTCTTCATATCCAGACTACGAGCACGTCTGGCTACCTCTGAACCTACATTGCCTAATCCAATGATACCTAATGTTTTGTTTCTGACCTCGGTGCCTGTGAAGCCAGCTCGCCGCCATACCCCGGACTTGAGGACAACATTAGCCTGAGGAATATGACGTGCCAGGGCAAACATAAGGGCAATGGTATGCTCAGCGGCTGAGGTGGTATTACTGGTGGCGGCATTAACTACCACGATGCCTCGTCGTGTCGCTTCCTCGACATCAATATTATCTACGCCAACACCAGCTCGGGCGATGACCTGTAGTTTCTTGCCCGCTGCTACCATCTCTGAGGTTACCTGGGTCTGGCTGCGTACTACCAGGGCTTCGTAGTTGCCGATAACAGATATTAACTCCTCTGGCTTCAGGTCTGGCCTAAAATCGACCTCAGCATGGTGACGGAGGCTGTCTATTCCTCCTTCCCCAACTGGTTCAGCAATTAGTATCTTCATCAATCTAAATTAACCACCCTTAAATCCAGCTCGTGGTAGGGTCACTTTCAGGGCTGATATTACTTTTTCAATGTCGTTCTCAGTTACCCAACCTAGGTGCCCGATACGGAAAATCTTGCCATCGAGCTTACCCTGCCCCCCAGCGAGTACGATCTTGTACTCCTCTCTAAGAATATGGCGTAATTCCTTGATGTCCAGCGTATCCTTTCCCCAAACAGCAGTAACAGTATTGGAAGCATATTTTTCGTCAGCAACGGGGGATAGCCCTAACGATTTTACCCCCTCCCTGGCAGCTTTACTAACTCTGGCATGCCGGGCGAAGATATTGGCCGAGCCTTCTTTAAGCATCATATCTAGTGCTACATCCATAGAAAATATTACGGAAATGGCTGGTGTCCACGGCGTTTGTCCTCTTTCCAGGTAGTTCTTAGCCTGGGTAAGGTCCCAGTAAAGACGGGGTATCCTAGCATCGGCATGCGCCCGCCAGGCATTCTGGCTGACACTAATAAAAACCACACCTGGCGGTACCATCCACCCTTTTTGAGAGGCAGAAACGGCAACATCCAGGTGCCACTCATCTACCGGTAAGTTAATTGAACCCAAACTGCTGATAGCATCAACCAGTAGCAACTTGTCAAATTCCTTGACTATCGAGCTTATTGTTGCCATGTCATTGGTTACGCCGGTAGAAGTCTCATTGTGGGTAACCAATACGGCTTTGATTCCGGGTTCAGCTTGAAGGGACTTCCGTATAGCATCCGGATCGGCGGCTTGTCCCCATTCAACATTCATTGGGATTATATCAGCACCAAATATCCTGGCTATTGTAGCAAAACGGTCCCCGAAGGCACCAATAGAGACTGCCAGTACTTTATCTCCCGGCGATAGAGTGTTAACGATGGCCGCCTCTAAGCCGCC
>Ga0187833_10005461_pt1 | contig 12002 bp, 8 predicted proteins | sample ETNtaG_37_FD_167968 | JGI IMG/M metagenome (GOLD analysis project Ga0187833, IMG submission 167968) | Marine microbial and viral communities from oxygen minimum zone, Eastern Pacific Ocean - ETNP2014_SV_400_PacBio MetaG (Illumina Assembly) | ecosystem: Environmental > Aquatic > Marine > Hypoxic... | reverse complement strand
TAATGCCCCCCGGTCTATTACCGGTTGCATATCGATCTCATCGGGATCAAAACTGACGCGCCCTTCACCAATCAAGAGATCGATGAGAACCATGCCCGGGCACTGATATTTATCGGTCAAATTGAACAATTCAGGCATGGTTTTATATGCATCTAATGCGCTCGTGGGAGCAACGATAAATTTCGGGAAATCACCCTGGCTGGCGCCTAATGCCTGCCAGAGATCACCTTGTTCGGTCTTTGTCGGTACGCCTGTGGATGGGCCGGCGCGTTGAACGTCGATGAACACAACCGGAATCTCCATCATTCCCGCGGCGCCAACTGCTTCGGTCATAAGGGCAAAACCACCTCCCGAGGTAGCGCACATCGAACGCGCTCCCGCGTGTGCGGCGCCGATCACCATGTTGGCCACACCGATCTCATCTTCGATCTGGCGGACCATTATTCCAAGGTCTCGGGCATTTTGAGCCATCCAGTGGAGTACACCAGTGGCTGGGCTCATCGGATATGCCGCGTAGAACTTGACCCCGGCCGCAGCGCCACCCAATGCCACCGCTTCGTTTCCAGCCCACATGGCAAGCGGTTTCGGGCCCGCAGGAACTTGATCCGTTTCGATAGTAAGATTTTCGTTCGCGTAGTCGAATCCAGCCTGCGCCGCCGCGATGTTTTCATCAACGACCTCCTGCCCTGCTCGGGCGAATCTGAAAGATAGACTATCTTTGAGAACGTCAAAGTCTTGTCCCATCAACGCCATCACGGATCCAACCGCAATCGTGTTCTGGATCAACCTGTTGCGACTCTCGGTTAGTTCCTTGACTGGAAGAGGACATAATTGAACACCAGTGGGGACATTGCCCGGGATGATCGTGTCTGCGTTATAGACCACCGTTGATCCAGGACCAATGAGCGAAAGGTGGCGATCCATTGTGTCCTGGTTCAAACAGACCAGTAAATCGACCTTGTCGCCATGGTTGTCGATTTGTTGGTCGCTTACGCGCATAAACAGGAGAATGTGTCCCCCACGAATGATCGATTGATACGCGTTATACGTGTACATGTGGAGACCGCGTCGAATGAAAATCCTGGCGAGGATATCACCGGGTGTGGCAATTCCCTGACCTGCCTCTCCTCCGATAGCAAGAGTAAAGTCAAATTTTCTCGAGTTCAAAGGCTATTCCCTTCTGGCCTGTTTCCAACCTAATATCTTAGTCCACACTACGGTCCGATGTCGCCTCGCCAGTTGCATTCGCATGCGATCCTGACCCTCACATCCCGTGGTCTATCGAAATGACACGCAAATATTTCTCAAGACATTCACGAATTAGACACTTAAATTAAACCACAAGTTATGCGATGCTAGGAAGTCCAAATTTTTCTCTACCGGGGTGAATCAGGGGAGAGTAATATCATACAGTTGAAATTCAGTAGAGACGGCAGTACGTGAGTGGAAATCTTGATCAAAGGCACAGAACGGTGAAAATTTAATGTCTGGCAAATTCGATGTCGCCATCGTTGGCGGGGGAGTAGTTGGTTGCGCTATCGCCCGCGAGTTAAGCCGTTATCAGCTCAAGGTCGCGGTTCTTGAAAGAGCGGCGGATGTAGCGCGCGGGACCAGCGGTAAGAACAGCGGTGTCGTGCACACCGGCATTAATGTCCCGGCAGACTCAGTTAAAGGCAAGTACAACGTCGCTGGGGCCCAGTTTTTCGAGCAATATTGCGCCGATCTAGACGTCCCATTCGATCGTTGTGGCAAAGTCATCGTAGCACTCGGCGAATCGGAACTACCCGACCTTGAGGCGCTCAAAGCTAAAGGTGAAGCAATTGGTGTCCAACAACTCGAAATCATCGATCGAGACACCCTCAAGAAGATGGAGCCGAATATCGAAGGCGCAGGGGCGCTCAATGTTCCAACGGCGGCGATAGCCTGTCCGTACACACTCAACATCGCGCTTGCAGAGTCGGCGGCTGCTGGCGGCGTTGAGTTCATGCTCAACACTCAGGTCCTAGACATCAACGGAGAGCAGGGCTCATTCGATCTCGAGACACCGAATGGCACTGTGAGTGCCGATCTGATAGTAAATTCAGCAGGGCTGTTTGCCGACAAAGTCGCCAGAATGGTCGGAGTGACCCGATGGCGCATCTGGCCATGCCGCGGCGAATACTTGATTCTCGACCGCAGTAAGGGTGACATGATCAACAGCATGGTCTACCCCGTTCCACCGAAGGGCGGGGCGGGTCTCGGCATCCACATCACCCCGACTACCGACGGGAACATAATCTTGGGGCCGTCCGCCGATTACACTAACGATGGAGATGATGTCAGGACCACGGCGAAAGTCAGGAGGCAACTACTGGCCGAAGCGACGGAGTTCTTACCGGGCATATCGCCTCGTGACGTGATCACCGCATATTCTGGAATGCGACCCAAGTTAGTGCCTTCCAGCGTGGGTGGATTTGGTGACTTTGTCGTTGAAGAAGTTCCCGAAGCACCCGGTGTAATGCAACTTGTCGGCATCGAGTCGCCGGGACTGACCGCAGCACCCGCAATCGCGGAAGAGGTGTCAAGATGGACGAGAGAGCGATTACCCGCGAAGAAGAATCTTAATTTCAAAAAGACCTGGTCGTCAGTCCGACGTACAAGGGAAGAAGAGCTTGGTGTAATCGACGAACTGGTGGCAGAAGACCCAGGTTATGGTGAGATTATGTGTCGCTGTGAAATGATTACCCGTCGAGAAATCGTCGACTCGATCAACAACGAATTGAACGCCACATCCCTCAACGCCATCAAATACCGGTCAAGGGCAACGATGGGCCGCTGCCAGGGTGGATTCTGTGGACCTCGAATAGTTGACCTGCTGATCAAGCACGGCGGAGCACCGGAATCGCTTACGTTGAACGGCGGTGGATCGTGGATGTTCATGGGATCCACTGAAGATTTACGCGCTGAGCGAAAAGCCCAGCGCGCGAGGGCAAAATAATGGCAGGTCCCGAACTAGTAGATGTAGCCGTTATCGGCGGAGGGCCGGCTGGTCTTGCCGCTGCCGCCGAAGCGAAGGGTGCAGGGGCGGGTCGCGTTGTTATGCTCGAGCGTGATGAACGTGTAGGGGGGATTCTCCCTCAACAGATTCATGATGGTTTTGGTACGAAAGTATTTAAGGAGGCCCTAACGGGACCTGAATACTCTGCTATTTACGAGGCCCGTGTGAATGAGCGAGGTGTTGAGACATGGCTTAAAACCACTGTCACTGAACTGTCACGAGACCGTGTTCTGACTGTGCGATCAGACAGAGGAATTCAGACCATTAAGGCTGGAGCAGTCGTGCTTGCGATGGGTTGCCGCGAACGTACTCGCGGCGCCATCGGAACAGCCGGCACACGACCAGCAGGTGTTTACACCGCAGGAGCCGTACAGTACTACATGAATGTAAGTAATCTGGCTGTCGGTCGGAAAGTAGTTATCCTTGGCTCTGGGGACATCGGCCTGATCATGGCCCGTCGCATGATTCTGGAGGGCGCTGAGGTAGTTTGTGTCGCCGAGATTCTCCCTCAGCCCAGTGGTATAGCCGGGAACATAGTCCGTTGTCTCGAAGACTTCGACATCCCACTATATCTCAATACCACCGTGGTAGAAATCCACGGCAAAGAGCGTGTAACCGGTGTCACACTTGCGGAAGTGGGTCCAAAAATGGGTGAAAGAAAAGGTACCCGTCGGTTCATAGAATGCGACACGTTGCTTCTCTCCGTAGGACTGATTCCAGAGACGGAACTCGCGATTGATTTGGGACTTTCGATGAGTCCAGCAACCAACGGCGCCATCGTTGACGAATCGTTCCACACTTCAGCGCCCGGAATATTTTCCTGCGGAAACGTGCTACAGGTGCATGACGTTGTCGACTACGCGACTCTTGAGGCCGAAAAGACCGGAATTGCTGCGGCAAAATGGGCGATGACCGGGAAGCTGCCGGATTCCAAGATCAATATCAGTGCCGGTGCAGGTCTTCGCTACATACTTCCAGCAACAATTAGCGGTGAGGACGCAATAGATTTCACAACGCGCCCGTGGAAAGAGGAACATGACAAATCAGTTGTGTTCAAAAGCGGTGGTGAAGTCCTGCGGCGTCTGAAGATGCCGCACATGGAACCGGCCGGGATGATTCGTGTGAGGGTCGGCAAAGGCCGTTTTAGACACGTTGTAAATAACGAAATCACCGTGGAGGTAGAGGATTGAAATCCACGATTATCTGCATAGTTTGCCCCGTCAGCTGCCCTGTCGACGTGGAGTGGACCAAGGAGGAAGTGGTTCTTGGGATCAAGAACCACTTGTGTAAGTTAGCTGGGCCGTACGTGGAGTCAGAGCTTTTCGATCCCCGCCGTCTACTGACGACCTCAATACCTGTCGATGGAGGCGATTGGCCTTTGGTTAGCGTCAAGTCATCTCCGCCGATACCGAAAGACATGATGCTCGAGGCCATGGACGAGATCACTGGTGTCCGAGTCAAGGCCCCGATCAAGGTGGGTGACGTTTTGATGACGAACATCCTCGGTACAGGATGTGACGTAGTGGCCACACGCAACGTCAAGAGCGTCTAGCTGAGGAAGCGCCCAATCTGAGTCTGAGTTGGTCCAATTGAAATCGTCCCGCCAACTGTCAGCCCGGCACTACCAGCAACATATCGGAGGGTGATGCACGCCAGCTCTCCGGCTTCGATTTGCTATGCTGAAATCAGTTCAAGAGCGCCCCATTTACTACTTTGTTGATTCGCTGCGACCATCGTTAATCATCTCCTGAGCTTTCGATTATTACGGATACACAGACCCCCAACTTCACTGGAAGATGGGGGCCTCAAGTTACGTATTTGATGCGTCATTATCTCACTTTATCGGGGGAACTTCACGAACCATCTGTGCAAAGATCGGCTCGAGACGGTCCCTTGCTTCCGCATGCTCTGGCCTATCTAACACAGCCTGAATTGGCGATTCTTCTTCAGGATCGGAGTCAAGGTCGTAAAGACGACCATCTTCATAAATCTTCCATCTGTGATCTCTGATGAACCTTGCGTCCTCTCGAATGCCGGCAGTATTGGCGCTCATAGGTTCGAAGTGGAAGAACATCCAATCTCTTGGATTACCTTTCTCTCCTTTTAGCTGAGGCAGGAACGATCTGCCATCCATAACGTAGTCATCCGGCGGGGTTATACCGGCAGCATCTAGGATGGTCGGCATAAAGTCGGAAGAGTCGACGAGGTCTGTCGGTACGGATCTCGAAGGTATCGTTCCAGGCCAACTACAGATCATTGGCACGTGCGTACCCCTGTCTAAGGTCAGACCTTTTCCCCCGCATGAAGTCATGTGGTTGTGCCTTATGTTGCATACTTCCACTGGCGAACCGTTGTCACCTACATATATCACCAGAGTGTTCTCCGCTATACCGAGTTCTTGCAACTTGTTGTTTACGCGTCCAATAATCTTGTCATGGTATTCCACCATACTTCCATACCAGGTCTCGGGATCATCGACGTCGCCGCCCCTATGGACTCCACCAAAAGTCTGGGCGTTCTTTGCTTCTTCAGAGTTAGCTGGGGGGATGAAATTTGCGAATGCAGCATCATCAGGGGTCGGTTCAAATGGTCCGTGTGTCAAGGCCATCGGGAAGTAAACAAAGAACTCTTCATCCTTGTTACGTTCAATGAAATCAATGGCGTAGTCGGCAAATACATCGTCTCCGTATTGACCATCTGTATCTTCACGGTAAAACCCATTTTCGTAAATGACAGGGTCTTTATACCGGGATCCCTTAGCTTCTGTATGGTGTGCGTGCCATACGCAATACTCATCAAAGCCTGCGTCTTCTATCTTTTGTCCCTTTCCCCGTAGCTCAGGTTTTACTCCCGGTGGATTGTACGAGTAAAGTTGCCATTTTCCTGAAATACACGTCTTATACCCTGCGTCTGAAAACACGTGTCCGAACGTTTTTTCGTCGGGAGCCATCAGTCCAAATCCGATGTAGTTTCGGAAGTTGTATTTTCCGGTCATAAGCTGCACACGTGTTGGCGTACATAGAGGCTGAACGTGCGCGTTTTCGAATCGTGCACCATTCTCTGCCATGTCGTCTAAGACCGGCGTTCTATAGGAGGTTCCACCGTTACAACCAATTACTTCGTATCCAAGGTCATCGGACATTATGAGCACTATATTGGGGCGTCGGGTGATCATCGATTACCTCTAATTACGGTTTATTTGGTTATGCGGCCTGACGTAGCCTTGGGTCGAAAAAGTCTCGCATCCAATCTCCGAGGAAGTTAAAACTCATAACGACGGCAAATATCATCGCTCCAGGTACTGCAGCGACCCACCAGGCTGTAGTGATCCAATCCTGGCCGTCCGCAACCATCACACCCCATGCCGGCACACTTTTTGGTAGGCCGGCACCAAGGAAACTGAGTGTGGCCTCTATCAAGATAAGTTGCCCGACTCTGAGGCTGGCGACAATAAGGACGACTCCAAAAACGCCCGGCAGGATATGGCGGAACACAATCCTTATGTTCGATGCGCCAGCTACACGCGCGGCGTCAACGTATGCATCTCTTTTAATTCTTAAAGACTCGGCTCGCACAACTCTGGCAAAGTTGTCCCAACTGAAAATAATCAACAAAATGATCATCTGTGTAAGGCTTTGCCCAAACACAATGACGACCGTAAGTGCAACCAATAGGAACGGCATGGCAAGTAATAGGTCCACGATTCGCATCGCAATCTCATCAACCAGCCCACCCAGGTATCCGGCGAACATACCGATTATCGTTCCGGATATACCACCTGCAATAACCACACTCGCGGCCACCATTAGAGCGATTCGGGCGCCGTAAATCACCCGGCTAAGCATGTCCCTTCCCAGAGAATCGGTTCCAAAGAAATGCTGTGCGGTACCTCCTTCTAGCCAAATAGGTGGAATATGCCTTGTACGAATACTTCCCTGTGCAGGGTCGAACGGAGCCAGCGTGGGCGCAAATATCGCAACGAACACGAGCAGAAAAAGGACACCTACCGGGATAATCGGATATCTCCGAAAGTAGTGCCACGCCTTTTCAAGGGGTGCCAAATAATTAGGTCCCTGTACTTTATCGGTGTTTACCATCCCCACGATTATTCCACCCTAACCCTTGGATCTAAGGCCATATACAGCAGGTCTACAAGCATGTTAGCCGTGAGGTAAAACACACCAAACATCAGTATGATCGCCGCCATCATTGGGAAATCGTTGTTCTTGATGGCATCAATGGAAAGCGAGCCGAGACCAGGCCATGCGAATACGGATTCTATAACGACCGTTCCGGTCAAAAATGAGGCGATGATTATTGCTGCCAGAGTCACTGGTGCAATTAGTGCATTTCGAAACGCGTGTTTCCAAATTATTACGACAGGCGACACCCCTTTTGCTCTGGCTAACTTTATGAACTCGCTATCGAGTATTTCCAGCATCGAACCTCTCGTGATTCTTAGCAGTGCAGCCGCGGGTAACCATCCCAGACAAAGCGCGGGCATGATGTAACTATCAGGTCCGCCTTTTCTGCTCGTTGGTAACCAACCCAGTTCGACAGAGAATATTAGGATGGCCATCAGTGCTACCCAAAAAACAGGCATTGCCTGACCCAGCAGAGCAAACCATCTGGCAAAATAGTCTACGAAAGTGCCGCGTTTAACGGCTGACAGAACCCCCAATGGGATCCCTACCAGGATCGCCCAGCAAAAAGCTATGACAGCCAGTGAGATAGTGGCTGGCAATCTCTCCTTAATGAGGTCAAATGGATTCCGGTTATGATAAAGAGATTCTCCAAAATCACCTACCATAACGTCTCCGAGCCATGTTAGGTATTGGACATAAAGGGGTTTATCCAAGCCGAGCTTAACTCCCCAAGCTTCATACATTTCATCCGTGGCATACTCGTCGAGATACAGGTTACGGGGATCACCACTAGCTCGCGAAAGCGAAAACACAAATACTGATATCAGCAGCAATACAACGGCTGCGAAACCTAGTCTTCTTACGAAAAACTTGGCCAACTATCTGTACTCTTCCATGTAAGTGTTCATCTGCATTAATATTTGTATGTTTTCGGCTTACAGGCGCCTAGGGTACCATTCGTGCGAACACTGGATTTAAGTCGGAACGCGCTGACGCACTTTCAGCGGTGTCAGAATCTCGACGGAAGGGAGATAGTTCCTCCGGGTCAGTTTCTATGTCATAAAGCAGTCCATCCTCGTAGAGTTTCCATCGGTGCCCCCTGACGAAGCGTCGGAACCCAGGACTGTTCTCCCCTTCTGCATTTTTATCAAAGTGGAAGAACATCCAATCCCTAGGATTCCCTTTATCCCCTTTGAGCTGCGGCAAGAACGACCTGCCATCCATGAAGTAGTCATCGGGGGGAGTTATGCCAGCAGCGTCAAGGATAGTCGGCAGAAAGTCCGAAGAATCTACCAGATCTTTGGGCACAGATCCTGAAGCAATCGTTCCAGGCCAGCTGCATATCAGGGGGACATGCGTACCACGGTCGACGGTTAAAGATTTGCCGCCACAGATCTCTGTGTGGTCATGAACTATCGAACACACTTCTTGAGGTGATCCGTTATCACCGACGTATATCACCAGCGTGTTATCTGCTATGTCAAGTTCATGAAGTTTGGCATTAACCCGTCCGATAACCTTGTCATGGTATTCAACCATTGACTTGTAGTGCCGAGGATCGTCACCCCAATCGTCAGAGTCCCGGCTCAACGCTCCAAGCGTCTTGTTAGGTTCAGGCTCAAATGAATCATACTCTGGGTCGCCAAGCATCGGTTCAAATGGTCGATGAGTTAGCGCCATTGGAAAGTATATGAAGAACTCCTCATCTTTATTCCTCTCCATGAAATCTATGGCATAGTCAGCGAAAATATCATCCCCGAGTTTCCCATCAGTGTCAGTAAGATAGGAGCCGTTTTGATATATCACAGGATCTTTGTAACGGGACCCTTTTTGCTCGGTGTGGTGGGCGTGCCAGACACAATATTCATCGAAACCCGCATCTTCGAGTTTCTGGCCGGTGCCTCTAGTCTCAGCCCCCTCCTCTTCAGGAAACCGATAAGAATATAGTTGCCACTTCCCAGAGATGCATGTCTTGTAACCGGCGTCGGAAAAAATATGACCGAAAGTTTTTTCGTCGGGAGCCATCAGACCGAACCCGATGTAGTTACGGAAATTGTATTTTCCCGTCATCAACTGCACACGCGTTGGTGTACACAGAGGCTGAACGTGCGCGTTTTCAAATCGTGCTCCGGTTGCCGCCATGTCGTCCAGTACCGGGGTTTTGTAGGAAGTTCCACCATTAGATCCGATCACTTCGTAACCGAGGTCATCAGACATTATTAGGACTATATTGGGGCGTCGATCGGTCATCGGGCACATCTCCGGCTTATTTGTTTTTTTGGACTTCACACTAAAGACTCTGGCCGACGACGGTAATTCGTCGTCGGCCAGAGTAATCATTACTTTCCGTAATCGCGTCTATTTCAGAACGATTGTGTCGAAGCTGTTCTGGTTACCAAAGGTCTCTGTGTAAGGAGTCCATCCAGTTACACGACCGTTTACTGCAACCAAAGCGGTCTTGTACACCATCGGGACGTTGAGCATCCAGTAGCTCATGTAGTCTTCCATCCAGATGTTGTTCTTGATACGCGTTGCTGCATCTCCCTCTGACAGGTTGGCCAGGTAGGTTTTGTCGAGTACCGGGTTTGGTAATTCGATTCCTCGGTTTGCTCCACCCTTTGAAGCCGATACCAGTCTGCCTTTAGGCTCGTCAGCATAACCAGCGTTCATGTGGTGATGGAACGGGATGCTAATGGTACGGCCGATCAGAGTTGGTCGGCGTCCAGCGTAGTTAGTTGATTCCACTTCAACGTCTAATCCCAGTTCATCTACCCAGAACTGCACGGCAGCTTCTGCAATGTCCGGCGGCAAAGAAGATGCGTCTGGGACAACCCAGGCCTTCATCTTGAAACCTGCAGGAACACCCGCTTTTTCTAGGTTAGCTTTAGCTGCTGCAGGGTCATACGGTATTTTCCAGTCATCTTTCCATTCAGGGTTAGCACTGCTGAAACCCGTGAAAGTATGGGCTGGTGGTGTGTTACCGAGTCCAACGATTTCGTTGATCGCGTCACGGTCAATCGCCATCGCAAGGGCGTGTCGTACCAACCTGGCGTTTTCCATGTTGTCACAAGCTGGTTTTGCAGGCGGTACGGTTGCAAAAAGGTTATCCGGGTCACAACCATCGGCATAAGGGTCACCGATCCATGGATGATCAGAATCCACTAGGAGTCCCTCTCTCGGGTACAGTTGGTCACCCTTTACAGGATGCGTCTGCTGCCAGAAGTTACCTCCCATGTAGAGATGCAACGTCGAACCTTCACCGAGCTTCTGGATGTAGCTACCAGGTATAGCGGCTACTGCGTCTGCAATGTATTGTGACCCCAGGTTTACGATGTCGACTTCACCTGTCTTGAAGGCTGCAACCTTTACCTGCGCATCACCCATTGCAATAAGCATAATCTTGTCTACGCTCGCAGTGGCGCGGTAGTGTTCACCATCGACAGCTGCCAGCTCGGCATAGTCATCAACTGCCCAGTCGACAAGATAGAATGGGCCGGTGCCGACTTTCAGCTTCTCTGCTTCTTCAGGGTTGTCCAGATTGAAACTCTTCGAAGTTACAGTCAGGGTACTCCGCCAGGTGTTTGAGAGCTCAAGCAGCCAAACCGGGCTTAGCGTTGCTCCGTCTATGACGTTCATCTTGACCGTGTGGCTGTCAATTGCTTCCCACTCTCCCATCCACTCTCCGACGAAACCTGATCGGCCGTTGGTGTTTCCTTCAGCTAAAGCATCATTCATGCTCCAGGCTACGTCTTCTGCTGTAACCTGGCCGTTTCCGTGATGGAAATCAACACCTTTACGCACGTCGAAGATAATTGAACTACCGTCTGAGGCGACTTTCCAACCATTCACTATCGAGATAGCGGGATTGAAGGTTCCTCTGAGTGGTATAGGGGCAGGGTCTGCAAATATCAGAGGGTCTACTATCCCGTGGTTATCACTGGTAAGACCATCATAAGGCCTTGAAGTGCCCCATGTTCCAGGCAAACGAGGGACTTCGACGATTAGTGTCCCGGATCGTTGCTTGGGGGGAGTTGCTTCTTGAGGGTCAGAGTAAGCTCGTGAACCTGGCCCAGAGCCGTAAGCTGCTGCAGTAGCGACAACAATCACTTCAACCTCTTTCACAACCTCAACCTCTTTCACAACCTCAACCTCTTTCACGACCTCAACAGTGTCGCCTTTTACTTCAACCTCTTTCACAACCTCAACAGTGTCGCCTTTTACAACAACTGTCTCAACAACAGTGATAGTTTCAGAGTCGCCTCCACAAGCCATAATCAGCATGGTGACTAATGACAGTGCGGTGATGACAAGAAGCCAAGTCTTTTTTCGAAATACCATTTCTTTATGTATCTCCTGAGAATATAGATAACATCGTTACTCTTGATGGATCACGCTCAAGGACTAAGATACATCAGGCTTTGGAGATCGTATTTAGGAGCGAATATCATAGATTCATATAAATATGTGGATTATTTATTCTCCGGGCGTACCGTGCAATAGATTCGGTCGGATTTCAGGCATTCTGATTCTTAGTGCGGGGGCGACTATCGGCGACCCTTTGCCCGGACAGGAAGCGGACAGTCTCCAGACACCTCAAATAGGCATTTATTTGAGGCTATTGCAACAACTTTGCAACAATTAACCGAAAAGCCCCTGTATTTCTGCAAGGGCTTCTTCAGTTTGTTTTCAGTTTGGAGCGGGAGACGGAGATCGAACCCGCGACATTCTGCTTGGGAAGCACGATCCTGACACGTATATTTCGGGAATTTCGAGTCAAGGTTTAATCTGACTGTATGGGACTATCATGTACCAATGGTAAA
>Ga0187833_10005460_pt1 | contig 12003 bp, 11 predicted proteins | sample ETNtaG_37_FD_167968 | JGI IMG/M metagenome (GOLD analysis project Ga0187833, IMG submission 167968) | Marine microbial and viral communities from oxygen minimum zone, Eastern Pacific Ocean - ETNP2014_SV_400_PacBio MetaG (Illumina Assembly) | ecosystem: Environmental > Aquatic > Marine > Hypoxic... | reverse complement strand
ATAAAAAAGTTTTTTTTATTGCTGATATAGCTGCCAATCATGATGGTAGTTTATCTAGAGCAAAAAAATTAATTAAACTTGCAGCAAAAGCTGGTGCTGATGCGGCAAAATTTCAACATTTTAAAGCTGATACAATTGTAAGTAATGCAGGTTTTAAAAAGATTGGAAAAATAAGTCATCAAAAAAAGTGGAGAAAGTCAGTTTTTCAAATTTATGAGGATGCAAGTATTAATCCAAAATGGAATTTAGAATTATTAAATGAATGTAAAAAAAATAAGATAGAATTTATGACAGCACCTTACGATTTAGATTATGTTGATGATGTTAATAAATTTATAAGTGCATATAAAATTGGATCAGGAGATATTACATGGAAAGAAATAGTCAAAAAAATTTCAAAAAAAAACAAACCATTAATTTTAGCTACAGGAGCATCTACGATCAAGGATGTTGTAAATACTGTGAGATTAATACTTAAATATAAAACAAAGTTTGTCCTGATGCAGTGTAATACAAATTATACCGCCTCGAATGAAAATTATGAATATATAAATCTTAACGTTCTTAATGACTATAAAAAAAGATTTAAAGATAAAATTGTATTAGGTTTAAGTGATCATACTTTTGGTCATACAACAGTTTTGGGAGCAGTTTCACTTGGTGCAAGAGTGGTTGAAAAACATTTTACAGATGACAATACTAGAAATGGACCGGATCATAAATTTTCAATGAACCCAATAACTTGGAGGGAAATGGTTGATGAGACAGAAAAATTAATTCAATCTTTAGGTAATGGAAAAAAAAAAATTGAAAAAAATGAGTTACAGTCCTCAATAATTCAAAGGAGAGGGGTTAGATTTAATCAAGACCTATCTAAAGGTAGAAAAATTACTAGAAAAATGCTGGAAATACTTAGGCCGTGTCCTAGAAATTCAATAAATCCATTTTTCCTAGAAAAATTTTTAGGAAAAAAATTAAAAAAAAATGTAAAAAAAAATGATATTTTTACTATTAAATGCGTGATTTAGTAATTTTAATTCCTTGTAGAAATGATGGTAAATCTTTAGAAAAAATTATTCTAAAATTAAAGAAATATAATTTATTAATTATAGATGATTTTTCCTCAGACAACACAAGCTCTCTAAGATTAAAATATGAAATAGATTATATAAGAAATAAAAAAAATTTAGGGTATGAGAGATCTATAATTAAAGGTTTCAATCATATCTTGAAAAAAATGAAAAAAATTAATTTTATAATAACTTTGGATGCTGATGGGCAGCATACTTTAAAAGATATCTCGAAATTTTATCAATGTATAAAGTCAAAAAAAATAGATTTAGTAATAGGTAACAGAAAAAAAAAGAACAGAATAATTGAAAAGAAATTGTCAGAATTAAGTAAAAAAAAATATAACGTTTATGATCCTGTGAGTGGCTTTAAAGCATACAAAAGAAATATTATAAAAAAGATATTAAAAAAAATAAAACCGGATCTATTTCTTTCAGATGTGATTCCGCTTAGCATTCAAAATGATTTTAAAATAATAAATTTGGATATTAATATTAATAATAGAAAAAACAGCAATCCAAAAGTTGGTTCTCTTAAAAAAGTCAATAAAAAAATTCAAAAAATAATCAAACACTTTAAAAAATCATGAAAAAAAAATAAATATGATGAACTGGGCAAAAGAAATATTTCCTTATCATAGAAGTTTAACTGGTATAGGAACATTAAAAACCCTGTTATTCATAAAAAAAAAAATTAATAAAGAATTTAAAATCAAAAGTGTTAAATCTGGGAAAAAAGCATTTGATTGGAAAATACCTTTAGAGTGGTCAATAAAAAATGCCTCAATAAACCATGAAGGAAAAAAAATAATTGATCTTAAGGATAATAATTTACATATTCTTCAGTATTCAAAATCTTTTAAAGGCAAGATATCTTATAATGAATTAAGAAAACATTTATATTTCATAAAGAAAAAACCTAATGCTATACCTTATGTAACTTCTTACTATAAAAAAAAATGGGGTTTTTGTATTAGTTATAATCAATTCAAAAAATTAAAAAAAACAGGAAAATATGACATTCATATAGATTCAAAATTAACTAAAGGGAGAATGAATTACGGAGAATATTTTCTCAAAGGAAAAAGCAAGAAGGAAATCTTGATCGTATCATATATATGTCATCCATCTATGGCCAATAATGAATTATCTGGAATATTATTGTTAATGTCTTTAATCAAATCTTTAAAAAAATCAAAATATTCAGTAAGAATTTTATTAATCCCCGAAACAATAGGTGCAATTTATTTCATTGAAAAAAATTTAATTCATTTAAAGAAAAACTTAATTGCTGGTTTTAATCTAACTTGTATTGGTGACAATGGTAAATTTTCAATTGTAAAATCAGTTAATGAAAATAGTTATGCAGATTATTTGGTAAAAAGGATTTTTAATCACAAAGAGACAAATTATTATTCATATTTACTCAGGGGCAGTAATGAGAGACAATTCGGATGTCAAAATTTAAATTTACCTTTTGTAACTATCTCAAGAACATTGTATGGAAAATATAGTCAATATCATACTTCAGAGGACAATTTGGATTTTATAAGTGAAAAAAATTTAAAAAAAAGTTTAAATAAAATTATTTCTCTTATAAATGAAATTCAAAAAAATGATATTTATGTTAAAAAAATTAATTGCGAACCTTTTCTAACAAAATATAAGTTAATGAAATCAACTAATTTTTCACCTGGAAAAATAAAAAAATTTAATTCTGATCTTTTAAATGTAGTAACATACGTAGAAAAGAGTAAAGATCTTAAAGTTTTATCTGAATTTTTAAAAATAAGAAAAAATAAACTTAATGAGATTATAAATATTTTAGTAAAAAAAAAAATTATAGAAAAATTTATATAAATGATAGAATTATTTTCAAAAGATTTGTCTAAATTAACAATCATTAAGAAAAACTTTTTAAATAAAAATGATTTTCATTTATCACAGATTAATAAGATTAACGCAAAATATATTCGCCTTAAAAAAAGAAAATTCTGTAAAAATTGTAAAAAAAAAAAATTGATATTTTTTTTTAAATCTTTCAAAGTAGATTATTTTTTATGTAAGAAATGTAATCACTTAAACGGAGGATATGAAGAGTCAGAAAAATTTCTTAATCATTTATATTCTTCTGATAGTGGTAAAAATTATTCTAAGAATTATATTAAAAATTTCATAAAAAGAGTTGATGAAATTTATATTCCAAAAGTAAAATTTCTAAAAAAAGTATTAGGCAACATTAAAGTTATAGAAATTGGGTCAGGAGATGGTGCTTTTTTAAAAGCCTGTGAAAAACAAAAAATTTCTGCTGTAGGATTGGAGCCAAATACTACAATGATGAAATTTGCAAAAAAAAAATTAAAAAAAAATAAGATTTATTTTAGTAAATTAGATGAACTTAATATACCAACAATACAAAATAACAGAACATGTATTGTCGCCATAGGTGTTATAGAGCATCTAAAGAATCCAGATATTTTCTTTCATTTATTTAAAAAATCAAAATATAAATATCTTTTTTTTTCTGTTCCATTATTTAGTTTAAGTGTAATTTTAGAAAACTCATTTAAAAATATTTATCCTCGTCATCTTGGTGGAGCTCATACTCATTTATATACTGAAAAATCAATCGATTATATTTTGAAAAAATATAGATTAAAAAAAAAAGCTGAATGGTGGTTTGGTCAAGATATACTTGATTTAAATAGATCTCTTAAAATAAATTCAAATATTAATTATAAAAATAGTTATTTAGATACTTTTATAAGTAAATACTTTGATAAAAATGTAAATGACATCCAAAACCTCTTAGATAAAAAAAAAATATGCTCAGAGGTGCACATGATTGTTGAAAAATAATATATTTATTGTATTGCTCAATAATTGAACAAATATTTTTTTGTATAATTTTTGAATTAATTTTAAGAAAGATTAAAAAAAATTGGTATTTTTAGATAAATGAATATTGCAATTATTCCAGCAAGAGCAGGCAGCAAAAGAATAAAAAATAAGAATATTAAATTGTTTTTTGGCAAACCTTTAATATTTTATTCAATTAAACTAGCCTTAAAGTCAAAATTGTTTGATAAAGTTATTGTGTCTACGGACTCACAAAAAATTGCCAAAATAGCTAAATCATTTGGAGCTGATGTTCCATTTTTAAGACCAAAGAATATTTCTACTGATAGTACTATTACATCTAAAGTATTAATTCACGCTGCAAAAAAAATTGAGTTATCTAATATCAAATATATTTGTTGTATATATCCAACAGCAGCAATTTTAAAATTAAGATATTTAAAAAAAGGTTTTGAAATGGTAAAAAAATTTAATTCAGATTGCTGCCTTGGAATTACAGAATATGATTTCCCAATACAAAGAGCCATGCAATTAAAGGGTAATAAAACGAATTTTTATTGGTCTAAAAATAAAAATTTAAGATCACAAACTTTTGAAAAATTATATCATGATGCAGCTCAATTTTATTGGCTAAATTCAAAAAATTTTTTGAAACATAAACAACTGTATCCAAAAAAAATGAATGCTATAAAAATACCAAGAAAATTTGTGCAGGATATTGATGAAATTGAAGATTTTGAAATAGCAAAATTAAAATTTAAAAGTAATTATTATTAATTATTTAGGTTAAAAGAATATGAAAAAGATAGATATAACTGCTGTTATTCCTGTGAAAGGTAATTCTGTAAGAGTAAAAAAAATAAATTTGGTTTCAAGAAAAAAGATTTCTTTGTTAAATGATTTATAACATTAGAAATTTTTTATTTTATAATTCTGATAGAAGTCAAGATCCAAAAAATATTTGTATACAATTAAAGAAAATTATTGATGAATTAATTAAAGATAAAAGCTTAATATCAATAATTAAATGTTTAAGTAATTTATCAGAAATACCATTTAAAGTTTTGGAATTTGATTTAAAAAAAAAATTTTTTTTATCATTTCAGTTTACTAAGGGAAAATTTTCTAAAAGATTTAAACTGTTTTATTTACTAAAAGATTTATCTTCTTTAATATTTTTTTGTTTTTGGATATTATTTTTTTCTAAAAAATTAAAAGTTAAAAAAAAAGTTGATATAATATTTGATGATCTTGATAATTTTGATCATTTAAATTTTTTTAAGAAATTATCTAATAAATTTAACAATAGTCACTTTATAATTAAAAAAAAAAGTAAAAAAAAAGATCATTATTATTTTCAACCTCTATCTTTATATGATTCAGGTCATACAAGAAAAAATTTTTTTAAAATTATATTTTTTTTATATTTAGTTTTTGTATTATCTTTAAAAAATCGAGTAAATTTATTTTTTTTAGTTAACACATTATTTTTTAGGATATATAAATATGAAAAAATATTTTCTGAAATAAAATCAAATTATTTATTTTCAAATAAATTTTTTTCCACTTCTTCTATAAAAAATTATATATTTAAAAAAAAAGGTGGAATAGTTTCTGCTTGTACACAAAGAAATATTTTAGAATTTTCAATAAGCTATTTTATAAATGTTGATATTCTTTTTTGTTTGGGAGATGGAACAACAAATTTCATTAAAGAGTTGGGAGCTGAAATAAAGCAAATAGTACCAATTGGATCAATAGTATTAGAAAATAAATATTTATCAGATCATGAAAATAGAGATCGTACTAAAATTAAAAACATAGATATATTAAATATAGGCATTAATTATGCACACAGTTATGACAGGTCATTTATGGACAACAAGCACTTTAGAAATTACTATAAACATATATATTGGTTAAAAAAAATTTCAATTAAATATCCATTTTTAAATATTATCATTAAACATCACGATAATAACAGCGGTGATAGACTAGAAGAAAGAATTCTTAAAAATTCAAATGTTAAAATAATTGTTAGAAGTGATAATTTACTAGGAACTTATGGGTATTTAGATAATTCAAAATTAATAACATCGTTTGCATCAACAATGATTTTAGAGGCATTGTCATTAAACAAGAATTGTGTTTTTTTAGATCCAAAAATGCAGAATATAAGTTTTTTTGAAAGTCTTAAAAATTCTGAAAAAATAAGAATAAAATCATTTCACGAATTTGAAAATTTGGTTAGAAATGTTGTAATTGAAAAAAATAAATATTTTAACAGTATTAATGCAAATTTGTATTGTAAAGATAGCAATAATACATCTGATGAAATATTTAAGGTTTTTGAATAGTTTTAGAAGTAGATTGTAGTAAATTGAATTTATAAAAAATATTAGAATTATTAAATATGTCTCAAGTTATGAAAAATAAGTCAAAAAAAATTAAAATTGCAATCTTTGGTGGTGGTTTTGACTCTACTATTTCGAAAACTCATCTTAGAGCAATACTAGCAACAAATAAATTTGAAATTGTTTGTGGAATGTTTAGTAAAAAGAAATTTAAAAATTTAAAAAATTCAAAATTTTGGAATATATCTTTAAGTAAGGTTTATAATAACCTTGATCTTTTAATTCATAAAGAAATTAAAAATTTTGATACTGCGGTTATATTGACTCCTCCTAGTGAAAGACTGGAAATTTATAAAAAACTTTTCAATAAGAATAAAAAGATTATTTCAGAAAAACCTATAGAAGGGAGTCTAAGAGTTTTAAACAAAAATTATAATAATTTTAAAAAAATTGATAGATCATTATACTGTACTTATAATTACTTGGGATATCCGTCAATTCTAGAAATTTACTATCAGTTAAAAAAAATTGGAAAAATTAAAAGCTTTGTGATTGAGATGCCTCAACAAGCATCCTTAATGAATTTTAGTAAAATAAAAGAATGGAGAAAAAAAGATAATGAAATACCAAATCTATATTTGGATTTAGCAAGTCATATAATATGTATATTATTCTTTTTTTTTAAAAAATTCCCTAAAGCTGTTAAATCAATTGAACAAAAAAATCATAAAATAAATTATGTTGATAATGTTTTTGCTTGGTTAGATTTCAAAGACTTTATTGGCACTTGTTGGTTTTCTAAAAATTCAATAGGTAATAAAAACAAAATATCAATAAGGATTTTTGGAGAAAAAGGATCATTACAATGGGATCATGAAAATCATGAAATTATTAATTATGTTGATTCAAAAGGTAATAAAAAAACTTTAGACAGGACTACAAAAGGTTTAAAATATCTTAATCAAAATAAATTTTATACTTATTCTCCAGGTCATCCATTTGGTTTTTTAGACAGTTTTATTAATATATATGAGGAAATTTATAAAAGTTTTTATACTGGAGTTAAAAGTGATCTTCTTATTGGAATAAAAGATAATATAAATATTATAAACATTTTAAATGAAATGCATAAGTCATCTAAAACAAATAAATGGCATAAAATTAAATTAATTTAATGGAAAAAGTGAGTTTAATTTATGGCGGAGGTGCAATTGGATCTTTTTTATCTTGCTGTTTATTAAGTTCTAATCATAAAGTTTTTTTTTTAACTAGAGGTAAAAATTTTATTGAGCTTAAAAAAAGGGGTCTTAAAGTTAGTGTCTTTAAAAATGAAGTTTTAAAGAAAAAGTTCTTTTTTAGGGATAATAATAAATTTAAAGTAATTAACAATCTTAACAAATTAAAAAATGTCAAATTACAAAATATTTTTATTACAACTTCAATAAATGAAAGTATTGTAAAAACACTTAAAAACATTGAACCGTATATTGATAAAAAAAAAACTTTAATTGTAACACCATGTACGTCAATCCCATTCTGGTGGCATGAGTGTTTAAAAAGCAAATTTAAGTTAAATTTAAACAAAAATCTTCACAGTATCTTTAAAAAGAATATCAAGAGAAAAAATTTAGTTGGAATGACAATGTGGCTGTCAGGAAAGATTGTAAAACCTGGTTTTGTTAAAATAAGTCATATACAAAGAGGTTTTCCTATAAAAGAAGTTTATTCTATTAAAAAAAGAAATGTAAATAATTTAAGAAATGATATTCAAAAAGTTTGTCGTTCACCAAAATTACAAAACATATTCTCTGAAATTTTTATAAAGTCTTTGAATTCACTTGCATTTAATTTAATTGCATTAAAATATAAACAAAACAATTATGAACTATCAAAAAATAAAAAAGCTCAAAAAGATATTATAAATATTTTAAATGAAGGTGATTATATTTTACAATATAATAATATTAAAGTCCCTCAATCTCCGATCTCAAGAATTAAACAAACATTATCAAGTAATAAGCATACTATGAGCATGTTAAACTCTGTAAAAATCAAAAAAAAAACTGAATTAAAATTATTATGGGAAAGTTTTGAAAAAATTTGTGAAACTTTAAAATATGAAATGATAATTACAAAAAAAAATCTAATATTTGTTAAAAAAAAATATGGCAAATATATTTGATTATTTAAAAAAAAATACATTAAAGCATCCGAATAAAGTAGCTATAATTTTAGACGATACTTATTTTACTTACTCTCAACTTTTGAATTTAACAGAAAATATAATTCAGAATTTTAAGGATTGTAAAATTAACAACAAAAGTAAGATCTTGTTAATTGAAGATAATTCTCTATCACACATTTTGACATTGTTAGCAGCATCATTTTTGAATGCATGTATAGTTCCAGTAAATACATATTATTCAAAAAAACATTTAAAACGAATAACCAAAATTATTAACATAGATAGTGTAATTGGTGGCATTGAATATTGTAAATTTTTTAAAAAAGAAAATAAGATAAAAAAAATTATATGTACAGATTCAGATAAAAAATTTCATTATTTTTTTAAAAAAAATTTATTTAAAAAGAAATTGATTTCAAAAAGAAATATAAATAAAGATTATATAATATCTTTTACTTCTGGTTCAACTTCCAATCCAAAAGCAATCGTTTTTTCTCAAAAAACAAAAATTGAAAGATACAAGCTTTTTAAAAAATTATATAAGATAAATAAGAAAGATAGATTTATAATTTCCAGTCCATTAGACCATTCTTTAGGTATGAGAATGTTTTTTGTTCCATTATTAGAAGGCTGTACATTTGTTTTAATGCGTAAGTTTTCACCTGAAAAATATATTCAAACAATTGAAAGACATAAGATAAATTTTTCTATACTTGTGGCCAATCAAATTATTGAAATTGTTAAAAATAAAAATTTTTTTAAAAAATTTTATTTAAACAAAGGTTTAGTTTCAGCTTCAGCTGCTTTAAATGAAAAAATAAAAAGAAAAATTTTGATGAAAAGAATTAATTTATTTGAAATGTATGGTGCAGCTGAAATTGGCACTGTAACAAGTTTTAATATAAATAGAGAAAAACAATATTTAAAAAGTGTAGGGAAAATATATAATAAAAGAATTCAAATAAAAGTTTTATCAAAAAATAATAAATTATTATCACCTGGAAAAATTGGTGAAATTATCTGCAAAACTCCTGGAAAATTTAAATATTATTTTTCGCATCTAAAGAATAAAAAAAATCATAAGGATTATTTCTATAAAGATTTTTTTAAAACTGGAGACTTAGGTTATTTAAATAAAAAAAAATATCTTTATTATGTAGGAAGGAAAAAGAATATAATTAGGAGAAATGGAATTACAATTTATCCTGAAGATTTAGAAAAAGAACTAACAAAAAATAGTAGAATTAAAGAAGTTGCGGTATGTTCAAATCAAAAGAATAATAAAACAATAATTTATCTTTTTGTAAAAAAAGACGAAAAATTAGAATATAATTACGTAAGAGATAAATGTTTGAGGAATTTATCTACGTTTCAACTGCCCAATAAGATTATATTTGTGAAGGAATTTCCAAAAACTAATTTAGGCAAGATAGATAAAATTAAACTTATGAGATTATATATTTAATCTTTTTAGAATTATATCGGATATACCACCGACTGTTTTAATTTTTTTAGAGGTTAAATCTTTTGAATTGAACCTTATTTTGAATTTTTTTTCTAAGTTCATGTGAAACTTTAATATTTCTAATGAATCTAAGATTTTAGCATCAAAATAATCAAATTTTTCAATTTGTAAATTATCTATTTCTTTAAAATTTCTTTTTTTTTTTAAAATTTTTAATATGTATTTTATGATATATTTTTTTTGCATTTATCTTATGAAGTATTTGTTATCAATAATTATTCCTTTTAAAGATTTAAAAAAATTTATCAATAAAAATTTATCCTGTTGTATTAAGTTATCTAAAAATTCAAATGTAGAAATTATTTATATTAACAATTTATCTTCTCAAAAATTAGATTTTTTAAAAAAAAGAATTTCTAAACTAAAAAATATAAACCTTTATAATACCCCAAAAAAAGATGGTATTGGTCCTGGAATAGGACGAAATTTGGGGATAAAAAAATCAAAAGCAAAATTTATTTTATTTTTAGATATTGATGATTTAATAAATTTAAAAAACTTTAAAAATTTATTAATCTTTTTAAAAAAATTTAAACACAATATTCTGACTTTAAAAAAAGTGGTAATAAAAAATAAATCTAAAATTTTTAGAATTCCTCCCAATATAGATTATTCTAAAAAAAAATTAGTGCCTTTTTTTATTAAAAAAAATAATATGGAATGTATTGGTATTATATATAAGAAAGATTTTTTAAAAAAAAATAAGATTAATTTTAACCAAGGAATTTATGAAGATATTTTCTTTGTTTTTAAAACATATTTTATAAATAAATTAAAAATTAGAAAATTTAATAGAGAGATTTACCTTAAATATTTTAACAAAAATTCAATTACTAATTCAAAGATAAATATTAATAAAATCAAATATAAATTTCTAGCATTCAGAAATATAATAATTTTTCTAAAAAAAAACTTAACTAAAAAAGATTATTTAAAAATTAAAAAATATATTCAGTATAGATTAAGAGGAGAATTTGCTAATCAGTTAATGAATATAAAAGATTTAAGAGCAAATAGTAATAAAAAGAATATTTATGTTGAATATTTAAAAAAAAAATATATTAAACTAATTGATAAAAAATTTTTGGTTAAAACCAAAAAAGATCAAATTGTAAAAAGTATTTTAAATGTATAAAACTTGCAAAGATTTAGAGGTCTCTCTTTACATCGCCCCTAATGAAATAAGAGCTTGCTGTAAAAGATTTTTTTATAACGATAAGATGCGTGGAGATGCAAAGTTATTAGATATTATAGATGGTAAAACACCAACAGCTGAAGATTTAATAAAAGGCCGTCAAAAATTATTTGATGAGATACAAGATGATAAAAATGATCAGTGTCTAGGTTGTCCTTTTTTAAAAAAAGTTTCAAAAAAACCAAAAATTTCAAGTCAAATTAAACACCTTTCAATCGAACATCATTCCGTTTGTAATTTGAGATGTAATTATTGTAGTGAAATTTATTATGGAGGAAAAAGATCAAAATATAATGTTGTTGAATTTGTAAAATATTTAAACAATTCAGGAAGTTTTCAAAATTGTAATCAAGTTGTTTGGGGCGGAGGTGAGCCCACTTTAGATAAATCTTTTGAACTTATACTTGAAGAAATAAATAATAATGCAAATCCTAAAATTTATCATAGAGTTTTTACTAATTCAGTAAGGTATAGTGAGGCAATTACTAATTTTTTAAAAAAAGGTCTAGTCAAAATTACAACAAGTGTGGATGCAGGAACTCCAGAAACATTTAACAAAGTAAGAGGAAGACCAAAATTTCTTAATGTATTTGAAAATTTAAAAAGATACTCCCAAATAAACCCAAAATATGTCATTATAAAATACATCTTTACAGATGAAAACTGTGATGAAAATGAACTAATAAAATTTGTAGACAACTGTTTATTATATAATTTAGATAAATGTAATTTTCAAATAAGCTTAAATTTTAAAAAAGAAAAACTTGACTTAAAAATATTAAAAAAAGTTTCGTTTCTTTTTTCAATAAAAAATG
>Ga0187833_10005458_pt1 | contig 12006 bp, 15 predicted proteins | sample ETNtaG_37_FD_167968 | JGI IMG/M metagenome (GOLD analysis project Ga0187833, IMG submission 167968) | Marine microbial and viral communities from oxygen minimum zone, Eastern Pacific Ocean - ETNP2014_SV_400_PacBio MetaG (Illumina Assembly) | ecosystem: Environmental > Aquatic > Marine > Hypoxic... | reverse complement strand
GTTTCCTTTAGTTACTGGAAGATTTTTAGATGAAAAATTAGGTAAATGGCATTTTTGGATAACTTTCTTAGGATCGTATTCAATTTATTTTCCAATGCATTATTTAGGATTTATTGGAGTTCCAAGAAGATATTTTGAAATGTATGACAGTCCATATATGGCATCAACAGTTGGAATGAATCAGTTTATCAGCCTTGCAGCATTTATTGTTGGTGCGGCACAATTTATTTTTCTATTCAATATAATAAAAAGTTTAAAAACTGGAAAACTGGCTGAAAAAAATCCATGGAAAGCAAATTCTTTGGAGTGGTATACGCCAAATGTTCCACCTGTTCACGGAAATTGGGGTGATAAATTACCTGTGGTTCATAGATGGGCTTATGATTATAATGTTCCAAGAGCTAAAGAAGATTTTATTCCTCAAACAACTCCACAAAGCGAAGTTAAAGATACGGGAGTAGAAAAAACTTAATAATTAAAATGTCAGAACAAACTAGTATAAATAATAATTTACCACCAGGATTTAAAGGTTTGGCCAGTGATTTTGGTTCAGATCAAACAGCATTTAAAGGTGTGAATTGGGGAAAAGCAATGATGTGGATCTTTTTGCTTAGTGATACATTTATTTTTAGCTGCTTTTTGATTTCATATATGAAAGTAAGAGCATCGTTGGTTGCTGAATGGCCGTACCCAAGTGAAATATTTGCTTTAGAGGTTGGAGGAGTACCAGTTCCTCTTCTTTTGATCGCTATTATGACATTTGTTCTTATTACGAGCAGTGGAACAATGGCACTTGCGGTAAAATATGGTTATGAAAAAAATAAAAAACTTTGTGGAATGTTTTTATTACTCACAGCTTTAGGTGGTCTTACATTTGTAGGTATGCAAGCATTTGAGTGGTCTAAGTTAATATTTCATGAAGGAGTTAGACCTTGGGGCAATCCTTTTGGTGCGGCTCAATTTGGATCTTTCTTTTTCATGATAACAGGCTTTCATGGAACCCATGTTTCAATAGGTGTAATTTTCCTATTTATTTTTTCTAGAAAAGCTTTTAGAGGTGATTTTGATACTGGCAAAAAAGGTTTTTTTACTTCAATGAAATCTGATTATGTGGCAATCGAAATTCTTGGACTTTATTGGCACTTTGTCGATTTAGTGTGGGTATTTATATTTGCTTTCTTTTATTTATGGTAAATTAAATTATGGTTATGGCTGAAACTAAAAAAGAACAACAAACTACTACACACAAGATTGGAATATATCTTTGGATTTGGGGACTTCTATTTGTGCTTAGTTTTTTTTCTTACATGGTTGATTGGCTTCAATTTCAAGGATTATTAAGATGGACGTTAATTGTAACATTTATGCTACTTAAAGCAGGCCTAATCATGGCTATTTTTATGCATTTGTTCTGGGAACGTTATGCTCTAGTTAATGCTCTTTTATGGCCGATGACTGCAATTGCTTGCTTCATTTGTCTTATGGTTGCAGAAGGAAAATATACAGTTTTTACAAGATTATTTTATTTCGTTGTTGGAGGTTAATTTAAGATGGATGGATATACTTTATTAGCAGGTTTTTTATTATTATTTCTTTTTTTTATTTACATAACTTGGTTTGGTTTTTCTGTAAAAGTTGAAAATGAAAAAAATGAAGGATCTGAAATAAAACTTAATCCATACGATAACTTGCCCTTACATAGAAAAATAATTGACAAAAAAAACAGCAAAATTAAAGTATTTGATTTAGGTAATCACATACTAATCATTGGATTTATTTTGGCAGTTATATTTGTTTCTATAAATATAGAATAAGTTCCACCTAATACAATCTTTCTGGTTAGAACTATCGCAGCCATATTGCTTTTACAAACAATTCATAATTGATTTAGATCAATTAAAAAAATGACATAGATCAAAATATTAAAATAAATAAATAGTAGTATTCATCATTAAGGAGAGAAATTAAATGAGTCTTCTATTGATTGTATTTCTATTTTTTTTAGTTATTGCAGGGACCGTTGCGCTTCATTTTTTTTCTTGGAATGTTGGTTGGTGGTTTTCACCACTAGCTTCTAACTGGAGCAGTATTGATAATGCAATTATCATTACATTTTGGGTTGTCGGATTTGTGTTTGTGACTCTTGGTTTGTTTTTAGTTTATTGTTTATGGAATTTTCGTTACCAAAAAAATCGAAGATCAGAATATAAACCTGAGGATAAAAAGTTAGAAGCTATACTTGTTGTGGTATCAGCGATTGCTGTTGCAGCTTTACTTGCGCCAGGACTTTCTGTTTGGAATAATTATATAAAAGTTCCAAAAGACGCTGTTAAAGTAGAGGTATTAGCTTATCAATGGGGATGGAATTACAGATTGCCTGGTGAAGACGGTGTTTTGGGCAAAACCAGTATTCGTAACATATCGGATGATAATCCTTATGGATTATATTTGGATGATCCTTATGGTAAAGACGATCTAATAGTTCAAGATGCAGATCTCCATTTACAGCTTAATGCTAATGTAGAATTTCTTTTACGCTCTATTGATGTTTTGCACAATTTTTATGTTCCAGAATTTAGAGCAAAAATGGACATGGTTCCTGGTTTGGTGACGTACTATTGGATTACTCCAACCAAAATAGGAGAATACGAGATTTTGTGTGCTGAACTTTGTGGAATCGGTCACTATGTGATGTTTGGAAAAGTTGTCGTTGAAGAAAAAAAAGATTATTCTAACTGGTTAGCGCAACAAATGTCTTTTGAGCAAATCTTAGCTCAAAATAAAATTAAAAACAAAACAATACAACTAGCAGAAAAGTAAAATGAATTTAAATTTATATTTAACAATGATACGAGGTAGCAAAAATGTCTAACACTTCCATTTCACCGGCTGAAAATCAGGATCAAGAACTTTACCACTCTAAAAGTTGGTGGACAACGTATGTGTTTTCTCAAGATGCAAAATATATTGGAGTTCAATATCTCTGTGCTGCAACAGCAATTGCTTTGGTAGGATTGATACTTTCGGTATTGATGAGGATACAATTGGCTTATCCAGAGTCCAATGTTTTAGATCCTTCCACATATTTACAATCTATCACTATGCACGGAATGATCATGGTAATATTTTTTCTTACAGCGTTATTTTTAGGAGGATTTGGAAATCTCCTTATTCCACTAATGTGTGGAGCTCGAGATATGGCTTTCCCTTATGTGAACATGATGAGTTTTTGGGTGTTTGTTTTGTCTTTACTGGTTTTAATGGCAAGTTACCTTGTTCCTGGAGGACCCACAGGTGCAGGATGGACTCTTTATCCTCCTCAATCAATAACATCAGGGACACCTGGAAATCTTTGGGGATTGATATTGATGCTTGTATCTGTTGTTCTTTTTATAGTTGGTTTCACAATGGGTGGTTTGAATTATGTAATTACTGTTTTACAATCTCGTACACGTGGAATGACTTTAATGAGAATGCCGCTTACTGTTTGGGGTATTTTTGTTGCAACCATAATTGCACTCCTAGCTTTTCCAGCACTTTTTGTTGGTGGTTTAATGCTATTGCTTGATACCGTGCTTGGAACAAGTTTCTATATGCCAGCTATAATTGCAACCAGCAATTTTGGTAAGGACCTTTCAACTGGTGGAGGTAGCCCATTATTATTTCAACATTTGTTCTGGTTTTTTGGTCATCCAGAAGTTTATATTGTTGCTTTACCAGCTTTTGGAATTGTTTCTGATCTATTTTCAGTTCATGCAAGAAAAAATATTTTTGGTTATCGAATGATGGTTTGGGCTATCATTGCTATTGCAGTTTTAAGCTTCATTGTTTGGGCTCACCACATGTATATAGCAGGATTCACACCATGGTTTGGATTCTTTTTTGCAACAACAACATTAATGATTGCTATTCCAACCGGTATTAAAATGTACAATTGGCTTTTGACTCTTTGGAGAGGAAATATTCATTTTACGGTTCCAATGCTATTTGCTTTGGGCTTTTTTATAACATTTCTTAATGGTGGATTAACAGGCATGTTTATGGGCAATGTGGGTACAGATATAGCTTTATCGGATACTTATTTTGTTGTTGCTCATTTTCATTTTACAATTGGTATAGCACCAGTTCTTGTCGTATTTGGAGCAATATATCATTGGTTTCCTTTAATGACAGGGCGTATGTTAAATGAAAGTTTGGGAAAAATTCACTTTTGGATAACATTCATTGGTGCTTATACGATTTATTTACCAATGCATTATCAAGGATTGCAAGGAGTGCCTCGGAGATATTTTGAAATGTATGATAGTGTTCATGCCTCATCATCTGGCTTGAATGAATTTATCACAATAGTCACTATATTTGTTGCAGTAGCTCAACTATTGTTTTTTTATAATGTGTTTAGTAGCGTTCGTTCAGGAAAAAAAGCAAAAAGAAATCCTTGGAATGCTAACTCTTTAGAATGGCAAACACCAGGAATGCCACCAAAACATGGTAATTGGGGTAGAGAGCTACCAGTGGTTTATAGATGGGCATATGACTATAGCGTTCCTGGTGCTAAAAAAGATTATATCCCACAAAACTTATCTCCAAGAAACATTGGTAAAGCAAAGGTTGAAAAAACATGAAGAAAGGAGATCTATAAATGAGTCGTGCAATAAATAAACTTCCTAAAGGATGGGATGGATTAACCAGCGATTTTAGTTCGGATCAAAAAGCTTTTAAAGGAATGTCATGGGGCAAAGCTATGATGTGGATTTTTATTCTTAGCGATACATTCATTTTCAGTTGTTTTTTGATATCATATTTGACGGGTCGAGCATCCACCACGGCATCTTGGCCAGATGCGAGTATAGTTTTTGAACTTGAAGTGTTTGGCACAAGTGTTCCACTTCTACTTATTGCAATTATGACATTTATTTTGATTTCAAGTAGTGGAACGATGGCAATCGCAGTGAAATATGGTTATGAAAAAAATCGTAAATTATGTGCAATATTTTTGCTTTTGACTGCATTAGGTGGCGCTGCATTTGTTAGTATGCAGGCATTTGAATGGACCAAATTAATATTTCATGAAGGTGTTAGACCTTGGGATAATCCTTTTGGAGCAGTTCAATTTGGCTCTTTCTTTTTCATGATAACAGGCTTTCATGGAACGCATGTAACAGTAGGTGTAATTTTTCTATTAATAATGGCAAGAAAAACTTGGAGAGGAGATTTTGACAAGGGCCGAAGAGGCTATTTTACAACTATGAAATCAGATTATGTAGCAATTGAAATTATGGGACTCTACTGGCATTTTGTAGATTTGGTTTGGGTATTTATTTTTGCATTTTTCTATTTATGGTAAAGAGGAGAAAATAAACAATGGCACAGTATAGAAATAAAAAAGTTAAAACACACAAGATTGGCATTTATCTGTGGATCTGGGGACTATTATTCGTTTTTAGTTTTTTTTCTTACATGATTGATTATTTAAATTTTGAGGGTTCGCTTAGATGGACTTTAATTGTGTTGTTTATGCTTTCAAAAGCAGCGTTAATAGTTGCAATTTTTATGCATTTATTTTGGGAACGCTATGCAATAGTTAATGTTCTTTTATGGCCGATGACTCTAATGCTTCTTTTTGTTTGGATAATGGTCGCAGAATCCGAATATACTTTGTTGACACGGATATTTTATTTTATACTAGGGGGATAGTAAAAAAAATAGGATATTAATTGTTTTATAATCAAAATAAATCAGAAACTTTAAAATTTGGTTTTTTAGTATATTTAAAAGCTTTATTAGAGCTTATGAAACCGAGAGTTATGTCTCTGGTTATTTTTACTTGTGCTGTTGGATTATTAACATCTAATCCAGATCTAAAAACTTTTGATGCGTCAATTTCAATAACTTTAGTTGCAATAGGTGCGGGTGCTGCCGGATGTTTAAATATGTGGTATGAGGCTGATGTAGATGCTTTAATGACCAGAACATGTTTGAGACCTATTCCAACAGGCAAAATAAAGAAAAACCATGCACTAATTTATGGAATTTTTCTAACAATTTTTTCTGTTATTTCTTTGAATTATTTTGCAAATACTTTGTCTGCCTTTCTTTTGCTGTGTACTATTTTATTTTATTTATTCGTTTATACGATTTGGTTAAAAAGAAAAACACCTCAAAATATTGTAATTGGCGGTGTTGCTGGCGCTCTGCCACCTGTAATTGGTTGGACAATTGCAACAAACTTAATTTCAATTGAGCCAATATCGTTATTTTTAATTATTTTTTTTTGGACACCATCGCATTTTTGGGCTTTAAGTTTATACAAAACCGACGACTATAAAAAAGCAAAAATACCAATGCTACCAATCTCTGACGGTATAGAAACAACAAAACTTTATATATTATTGTATTCACTTTTAATGTTGCCGGTTATTATTTTTCCGTATCTAATCAATTTTTCAGGATTAGTTTACCTTATTCCAGCTCTATTACTTACAATTTATTACAATTTTATCTGTTATGACTTATTCAATTATAATAAAAATAAATTTGATTCTAAAAAAGCGAAAAAAGTTTTCAGCTACTCAATTTTCTATCTTTTTTTGATTTTTACATTATTCCTGTTAGATAATTCAATTTAATATTGCCACCTATATTAATTGGGAGTATCAATAAATATTTATGAAATATGTAAGCACTAGAAATAATCAAAAAGAATTTAATTTTAAAGAAGTATTTATTAAAGGATTAGCTGATGATGGTGGCTTATTTGTTCCAAAATCACTAAAAAAATTCACTAAAGAAGAAATAAATAATATGAGCAATTTAAATTATAGAGAGCTTGCTGTAAAAATAATATTTCCTTTTTGTAGTGATTTTATTAATGAAAATGAGCTAAAAAATATTGTAGAAAAATCTTACTTAAAGTTTAGAGAAGACGATATAGTAAAAATTACTGATATTGGAAATCATAAACTACTAGAGTTGTTTCACGGCCCAACCTTAGCTTTCAAGGATATTGCCATGCAATTTATGGGTAATCTATATGATTTTTACATAAAAAATAATAATCAAAATATTAATATTATAGTTGCAACATCGGGTGATACAGGGGCGGCCGCTATTGATGCAATTAAAGGAAAAAAAAATATGAATATTTTTGTTCTGCATCCAAATAATAAAATTTCTAAAGTTCAAAGAAAATTAATGACAACAGTAAAAGATAGAAATGTATTTAATATAGCAATTGATGGCAACTTTGATGATTGCCAAAACTTGGTAAAATCTATGTTTGAAGATTTAGATTTTTCTAAATCAATTAAAATGTCAGGAGTTAATTCAATAAATTGGGCAAGAATAATTGCTCAATCTGTTTATTATTTTTATTGTTATTTAAAATCAGATAAAAAAAAATCAATAAATTTTTCTGTGCCTACCGGTAATTTTGGAGATGCTTTTGCAGGATATTTATCAAAAAAGATGGGCCTACCAATAGGTAAATTAATAATTGCTACAAATCAAAATGATATATTACACCGCGCAATATCATCAGGAAAATATACAACTAACCAAGTCCAGCAAACAATTTCTCCAAGCATGGATATACAGATAGCCAGTAATTTTGAGAGGTTAATCTACGATGTTAATGATTGTAATGCGGATAAAACAAATAAAATCATGCAAGGCATAAAGAATGAAGGAGAATATTTAATTGAAGAAAAAGAATTAAGAAAAATTAAAGAAGATTTTGTTTCTGAATCTATATCAGAACAAGAATTATTATCTTGTATAAAAAAAACTTATGAAAATCATAAAATGATAATCGATCCTCATACTGCTGTCGGTTTGGGGGCTTTAGAAAAAATTAATTTAATAGAAAAAAGTATTGTTTTATCGACAGCTCATCCATGTAAATTCCCAGAAGCCATAAATAAAGCTGTCAATATAAAGTCCGAATTACCAGATAATTTTAATTATATTTTAAATGAAAAAGAAAATTTTGATGTAATTAATAATAATATTGAAGAAGTTAAAAAATATATCTTAAATAAATTAATTTAAATTTGCTGCTTTCTTAGCTAATTCGTCAACTTCTTCATTGTTTGTGTTGCCAGCATGAGCTTTTACCCAATTCCATACTATTTTATGTTTTTTTGAAATTTCATTTAACTCTTTCCATAAATCAACATTTTTAACCTTTTGTTTTGATGAAGTTTTCCAATTATTTTGTGACCATTTTTCAATCCACTCAGTTATTCCCATTTTTACATATTTAGAGTCAGTATACATTTGCACTTCTTGATGTTTGGGTATTTTTTTTAAAGCTTCAATTGCAGCCAATAATTCCATCTGATTGTTTGTTGTATTTTTTTTGTAACCTGAAATTATTATTTTTTCATTATTTATAAATATTATTGCTGCCCAGCCACCATTTCCAGGATTATTAAGGCAAGAGCCGTCAGTGTAAATTTTAATCATTTAATTATAGTAGTTATTAAAACTGTTAAATTTATTATGAATTTTAAGTTTTTGAATATACTCTCTTGGATCTTTTTTTTTAATTATAGCACTTTTAGGTGTATTCAAATAATCATAAGTTCTTGTTAGTAAATATCTAAGTGCAGCACCTCTACATAATATATTTAAGGTGTTTTTTTCATTTTTTGAAAATTTTCTTATTCTGGAATATCCCCTAAGTAGATTTTTTGACTTTTTTTTATTAAATATAAATTTTCTTCTTTTTTTATCAAAACACAAAGCATTAATACAAATTGCAATTTCATACATTAAAAAATCATTACAAGCGAAATAAAAATCTATGTATCCATAAAATTTGTTTTTTTTAAAAAATATATTATCAATAAATAAGTCGCCATGAATAATTCCCGTAGGTAGATTTCTTGGCCATTTTTTATTTATATCCAAAAAGGTTGTTTTCATTAATTTATTCAAATTGGCATCAATTCTATTGCATCTATTTCCTATTTTTTTTAATAATTTTGGCCAATAACTTAGAGACATGGAATTTTTTCTATATAATTGTATTTTTTTTGAAATTATATGAAGTCTTGCTATATTTTTGCCAATTTCATAACAGTCCTTTGTTTTTAATTTAAATTTATCTTTTCCTTCAACAAAAGAAACAATCGAAGCAGGTTTATTTCTAATGTTGAATAAATGATTTTCTTTTTTATTTTTTTGTGGTTTTGGACAATTAATTTTACGATTATTTAATTTATCCATTAAATTCATGAAGAATGGTAGATCTTTTTTTTGAACTCTTTTTTCGAAAATTGTCAAAATAAATTTTTTGTTTTTTGTCTCAAGAAGATAATTTGTATTTTCAATACCTTTTTTAATTCCTTTAAATGAAATTATTTTTCCTAAATTAAACTTTCTCTCAACGGATTTAACTTCGCCTTTAGAAATTTTAGTATATATAGCCATTTAATTTAGTTTCGCTGGGATTTTGAATATTACATTTTCCTTAATAATCTCTATCTCCTCTATTTTAACAAGAAAGGTTTTTTTTAACTTATTAATAAAATTTTGTACTAATATTTCTGGAGCAGAGGCTCCAGAAGATATTCCAATTGTTTGACATTCTTTAATTTTATCATTTGGAATTTTGCTGTCAGCATGAATTAATTCAGAATGTTTACATCCAGATTGACTTGCAACTTCTACGAGCCTTAATGAATTAGAAGAATTTCTACTTCCAATTACAAAAAACATATCACATTTTTTTGCGATATTTTTTACTGCCAACTGTCTATTAGTAGTAGCGTAGCAAATATCTTCTTTGACAGGCTCTTTTATATTTGGAAATCTTTTTTTAAGTGCAGATATTATATTTTTAGTATCATCAACCGAAAGAGTAGTTTGAGTTACAAAAGCTAAATCTTTATTCTGATCTTTATAATTTTCCACATCTTCAACTGTTTCGATAAGATTTATTTCTTTTTTCGGTAGTTGACCCATTGTACCAACAACTTCAGGATGATTTTTGTGACCTATTAACAAAATATGAAAACCTTTTTTATTTAAATTTTCAGCTTCACGATGAACTTTTGAAACTAACGGACAAATTGCATCAATATACTCCATATCTAATTTTGAAGCTGCTTTTGGAATTGATTTAGGAACACCATGAGCAGAAAATATTACAGGTCTTGATTTATCTTCTATTTCATTAAGTTCTTCTACAAAAATTGCTCCATTTTTTTTTAAATTCTCAACAACATGTTTGTTATGCACAATTTCGTGTCTTACATATACTGGAGTTCCATATTTATTAATGCATTTTTTTACAATTTCTATAGCTCGATCTACACCAGCACAAAACCCTCTTGGAGAAACAAGATATATTTTGATTTCTTTATTTTTCATTATTATTTTAAAAAAAAGTAAGAAAATTATAAATTTAATTTAAGAATTAATTTTTTTTAATTCCGTTTTTGCTTCTTCTAGATTTTTTTCAAACAAAACATCAAGTTTTGATTTATCTACCGATGTAGAAATAATCTTTTTAACCGAATCCATTGCTATTTTTACAGAAATATTTCTTATTTCTGTTAAGGCAACTTTTTTCATTTGAACAATTTTTGTCTCAACCGATCTTTTTTTAATTTCTGCAGATTTGTGAAACCTATTGTTCATTTCAATTATTAATTTTTCACTATCTTTTTTTGCTTTATCAAGTATTTTGTCACATTCAGAATTTGAACCATCAAGTTTAACTTGTGTGTTATCCAAAAGATTTTTAGCTTCAGATCTAAGTTTTTCACTTTCATTGATTTCATTTTTTATGTCTAAAATAAGTTTATTTAACAACTCATTTATTTTTTGAGGGATTTTTAAATATATTAAAGCTCCAAAAAACAATACAAAAGATACACCTACCCAAAATGTTGCATCAAATACCATAGTTTTTCCTCCTAACTTTTCTTGATATATCATCAACAATTGCAGAAATACTGCTATTATTTACTTTGTCACGGATCAATTGTTTTATCAGATCCGATGAAGTCTCAACTGCGATTTTATTTATTTTATCTGATGATTTGTTCTTAAGATCTGCAATTTCTTTTTCTACTTTTATAATTTCCTCATTTATTTCATTTTCCAAACCTTCTTTTTTTTTATCTATATCTTTAAGAATTTTTTCTCTAGCTTTGATAAAATAATTTTTAGCTTCTTTTTTGCTTTCAAGTATTATTTGTTCATATTCTTTAATTTTATTTTCACTTTCTTCTCTCTGTTTTACTGCAGTCTCAATATTTTCCAGAATTTGAGATTTACGAGCTTCTAAGTTTTCACTTATTTTTGGCAAAATTAATTTTGAAAGTACTATAAATAGGAATCCAAACGCAATTATTAGCCAGAAGATTTGTGAAAACCAAAACTCAGGATTAAGTTGTGGCATTCCAGCATCTTCAGAACTTTCTGCCAAGTTAATAAATAGAAAGTTTAAAAATATTAGATAAGAAAACAATCTTAATAACATCAATTAAAATGCAAATAAAATAATTAATGCAACAACTAATCCAAACAATCCAGTAGCTTCCGCAAGTGCGAAACCTAATAGTAAGTTTGGAAACTGTTTTTGAGCCGCTGACGGATTTCTCATTGCTCCGGAAAGGTAATTACCAAAAATAATACCAATTCCTACTCCAGCACCAGCCAACGCAATTGCTGCTAGTCCTGCTCCAATCATTTTTGCTGCTTCTAGTTCCATTATATCCTCCTTTAAATTGTTAATGGTGTAAATTTAGTGCATCGTTTAAGTAGATGCAGGTTAAAATCGCAAAAACATATGCTTGAAGAAAAGCAACTAATATCTCCAAACCAGTTAAAGCAACTGTAAAACTTAGAGGAAGCCACCCCCCAACTATTCCAAGTCCCACAACAAATCCTCCGAATACTTTCATCATAGTATGTCCAGCCATCATGTTAGCAAACAATCTTACTGATAAACTTATTGGTCGACTCAAATAAGAAATAATTTCTATTACCACG
>Ga0187833_10005455_pt1 | contig 12011 bp, 10 predicted proteins | sample ETNtaG_37_FD_167968 | JGI IMG/M metagenome (GOLD analysis project Ga0187833, IMG submission 167968) | Marine microbial and viral communities from oxygen minimum zone, Eastern Pacific Ocean - ETNP2014_SV_400_PacBio MetaG (Illumina Assembly) | ecosystem: Environmental > Aquatic > Marine > Hypoxic... | reverse complement strand
ATAAAAAAAATCAAACCTGATGAAATATATTATTTATGTGGTCAATCTTCTGTAACGGAATCATACGTTGATCCCGGAGAAGCTTTCAAAAGCAATACATTAAGTTTGTTGAATGTTTTGGAAATAGTAAAAAAAACTAATAAAAAAATTAAAATTTTTAATGCAGTATCAGGTCAGTTTTATGGAGATAGAAAAAAAAACATTTATAATGAAAAATCTTATATTAATCCCCAAAGTCCCTATGGAATAAGTAAAGCAAGTAGTTACTGGTTAGTAAAAATATTTAGAGAGTGGTATGGAATTAATTGCTGCAGTGGTATACTCTTTAATCACGAATCTCCATTGCGATCAGAAGAATTTGTAACAAAAAAAATTATCAATCACTGTCATCTAATAAAAAAAAGAAAAATAAAATATTTATATATGGGTGATATTAATATTAGTAGAGATTGGGGTTGGGCTCCCGAATATGTTGAGGCAATGTATTTAATGCTTAAACAAAAGGATCCAAAAGATTTGGTAATTGGTTCGGGTAAAAGATATACTCTTAAGAGTTTTATTTTTGAGGCATTTAGATTGTTAAAAATCCCGAAAAATCGCCTAAAAGCAAATACAAAAAAATTCATCAGAAGGAATGATATAAGATCTTATCGGTCAGATCCAAGATTAGCTAAAAAAATATTAAACTGGAAAGCCAAAAAATCTTTTAAACAAATTATTAGAAAAATGGTTTGTGATGAATTGTTTTAAATTTAAAAATCTTATTTTTAATTATTTATGAAAAAAATACATTCAAAAATAGAACCAAAGTTTTTATTAATGTATGGTCCACAAATTTTTGATAAAAGATTTGGAGCAATTAAACCAGAAGGTTCATTGGGATTAATATATCTTGCATCAGCTTTAAGAAATAAAGATTTTGAAGTTAGCATATTAGATGCTTCAGTGGGAAATGATGATTATACTTTAGAAGAAACTTTTTTTAATGAAAAAATACAACCAAACGGCTTAGTTAGAGTTGGAATGGATATTAAAGATATTTTAGGTGAGGTTGTAGATTATGATGTGATTGGAATATCCTCTATATTTACGGCTCAAACTAGAATGGTAGAAGAAGTTGTAGCTGAAATTAAGCGAGAATATCCAGATAAAATAATTATTTTAGGTGGAGTAAACGCTAAATCTCAAATGTCACTATTTTTTAATGCTGGCGCTGATTTAATATGTTTATCAGAAGCAGAAGAAACTATTGTTGAAATTGGCGAATTACTTAGAAAAGGGGAAAGGGATTTTTCAAAAATAAATGGAGTTGCTGGAAAAGAAGGTTTTGTAAATCCACGACTTAAAATAATTCAAAATTTAGATGAATTACCAATTCCGGCATGGGACATGTTACCATTGGAAAAATATTGGAAAATAGCACGGCCACATGGAGGAGGATTAAAAGATGGTAATATTGCTTATGCGTCAGTAATGTTTTCAAGAGGCTGTCCATTTAAGTGTCATTTTTGTCATATTTCTAAAGAATTAGAAGGTTCTATTTCAGGCAACACAAGAAAATACAGGATGAAGTCTATTGATAGAGTAAATGAAGAAATTCGTATTTTGAAGAGCTTAGGAGTTAAGTATGTGTTTGTAGAGGATGACAGCATGTTAGCTAAAAAATCTAGAGCTAAAACAATATTCTTAAAAATTGCAGAGATGGGTATGGAGCTTGCTGGTACCAATGGTATTAATCTAGCACATCTTTGTACAAGGGCTGATGGAAAATTGGGAGTTGATGAGTCTTTAATGGAGACTATGGCAACCGCTGGATTTAAAAGATTGCAATATCCTATAGAATCTGGATCACAACGAATATTGAATAAATACTGTTCAGGAAAATTAAATTTAGAAAAGCACGATGTTGTAGGATTAATAAAGAAAGCAAAACAATTGGGTATGGAAATAGGAGGAAATTATATTTTTGGTTATCCTGATGAGACAATTTTTGAAATGATAAAAACTTTTAATCTAGCCAAAAAACATATGGCCGTAGGAATTGATTCTGCAAATTTTAATTTTCTTACTCCATTTCCAGGAACAAAGATTCATGATTATGTTGTAGAAAATAAACTTTTACTTCCTAATTTACATATTGCTGATATGGATTGGATGCGTCCTAGTATGAAAACTAAAGTACCAGGATGGATTATAAAATTAATAATTACAAAAGGGTGGAGGTTTGTAAATAAGCAAGAAAGGATAAAAAGAATTAAGGGAATGACTTATTTTTACGGACACTAGACTTGTTAACTAGACTTATCAATATGAAACACCGAGTCTTCATCATCATCGAACTTCTCATCGTCGTTGCCATTATCAGCATCTTAACTACCGTTGGGATGGTCATTAGTTATAAAACTGATAAATTTCAAGATTTACAAAAAAAATTTGGCAGGCAAAAAGAATATAAAGAAAGATTGTATAATCAGGGATGAAAGACAATCTTGCATTTATTGACAGAACTATCTTTAAGAAAGGAAATATACTCTTTTTCTTCTTTTTAATTGCTTGTTTTTTTAGCAGGCTTGATTTACAGATTTTTTTTATAGATATATTTAGCCACCTGGGTTTTCAAACACTTATTAGCGGAATACTGCTATTTTTTATTTTGCTTTTCTTGAAAAGATTTTGGGCATCCGTGATTTGTATTTTTGTTTGCATTGTGTTTACAACCGATATTTTATCATCTTGCAATCATTGTAATGCTGTTTTAAAAGATAGATCACAAATTCGAAATAAACTTCGCTTAATAAGTTTTAATATTTCTTATGAAAATCCTGTTAAAAACTTTAAAAATATACGTGAAATGATTTTATCTGAAAAACCAGATATTGTGCAATTTCAAGAATTTTCCCCACAAATGCAAGATAAAATCAAAACTTTAAGATCGATTTTTCCATATAGTACAGAATTAAATAAGCCAAAAGGTCCTTTTGATAGTTTGATTTTAAGCAAACATCCTTTAATAAACACTAAAGTAGTCGATAATCATGTAGTTATTACAAATCTTATCTTGAATGAAGCAGAAATATCTATAGTAGGGACTCATCTGTCGACAGGAGGTACCAAAAAGAATTTCAATAATGCTTTACAACAAATCAGTTATCTTAAAACTATAGTTAGTAACACTAATAAAAACTTAATTCTTTTAGGTGATTTAAATATGACCTCGACATCAAAAAGATTTGCGAAATTTTTAAAAGAAACAAATTTGTATACTTATACATCATATAAAAACATAACTTCTACTTGGCCAGCATTTATGCCTAATTTTTTAGGTATTCAAATCGACCATATTTTATTTTCTAATAATTTTAAAATGGTTGATAAAAAAACATCTAATAACTTTGGTTCTGTTCACAGACCATTGATTGTTGAATTATCTTATTAATAATTGATTTTATTGAATCAATAATATTTTATTGATTAAATATCTTGTATATTTTAGTAAAAAAATTATCGAAACTAATAATATGTTTTGTCCATTGTCTAATCTAATTCTGACAGTTTCGTTTAAATAATCTATAAAAGGTAATTTTGAACCTACCCCACCACTTCTAAACTTTCCAAATATTTCATTTTTTTTTGTAGCCATGCCTTTCAGTTTGTGTTTTACAATCATCCTATAAAAAAGATCATAATCTGGTGAATATTTGTATTTAGTTTTGTAATATCCAACCTTTTTTTGGGCTTTTTTTCTTATAAAAAAACCAATTGAGTGCGTAGTATAAAAACCAAAACTCCAACGTATTTTCCACGGTCTGTATCCATACAAGAGTTTATATTTAATTACACTACCAAAAAGAAAATCTATGTATTTATATCGATTAAAATAATTTGCGGCTGTTCTTAGAGCATGCTTATAAAAGATATCATCCGAGTTGAGAATTGAAATTATTGAACCGCGGCTCAATTTTATTCCTTTGTTCACAGCGTCTGAAAAACCATTGTCCTTTTCGGATATCCAATAATCTATTTTTGAATTGTTTTTTTTTATAATATCCAAAGTTCCATCTGTTGACTGTCCATCAATAATTATAAGTTCATAATTTTTATAGCTTTGATTTAAAACACTATTTATTGATTGTTGTAAAAATTTTTTACTATTTAACGCAACTGTAATTATTGAAATCAAAGGTAAATTTTTTTTATCTTTTTTTAATATTCTCTTTTTTCTCAATCCACCAGAAAGAAATTTAATATTCATTTTCTAAGTAACCTAAAATTAAATTTAAATATTTTTCGCAATTTTTTTTATAATCATATCTTGAAAGGCTTAAATAGCCACAATTAGTCATTAGCTTATTTTTTTTTTTATTTTTGTAGTGAGTAAGTATTTTTTTCGCTAATTGTTTATAATCTTCTATTTTGAACAAATAACCTGCCTTCCCTCGTAATAAAATTTCAGAAGGTCCTGTGGGGCAATTTGCAGATATAACAAATTTTTTTAAACTTAAAGCTTCGAGCAAAACATTAGGTAAACCTTCAAATTTAGAAGTAAGAACAAACAAATCTGCTGCATTTATATAATTATATGGATTATTTTGGAAGGGAATTAATTTAACAGAATAGTGTAAATTGTTTTCACTTATATAATTTTTAATTATCCCTTTATTTTTTCCACTGCCAATTATTAATAATTTACTTTTAATTTTTTTATTTATTATTTTAAATGCCTTTAGAAGTGTAAGGTGATCTTTTTGGTCTGTCAATCTTGCGGCATTAATAATTTTAAAATTTTTTTTATCTTTAAAAAAATTATCTTTAATTTTTTCATTTTTTAATTTTTTAATTTTTTTGTAATCAAAAGGATTTAATATTAATTTTGTTTCTAAATTAAATTCTTTGTCCATCTGTTTTTTAAAATCATAGCTATTAACTATTATTTCATCAGCCATTGGTAGAAAAAATTTAAATAAAATTTTTTTAAGTGGATTTTTTGACCATCCCGAAGGAGAGCTATTCGAACGTGTAATAATTTTTATATTTAAAATTTTAGCAAAAATTATTGCATAAATATTTGCCTGAAAGGCGAAGATTATAAAATTTTTGTTTTTTAAATACTCTTTAAATAGAAGAAATAAACATATTAAATATTTACTGATTTTATTTTTATTTTTTGAAAATTTACGACTAGGCGAAATAAAATTAATTTTCTTGTTGAAAAAATTATGAAGACGATTTTCGGCAGAAATTAATTTAATGTTTTTAATTTTTTTTGAAAAATAATTGCTAATTATTATTAGATTTTTTTCAACTCCACCCCCCTCAATAGAAGGCATAAATAATATTAGTGATTTGATCTGCATATAAGAGTTATTGTGATTTTTACGAATTTATAATTTATATATTATAATATCACTATAAATTTAAACATTAATTTAAAAAAATATAAATATTTATAATCGAGATTTGGATACGAATAAACTTACTCTAGCAAGTTTTTTATATATTGAAGTCTATTAAAATATACTCAAAAAGAAATAATTGATATATATTTTTTTTTAATGAAAATTTTTATAACTGGATGTTGCGGATTTATAGGGTTTAATTTTGCAAATTTTCTAGCTAAATCAAGTCAAAAGATACGCATCATAGGAATAGATAATTTAAATGATTATTATTCTGTGAACTTAAAAAGAAAAAGACTAAAAGAACTAAATAAGAATAAAAATTTTATATTTTACAAAATTGATATCAATCAATACGAAAAATTAAAAAAACTTTATAAAAAATATTTTTTTGATTATGTTTTTCACTTTGCAGCTCAAGCAGGTGTAAGATATTCATTAATAAATCCAAAAACTTATATTGAAAACAACATATCAGGTTTCTTTAATGTTTTAATTTTATCTCTGGAATTTAATATTAAAAGATTATTCTATGCTTCTTCAAGTTCTGCTTACGGAGAATTGACTAAATTTCCTTTGAAAGAAAATTATATTTTGAATCCAAAAAATATTTATGGATTAAGTAAAAAAATAGATGAAGAGATGGCAAGTGTTTTATCATTAAAAAAGAAAACCCTATGTATTGGTTTAAGATTCTTTACGGTTTATGGTGAATGGGGAAGGCCGGATATGTTTATAATCAAATATTTAAATGCAACTTACGATAAATCAAAAATTTTTTATTTAAATAATTATGGAAATCATTTAAGAGATTTTACATATATACAGGATGTATGTAAAATTTTGAAAAAATTAATTTATTCAAAATTTAAACGTCAAAATTTGATCTTAAATATTTGTTCTAATAGAGCTATAAAACTTACAAATATAATTAAAATGATTGATAATTTAACATTAAATAAACCCAAAATAAAAAAAATATCAAAACATCGAGCAGATCTTTATAAAACTCATGGGGATAATAAGTTGGTTAAAAGAGCAACCGGCGTAAAAAAATTTACAGATATTTCAATAGGATTGAAAAATACAGTGGAGTGGTTTGTAAATAACAAAGACAAAATAATATTTTAGTTGATATTTGTACTAAAATAGCAACAATTTGCATAAAAAGATTTGAATAATCTAAGAAATATACATATTAGATAAAAAAAATTATTTTAAGTTTCAAATTGTTTATGAAATTATAAAATAAAACTATACTAGCAATACTTAACAGAAACTCATGCAGATTAAATTTTGTAGAAATTGCAAAAATAATCAATTTTCTAATTTGTTTGGTTTGGGAAAAATGAGTTTTACAGGAAGGTTTCCCAAAAGTTTTTACCATAATGTACCAAAGGCATATCTTAATCTTTTAATGTGTAAAAAATGTAAATTTGTTCAATTAGATAACAACTTTAGTCTTAGATATTTATATGGCAAAGGTTACGGTTATAGAACAGGAATTAATAAAACAATGACTGAGCATATTAAAAATACAGTAAAAAAATGTTCAGCTCTAGTGAATTTAAAAATGAAAGATCATGTACTAGATATTGCTAGCAACGATGCAACATTACTAAACTTTTATCCAAAAAATGTTATTAAAGTTGGTGTAGATCCTTTGGTCAATAAATACAAAAAATACTATAATAAAATTAATTATAAAATTTCAAATTTTTTTCAAATTGTAGATATAAAAAGATTAAAATTAAAAAAAAAATTTAAAATAATTTCTGCACTGTCCATTTTTTATGATCTTAAGGATCCCAATAAATTTATTCGCCAAGTCAAAGAAATATTAGATGAAAAAGGTGTTTTGATTTTAGAACATGCCGATTTATTCTGCATTATAAAAAACAATATATTTGATACAATTTGTCATGAACACTTGGGTTTTTTTTCATCAAAAATTATTATAGAAATGGTCAAGCGTAGTGGATTGATAGTTTTTAATCATGAATATAATAAAATAAATGGTGGTAGCTCTCGTTATTATATTTGTCATAAAAAAGCAAATTACAAAATAAGAAAAAATAACATTAGAAAAGCTTTGTTAAAAGAAAACAAAATTGGCTTGCATTCAAAAAAAACATTCAAAATTTTCTTTAAAAAAATTTTGAATCAAAGGACCAAACTTCAAAAAATAATTAGAAAAATTAAAAATAAAAAATTAACTATTCATGGTTATGGAGCCTCAACTAAAGGCAATGTTCTTTTACAGTTTTATGATATTGATAATAAGGACCTAAACTATATAGCTGATAGAAACCCTTTAAAATATAACTTGTATACACCAGGCACAAAAATAAAAATTGTTTCAGAAAATTATTCGAGAAAGCTAAAACCAGATTATTATCTAGTTTTACCATGGCATTTCAAGAAAGAGATTTTAGCTAGAGAGAAAAAAATTAAACAGAAAGGCACAAAATTTATTTTTCCACTTCCAAAAGTGACTGTAGTTTAATGATTAATATTATCATTTTACTCAGGTCACTTTTTACAATATTTATATCTGTAAAAAATTAAATAAATTTTTAGAACATATGGACTTATCTATAGTACTACCCACTTATAATGAAAAAGATAATATAATTAATTTGGTAGAGCAAATATTAGAAATACTCAAAAATACAGAAAACAAAGAAATTATTGTGGTGGACGATAACAGTCCAGATGGAACCCACTCAGCTATTAGTAACGCTTTTGAAAAAAATGATAGGATCAAAATTCTTTTAAGGAAAAGCAACAGAGGTTTAGCAAATTCAATTATCGAAGGGATTAAAATTTCTAAAGGAAAAAATATTATAGTAATGGATACAGATTTGACTCATGATCCTGGATTGATTCCTAAACTAATTTATCTAATCAAAGAATATGATATAATAAGTTGTTCACGTTATTGCGTTGGTGGATTAATGGAAAATAAAATACATTTTTATTTGAGTTTTTTCTTTAATTTATTACTAAGGATTGTTTTAAAAACTCGAATTCAAGATAATCTAGGTGGTTTTTTTTGTATCAAAAAAAAAGTATTAGATGCACTTCCCGTTGAAAAAATTTTTTTCGGATATGGAGAATATTTTTTTAGGCTTTTATTTTTTGCACAAAAGAAGAAATTCAGTATAATTGAAATACCAGCCGTGTATAACACTAGGCATGAAGGCAAATCTAAATCAAATTTTATATTACTACCATTTAAATATTTTTTTGAAGCAATTAAATTGCGTTTTACCGTAAACTAATAAATATGTTACATGGGAAAATATTTGCTAATAATAGATTTTATAATTTTATTTTGAATAAGATGCTGAAAGGCGGACATGATACCTTGGGCTAAACCAAATTATTATGGTTATGAGAAAAAATATATTAACCAGGCATTGGAATCTACTTGGTTGTCTGATGGTAAATTTGTTAAAGACCTTGAAAATAACATTTGTAAATTCGTTAATTCAAAATTTGCGATTTCAGTTACAAGTTGTACAACAGCATTACATTTAGCATATTTGGCTTTGGAATTAAAAAGAGGAGACGAAATAATCATTCCTGGATATGGTTATCTTGCGGCTGCCAATATTGCATTACAAATGGGATTAAAACCAATATTTGCAGATGTTGATTTAGAAACTTTTTGTGTAACTTTAAAAAGTATAGAAAAAAAAATTACACCCAAAACCAAATTAATTGTTGTATTCAATATTTATGGAAATGTTTGTGATTTAGACCCAATAATAAAAATTGCCAAAATTAAAAAAATACCTGTTTTGGAAGATGCGGCAGAATCTTTTGGATCATTGTATAAATCAAAACAATCAGGAACATTGGCAGACATAGGCACTTATAGTTTTCAGGCAACCAAAACAATTACCACCGGAGAAGGCGGGATGGTAGTAACAAATAAGGATAAATATTTTATAGAAAGATTAAATGCTTATAGAAATCACGGCATTAAAGATAAAAGATACTATCATTATTTGCCAGGTCATAATTTTAGATTGACCAATATACAAGCTGCGATTGGTTGTGCTCAATTGAAAGCAATTACTAAAATTATTTTTGAAAGAAAAAGAATTTATTGTTATTACAGTAATCTTTTTAAAAATATTGATGGTTTAAAATTGCAAATATTTTCTCCAAAAGTAAAACCAGTGATGTGGACTTTTGCTGTTGTTCTTGATCCAAAAGCATTTACTGATAGAGATATAATTATTAAAATTATGAAAACTAAGGGTATTGAAACAAGAAATGGCTTCTATTCTCCAAATCGTTTATCTCTTTATAGAGGATGCAATACATCTAATTTAAGATATTCGGAAATACTTTCAAAAAATATTATTTGTTTACCCTTTTTTACAAGTTTAAAAGAAAAGGAAATGGAATATATTGCTAAAACTCTCTTAAACTTGAAGAGATGATAAAAAATTAAGGTTTAGAGCAATTTAGATTTAAAAATTTTTAAATGAATAATGTTATTATTATTGTTCCAACCTTTAATGAAAAGAAAAATATTAAAAGTTTATTTAATAGATTAACCGCAACAAAAATAAGATTTGACATTTTATTTGTTGATGACAATTCTATTGACGGTTCACAAGAAGAAATAAAGAAACTAATAAAAGAAAATCAAAACGTCAATTGTATTTTTAGACCAAATAGAATGGGTATCGGCTCGGCTCACAAGGATGGTTTTATTTGGTCCTATAAAAAAAATTATAAAACAATTATTACAATGGATGCAGATGGAACGCATGATCCTCAATATTTACAATACTTGATTGATGAAATAAAAAATTTCGACATTGTTGTTACTAATAGATTTTTAGAAAAAAATTCGTTAGAAAACTGGCCTCTGTTTAGAATTTTCTTAACAACACTAAGACATTTAACAATTTCTTTATTGTTATCAATACCTTATGATTCTTCTGGAGCCTTCAGATGTATTAATTGCAAAAAAGTTATCTTGTCCGATCTAATTTTAGCAAAAAACGATAGTTATTCTTATTTTTGGGAAAGTATCTTTATATTACATAGAAAAAAATATCTTATTGGACAAATACCCATTTATTTACCATTTAGAATTTATGGTTCTTCCAAAATGCGTATAAGAGATATTTATTTTTCTATCTATTATTTAATGATAGTTTTTTTAAAAAGAATTTTGGGTAAATACAATTTTAAATAGTCCAATGAATAATCTAGTAAGCGTAATAATGCCTTATTATAATAAAAGAAATTATTTTTTAGAATCTATTAATTCTGCATTGAATCAAACTCATACAAATCTTGAGATTTTAATTGTATATGATGATCAAAATAGAGATGATTTAGAATATATCGAAAATTGTATAAAAAATGATTTGAGAGTTAAAATAATAATTAATGATAAAAATAAAGGCGCAGCGTATTCAAGGAATAAAGCGATATCAATGGCTCAAGGAGAATACATGGCGTTTTTAGATTGTGATGACTATTGGGAAAGCAATAAAATTGAAGTGCAAATGAATTTTATGTTAACACATGGTTATGATTTTTCGTATACAACATACCAAGTCATAAATAGTGATGGAAAAATAGTTGACAAAATCAAAGCGCGAAAAAAATTAGAATATAATGAATTATTAAAATCTTGTGATATAGGATTGTCTTCTGTAATTTTAAAACGAAAACTATTAAATAATATGAAATTTCCCGAACTTAAAACAAAAGAAGACTTTGTGTTATGGTTGGGTCTTGCTAAAAAATCAGTTAATCTAGCTGGACTTGATAGATCCTTAATGTTTTGGAGACAGACCCCCAATTCATTATCAAGTTCAACATTACAAAAGTTAAAGGATGCATTTAAGGTTTATTATTTATATGAGAAAAAAAATTTTTTTTATTCAATTTTTTGTGTAATCAGATTATCTATTTATGCATTGTTTAAAAAAACAAATTTATACTAGGTATTTTTTTAATTTACGAAATAATGAAAGAACTTACTCTTGTAATTCCTGCAAAAAATGAAGCAGAGTGTTTACCGGAAGTTTTAAATGAATTAAAAAATTTTGATTGTAAAAAAATTATTGTTATTCCCAAAACTGATTTAAATACACAAAACGCTGTAAAAAATTTAGATTGTAAAATTGTTATGCAAGACGATGATGGTTTTGGAAGAGCTTTAATACAAGGCATTAGAGAAACTGAAACAAAATTTCTATGTATATTTAATGCAGATGGTTCAATGGATCCCAAATATCTTAAAAATATGTTTAACGAGTTATCAAATAATTGTGATTTTGTATTTAATAGCAGATATGAAAAAGAAGGAGGCAGTGATGATGATACTTTTTTGACATACATCGGAAATAAAATAATTACGTTTACTTGCAATTTATTGTTCAGGCTAAATATTTCGGATGTATTATTTACCTATGCTATGGGTAAAACGTCGGCATTTAAATCTCTTGATCTAAAAAGAAAAGATTTTTGTTTTTGTATTGAGTTGCCAGTATTGGCTAAATTTAAAAAATATAAATTTATTTCAAAACCCAGTTATGAAAGATCAAGACTATCGGGTAAAAAAAAACTCAATGA